>Ga0208127_1000312_pt1 | contig 25194 bp, 20 predicted proteins | sample ETNtaG_6_FD_185751 | JGI IMG/M metagenome (GOLD analysis project Ga0208127, IMG submission 185751) | Marine microbial and viral communities from oxygen minimum zone, Eastern Pacific Ocean - ETNP201306SV45 (SPAdes) (version 2) | ecosystem: Environmental > Aquatic > Marine > Oceanic ... | reverse complement strand
ATCTGAGCAAAATAAATTTTTAAGAGCTAACAACCAAGATTTAATTGATAACATTGGAAATCTAACAACTCTAACACAAAAAGGAGCTGAAAATCTTGAAAGATCTCTTGAAAGCATTAAAGAAAAAGATCTTATCATAACTAGAATGCAAGATGCTGTTACAAAAAGAGATTCAGTTACTCTAGCACTTGTTCAAAGCTTTAAGAGCTCTTTAGGGACTCTTAGTGATGATGATATAGAGATTAACGTAGAAAAAGGTGTTGTTTATGTATCTATTTCTGATAAATTACTATTTAACAGCGGAAGTTTTACTGTAACGACAAGAGCAAGAGGTGTCTTAGAAAAAATTGCTAAAGTAATAAGTGATAAGCCAGATCTTGAATTTATGGTAGAGGGTCATACTGACAACATGCCGATAGATCAGGAAAAAGCTGCCGAGACTATTCCTGGTGTTGTTGATAACTGGGACTTATCTGTTAAGAGAGCAACTTCTGTTGTAAGAATTCTTCAAAATAGCTATGGTGTAGATCCTACTAAATTAGTAGCTGCTGGAAGAAGTTTTTATATGCCTATAGCTGATAATGATTCTTCAGTTACAAGAGCGGTTAATAGAAGAACAAGAATAATTGTTCTTCCTAAGCTTGATCAATTTACTAAACTTATTGAGGAAGGTATGAGTATGAATGTCCCTGCTACTGGTCCTAGTGATACTATTAGCTCTGACAACAAGCCTGACTAAATAAAGAATTAATTAGTTAAAAAAAAGCATAACAATAGTTATGCTTTTTTTTTACACCTTATTCAACTTAGCAAACCTAAGGAGTAAGTTTTTTAAACCAAATTTTTTAAAATTAACTGTAGCCTTTGAGTCATTTCCACTCCCTTCAATTTTAATTATCTCACCAATACCAAACTTTTCATGAGAAACACTATCTCCTTCAGATACATTTATCTTAATTGCCGGAATCGATGTTGATGTCTTTGGCAATCTTTTTAAATTTGGTTTTGATTTATAAATTATATTCTTTCTTGGAGATAAAGATACATTTGACTTGATAGGGTTGGACTTAATAATTTTTACATAATCCTTATCAATTTCATTTAGAAACCTACTCTCTTCACAGTAGATCAATTTACCCCATCTATATCTAGAGTTAGCATAAGATAGGTATAGATTTTCCTTTGCTCTGGTAATTCCAACATAGAAAAGCCTTCTCTCCTCTTCTAGTTCTGATCTAGTATTATAGCTTAAAGCAGAAGGGAACAGATCTTCTTCAAGACCTACAATAAATACATGTTTAAACTCAAGTCCTTTAGATAAGTGTAATGTCATTAATGAGACTTTATCTTGGTCTTGATTCTCTATATCAAAGTCAGTTGAAAGTGATACTGTAGAGAGAAACTCAGATAATTTATCATTTGAATCTACAAGTTCTTTTTGATCCTCAATAAAATCTCTTATTCCGTTTAATAATTCCTGAACATTTTCTACTCTTGATATTCCCTCAGGTGAATCATCTTTTTTTAAATCATCTATTATCCTAACTTTCTCAATTACCTCTTTTGTAAGGTCAAATGCATTTAACTTTTTATTCTCGATTTTAAATACATCGATAAGATCAATAAAATTCTGGAGTTTTGTTACAACAGAGCCTGAAAGGCCTATCGATAGTTCGTTATTCCTTTTAATTGTTTCATACAATGTCAAATTATGTTTTTGAGCAGCTATAATAATTTTATTTATTGTTACTTGGCCAATACCTCTAGCGGGATAGTTAATTACTCTTTTTAAACTTTCTTCATCACTACTATTCACAATTAGCCTTAGATATGCTAGAACATCTTTTATCTCTTTTCTATTGTAGAATGATACTCCACCAAAAATTTGATATGGAATCTTATTAAGTCTAAGTGAGTCTTCTATTGGCCTGGACTGTGCATTGGTTCTATAAAGAATAGCAATATTTGAAAAACTAGTATTATTAAGAGATGTTATCTTTTGACATAGACCTCTGGCTTCACCAATGTCAGAATCATTTGCAATTATTTCAACTCTATCACCAAAGTCATTATCAGTCCAAACTTCTTTATCGATTTTATTCTTATTATGTTCGATTACAGAGTTTGCTGCATTGACAATATTTTTTGTAGATCTATAATTTTGCTCGAGCCTGAAAACCTCTACTTCATCATAATCATTTCTAAAATTGATAATATTATTAATATTTGCTCCTCTAAATGAGTAAATACTTTGGGCATCATCCCCAACTACACAAATATTCTGATACTTATCTGAAAGTGATTTAACTATTAAATATTGTGAATTATTAGTATCCTGATATTCATCTACCAAAATATATTTGAATTTTTCTTGATACTTAGCTAACACTTCAGGATAATTATTAAGTAATTCATTAGTTTTCATCAATAAATCATCAAAATCCATAGAGTTTGACTTAATCAACCTCTCATTATATTCTTTATATATGTTTCCAGTTTCAGGTTTTCTAGAGAGATTATCGGATTCAACCAACTCATTATTTGAGAAGTATCCATTCACAGTAATAAAATTGTTTTTTAATGTAGAGATTCTATTTCTTATTGACTTTGGTCTATACACATCCTTATCAAGATTTTTTTCCTTAATTATAGATGATACAAGTCTTTCAGAGTCTTGGGTATCGTAAATTGTAAAATCAGATGTAAATCCAATCTTATGGGCTTCAAACCTTAAAATTTTTGCAAAAACTGAATGGAAAGTACCCATCCAAATATTTTTTGATTCACTCTCCCCTATCATTGCCGATATTCTCAATTTCATTTCTCTTGCAGCTTTATTTGTGAATGTAAGTGCAAGAATCTCAAATGGATCAACTCCATTTTCTACAAGATGTACAATTTTATATGTTAAAACTCTAGTTTTTCCAGAACCGGCACCTGCAATTACCATTGAAGGACCTTCTGTTTTTAAAACTGCATTTAATTGAGCTTCGTTAAGATCTTTTAGGTAAGATTTGTTATCTTCTAACATTGATATAAATTTAAGTAATTAATAAATTTTAATTACCTATTAATTATATATTAAATCAATACTTATAAAGAATTTATTTTTTAGATAGTGAATAGTGACTTTTTAAATCAATCGATTGAATTTATAAAAGGAGTAGGCCCTGCAAGATCAAAATTACTCAGTGAAGAATTAAATCTAAAAACAATTAAAGATCTTGTAGATTTTTATCCATATAGATATATAGATAGATCAAGATTCTATAATATTAATGAGATACCAAAGAATCAATCAGAGGTTCAAATAATTGGAAAAATCAGGAGTATTAGAAGAACCAAAGTTAGATATAGAGACAGATTAAATTGTGAGCTTTATGACGATACAGGAAAAATTGATTTAATATGGTATAGAGGATTTAATTGGGTTGAAGAATCCTTAAAGATTAATGAAGATTACGTAGTTTATGGAAAAATTACATGGTTTGGCAACAAGGCTTCAATTGCACACCCTGAGATAAAGACTAAGTCTAATTTCAATAGAAATGTACCAAGAAGACTTCATGGAATTTACTCCTCTACAGAAAGATTGATAAATGAGGGTGTTACACAGAAATATTTCATCAAAATAATTTACAACCTGTTAAACTCTATTCAAGATCATATTAAAGAGAATCTTTCGATGTCAATACTGAATGAATTCAATCTAATTAACAGATATAAAGCAATTATAAATATTCATCTTCCTGAGTCCCAAGAATTACTCTCAGAGTCAATAAGGAGGTTAAAATTTGAAGAATTATTTTTTAACCAATTAGGATTCCAACTTACCCGTAATGATAGAGTTCAAAAATTAAATGGATTTAAGTTTGAAAAAGTAGGTAATAACTTGAATGAATTTTATAAAAATAGCCTACCCTTTGAATTGACCGGGGATCAAAAAAAGGTTATCAAAGAGATAAGAAATGATTTTCGTGATGGAAAACAGATGAACAGATTACTTCAGGGTGATGTTGGTTCAGGAAAGACTATAGTATCATTGATGGTAATGTTAATAGCAATTGACAATGGCTTTCAATCATGTATACTTGCTCCCACGGAGATTTTAGCAAATCAACATTTTAAATCTCTTAGTGAACTATTAATTGATTTTGATATAAAAGTTAATCTACTAACTGGTTCTACCAAAGCAAAGGACAGAAGATTTATTCATAATGATCTTTTGAGTGGTGAAACTAATATCTTAGTAGGAACTCATGCAATTCTAGAGGACATTGTCAAGTTTAAAAATTTGGGTTTAAGTATAATTGATGAGCAACATAGATTTGGCGTTGCACAAAGAGCTAAACTTTGGAAAAAAAATAATCCACCTCCACACATACTTGTTATGACAGCAACTCCTATCCCAAGAACACTAGCAATGAGCTTGTATGGAGATTTAGACATATCATCAATAAAAGAACTACCGCCAGGCCGAATAACCACAAAAACCGTTCATAAATATGATAAAAATAGACTTAGTGTATTTAAATTTTTAAAAGATCAAATTAAAAAAGGAAGACAAGTCTATCTTGTTTACCCTCTTATAAATGAATCAGAGAAACTAGATTATAAAGATTTAATGGATGGTTATGAAAGTGTTGTAAGAGAATTTCCTCGTCCTGATTATCAGGTAAGTATTGTACATGGAAAAATGAATGCAAAAGATAAAGACTATGAAATGAAAAGATTTATAGAAAAAGAAACACAAATTTTAGTTTCAACAACAGTAATTGAAGTTGGAGTTAATGTTCCAAATGCATCAGTTATGGTAATTGAGAGTGCAGAAAGATTTGGATTATCTCAATTACATCAATTAAGAGGAAGGGTTGGCAGAGGGAACGATGAAAGCTATTGTATTTTAATGACAAAGGATAAATTATCTGAAGACTCTAAACTTAGGATTGAAACAATGGTCAAAGTAAGTGATGGGTTTAAGCTAGCTGAAGTAGACTTAAAACTTAGAGGTCCAGGAGATATGTTAGGAACAAGACAGAGCGGAATGCTTAAGTTTAAATTAGCTGATATTATATATGATACAGAAATACTAAATAATGCTCGTAATTCTGCAATTAAAATATTAAGAGATGACCCTAGACTAAATAACAAAGAAAACTTACCTATCAGAAATGAAATCTCATCATCTTCAAATTCTAAGAATTTGTGGAGATATATTAGTTGATTAAGTATATTTGTCTAATAAAGAAACCCTGTGAAAATATCGATAAACTGGCTTAAGGAATACATTCAAACTGAATCAAACCCAGTAGAAATTTCTGAAATATTAACAAATTTAGGATTAGAAGTAGAAAAGATTGATTCTTTTGAGTCAGTAAAAGGTGGTCTAGAAGGAGTAGTTGCGGGTAAAGTTATAAAATGTGAAAAGCATCCAAATGCAGATAGATTAAAGCTTACCTCTATAGATCTTGGAAACAATCAAATTTCAGAAATAGTTTGTGGTGCACCAAATATTGAAAAAGGCCAAATAGTTCCTGTAGCAGTAGTTGGATCAAAAATCTACACTAATGATGGTACAGAGATAAAAATTAAAAAATCAAAGATTAGAGGGGTTGTTAGCAATGGTATGGTATGTGCTGAGGATGAGATTGGTCTTGGTGATTCTCATGATGGAATTATGGTATTAGATAAAAATATTAAACCAGGAACTCCAATTAGTGAAGTGTTTAATATTGAAAATGATAATATTCTAGAAATTGGATTAACTCCCAATAGATGTGATGCAATGTCGCATTATGGGGTAGCAAGAGATCTAAAAGCATATTATGATTACAAGTCAATTAAAAGTAGGATAAATCTTCCATCGATCAATTCTTTTGAGTCAGTTAATATTGAAGAAGATTTTAACCTTGATATAATAGACAAAGAAAAATGTCCTTTTTATTCAGGTTTGATTATAAAGGATATAAAAGTCAAAAAGTCCTCCGACAAACTGCAGAATAAATTAAAGTCAATAGGACTAAAACCAATAAACAACATAGTAGACATAACAAACTTTGTAATGCATGAAATTGGGCAACCACTTCATGCTTTTGACTTTGATAAACTAAAAAATATAAATGTTAAATCATTAAAATCTGGAACTAAATTTAAAACTTTAGATGACGAAATAATTGAACTCAATAGTGATGATTTAATGATTTGTTCCGAAAATAAACCCCTGTGTATTGCAGGAATATATGGTGGTCTAGACTCTGGAGTCTCAGACTCAACAAAAAATTTATTTTTAGAATCAGCTATATTTAATTCAGTAACAATAAGAAAGTCATCAAAAAGGCATCAACTATTTACTGATGCATCATATAGATATGAAAGAGGTGTTGATCCTGAAAAAGTAATATATGCTTTAAAAAGAGCTGCAATTCTTATAAAAGACGATAATCCTGATTGTAAAATCTCAGAAGTTTTTGTAGAGGATAATAATAAATTAGAAAAAAAAGATATTTATCTAAGGTATAAGAGAATCGAAGATATATCTGGTCAAAAAATTGAAAATGAAGTTATTACTCAAATTTTAAGTTCTCTAGACTTTGAGATTTCAGGAATTACCGATGATGGTATTAATATTGTCTCACCATACTACAGACATGATGTCTACAGGGAGATTGATGTAATTGAAGAAATACTTAGAGTATATGGATTTGACAATATCAAAATAGAGAACAAAATTTCAATGACTATTCCAGAAATTGGGAAAAATAAAATCAATGTTATTGAAACTATTATTAGTCAAAATCTTGTTGGAATCGGATTCAATGAAATTATAAATAATTCTATTTGTTCTCCATCAATAAATCAGAGATATAGTGATAACCCAATTAGTATTTTGAATCCACAAGGAACCGAATTATCTAATCTAAGAGCTTCGCTTATTCCAAACATGTTAGAAACTATTAAACACAATTCTAACAGGCAGAATAGAAATCTTAAATTATTTGAGTTTGGAAACAGTTACTCCCTAGATAAGGAGAATTATTATGAAAACAAAAGGGTAAATTTAGCGATTACCGGTGATGTATTTGAGGAAAACTGGATCACAGATTATAAAGAAAATAACTTTTATTATTTAAAAGGAGTTTCTAAAAATTTATTAGAAAAATTAAATATATCAAATGTTAAGTATGAGCTAGTTGAAGATGAAATTTTTAAATCTAAACTCAAAATTTTATATAATAAAAAAGAAGTTGGTTTTATCGGAGAGCTTGATAAAGATTATATTCAAGAGTTTTCTATTGATCAAGACATACATATTTTAAATTTAGATCTTGATAAAATAAGGTTAAAGACATTTAATAATAAATTTGAGGAATTATCTAAATTTCCATCATCTCGAAGAGATTTGTCTATGATTCTAGATAACAACATAAAATTTGAAGAGATCGAGTCAATAGCTTATGGTTTAGAGGGTAAAATTCTAAAAGATGTTGTTCTTTTTGATGAATTTAAGGGTAAGAATATAGGTGACGACAAAAAATCCTTTGCTGTAAGTTTTACATTTAATGATAGTAAAAAAACTCTTACTGATAAAATTATAGATAAGATTATGACTAGGTTCGCTGATGCATATAAATTAGAACTTGGAGCAGTAATTAGGGATAAATAACCTAGGAATAAAGTTTTTCTCTTTGAGATAAGACTTTTTCATCAACAATATATTCACTAAAAGGAAGATAACTATCTATTATTCCATTTGGAGTTATCTCAATAATACGATTAGCAACAGATTCAGCAAAAGCCCTATCATTGGTACTTAAAAGTACAGTACCCTTAAAATTAGATAGTGAATTATTAAATGCAGTAATTGATTCAAGGTCTAGGTGATTAGTAGGTTCATCAATTAAAAGAACATTAGGTTTACCCATCATGATCTTAGAGAGCATACACCTAACCTTTTCACCTCCTGAAAGTACATTGCATGATTTAAGTGCCTCGTCTCCACTAAAAAGCATTCTACCAAGGAAACTTCTTATAAACAACTCTTCCCTTTCCTCCTCAGTATTAGTCCACTGTCTAAGCCAATCTACGAGGGAAATATTTTTATCAAAAAATGAGTGATTATCCATCGGCAAATACCCTGAACTTGTAGTAACTCCCCAACTATAAGATCCAGATGTTTGTTCAAGGTTTCCAGAAATACAATCATAGAAAAGATTGATAGATCTTGAATTCTTTGATATTATAAGAACCTTCTCACCCTTATTTAGATTGAGACTGATATCTTTAAAATATACTTCTCCATCCTTCTCATATGAAAGTGATTTTAGTTCAAGAATTTGATCACCTGCTTCTCTTTCTTGTTCAAAGATTATTGCAGGATACCTTCTACTAGATGGCTTAATTTCCTCTATGTTAAGTTTTTGAATCATCTTTTTTCTAGCAGTTGCCTGTTTAGATTTAGCAACATTTGCAGAGAACCTTGAAATAAATTCTTGTAATTCCTTTTTCTTTTCCTCAGCTTTCTTATTTTGTTGTAGTTTTTGCTTCGAAGCTAATTCACTAGATTGCTGCCAAAAAGAGTAGTTACCTGAAAAATGATTGATTTTACTAAAATCTATATCTGAGGTATGTGTACAAACTGCATCAAGAAAATATCTGTCGTGAGATACAACTATAACAGTATTCTCAAATTCATTTATAAAATTTGTTAACCATTCAACAGTATTATAGTCAAGGTCATTGGTTGGCTCGTCCATGATTAAAACATCTGGATTTCCAAATAAGCATTGAGCTAGTAAAACTTTAACTTTTACCTTTTGGTCAATATCAGCCATTGTATTGTGATGTAATTCTTCAGTGATTCCAAGACTTGATAGTAAGAAAGCTGCATCTGCATCTGCATTCCATCCATTCATTTCCTCAAATGAAGCCTGGAGCTCACCAACCCTATCAGCGTCTTTATCTGAAAAATCTTCTTTTGCATAAATTGAATCTATCTCACTTTTTAATTCAAATAGTTTTTGATTTCCAAGAATTACTGTCTCTATTACAGTGTTTTCATCATACCTATTATGGTTCTGTTCAAGAACAGATAACCTCTTTCCTGGTTCAAGAAAAACAGAACCAGTATTAGGCTCTAAATCTTTAGATAAAATTTTAAGAAAAGTGGATTTACCCGCCCCATTAGCTCCAATAATTCCATAACAATTTCCAGGAGAAAAAGTTATATTTACTTCATCAAAGAGTATTCTCTTTCCAAATTGAAGCGATAAATTAGATACAGATAACATAAATATGCGCAAAAATAGTAAGATGAAATTTCTAAAACTAATTATAGTAGTTATTATTTTATTTTTTTCAAGCTCATGTAATCAAGACAGTCAAAATTCTAGTTTTTTTCTTGGAGGAGAGATTATAAACCCGTCTTCAGGATACGTTAACTTTTACTATAACAATATTAAAATTGATTCAATAGAATTAGATTCTAATAATAAATTTTTTAAAAAAATTGAGGATATTAAACCCGGAATATATAGGATTGAGCATCTACCAGAAAATCAAAACATTATAGTCGAAAATGGTGATAGTCTATGGATAAGAGTTAATGTTGAAGATTTTAAAGAATCCTTGACTTTTAGTGGAAAAGGATCATCAAAGAATAATTTTTTAGTAGATATGTCTATCCTGGATGAGTCAGAAATTGGATACATATCTGAAATATACTCTCAAGAAAGTGATGTATTTAGAAATGCTATAGATTCTCTAATGAATGAAAAAGAGAATATATGGGAAATTTTTAATAGTAGCGGAAAACCAAAAAGTCTTTCAAGGAATATAACTAAAGCGAGCATAAAGTATAACTATTTTAACAAACTTGAGAGATACGCTCTACTAAGAGGGAAAGACTGGACTGATAGCAAGAGAAAAGAATTCTTCAGTTACAGAGATCAAATGGACTTAAATGATTCAGATTTATCACTATTTGAACCATATATTACTTATCTGATGAATTATTTTAACGAAAAAACATTAGGTAGTGGAAAAGCATATTTCTATGAGAAAAACAATACTGATTTTAATATTAAAAAACTTTTAATAATTGATTCTCAAATTACTGATCAATCTTTAAAAAACAACTTGGCTCGTGCAACAGCAATTGAGGAAATCTTAAATTTTAAAAATAATGATTACCACGAAGAGTTTATTGATTACTACACATATGTGAACTCATCCGAACAATATCTTGATGAGATAACAAAATTATATAATGATATTGAGAAAATGAAGAAAGGTAATTCACTTCCAAATATTGAAATTATTGACTATAACGGAGATATTAAATCTAGTTCAAGTGAACTTAGAGGATCAAAATCATTAATTTATTTTTGGTCTCAGACTCAAATGAATCATTACAGGAGGACAATAAGAAGGATTGAAGAACTTAAAGAGAGTTATCCAGATTATAGGTTTATTGGGATTTGTATTCAGCCTTACACTGATATGGTCAGTCAAGCTCAAAATATATTAAATCTTGATTTATCAAATCAATTTTCATTCAGAGACTTTGAAAGATCTAGTAAAAATTGGGTACTTACGTATTTAAATAAAACTATTATAATTGACAAAAAAGTTAATATTGTAGATGGATTTACCAATCTATTTACTAATGAGGTCGAAAATATTCTAAGAGAGAATTAGTTTCCTTTTTTATAATCACTTAAAAACTTTGCTAAACCAATATCTGTTAGGGGATGTTTCAACAGTCCCTTAATTGCAGACAACGGGCTAGTAATTACATCTGCTCCTATTTTAGCGCAATCAATTATATGCATAGTATGCCTTATTGAAGCAGCTAAAATTTCAGTTTTATAACCATAATTATCATATATATCTCTTATATCAGAAATTAAATCTAAACCATCAGTAGAGATATCATCAAGTCTTCCAATAAAGGGTGAGACATAAGTAGCACCAGCTTTTGCAGCGAGTAATGCTTGACCAGATGAAAATATCAAAGTACAATTAGTTTTTAGCCCTTTATCACTAAAGTATCTTATAGCTTTCACTCCCTCCTCAATCATCGGCACTTTTATTACAATTTGTTTATGAAGTGATGCAAGAGCTTCTCCCTCTTTAACAATCCCGTCGTAATCAACTGATATTACCTCAGCAGAAACATCACCATCAACTATTTCACAAATTTTAAGGTAGTGGTCTATAATATTTTTCTCTCCTGTTATTCCTTCCTTAGCCATTAGAGAGGGGTTTGTAGTAACACCATCTAAAATACCCATTTCTTGAGCTTCCTTAATTTGATCTAGATTAGCAGTATCGATAAAAAATTTCATAATATTTAGTTATATAGTTTCATTATTATTTTTTGAAAAATCTTGTCAGGAAATAAACTTTTCAATGTGATTTTTTTTTCAAGAAATCCTCCAACAAGGTAATTAATTTTTGGGTTTTTTTTGTTAATAATTTTTGAGACTAATTCTGCTACTTCTATTGGATCCCTTCCATGCTGCATCTTACCATTAACATTATCTATAACTTTTTTGTATTCTTTAAAATATGGTGAATTAGGATCTACCCTATCCACTCTATTGGAAGCAATTTCTGTTTTATAATCTCCTGGAGCAATATTAACTATATTGATATTGTGTTTTTTAAGCTCAATATTTAAACTTTCAGCTATTATATTAAAAGAGGATTTTGAAGCACAATAAGCTCCCCAAAATGGTAATCCAAGATAGCCAGCTATAGATGTAATATTAATTATTAAACCCTGTTTATTTGATCTCATATTAGGTAGAACATTTTGAATCATATTAATATGACTAAAAAAATTAGTATCAAACAACTTTTTTAAATCAGACATATCAGTAGTTTCAAGAGGACCTGTAATATTAATTCCTGCATTATTTATTAGTATGTCTATTTTTCCATGAGACTCAATAATTTTATTTATTAAACTCTTTGACATTTCATAGTTATTTATGTCCAGTTTCATCGTCTTGAATATTGAGTCAATTTTATCGCCATTTCTAGAGGTTCCAATAACAGTATGACCTTGGGAGTGAAGTTTTTCAGCAATTGATTTTCCAAAACCTGATGATGTTCCCGTAATTAAAATTACTTTACTCATTATTTATTAAATATATTAGTAATAAATTTAATTCATGAAGCATAGTATTGTTTTTTTCTTCTTTTTATTAATACTTAATTGTAATACTAATGCAACAAGTGGATTTAAAATACAGATTGAATCTCCTAATACAAAGATTTCAGTTGATGATGAAATATCAATAAGTGTAAGCTCAACAGGTAAAAAGATTATTGATTCAGTCCATTATTATTTGAACGGAGAAAAAGTAAAAAATAATATTAAATTAATTAATTATAAAGTCGGCGAAAACACAGCTTCCGTTGATATTTACTCTGATAATGAAGTAATTTCTATTGCAAAAAGATTTGATATTTACTCGAACATAAAACCTGAGTTGATGTCCTATGAAGTTGTAAATGAATATAGACATGATCAAAACGCTTATACTCAAGGACTAGAATTTTACAATAATCAACTATATGAGAGTACTGGGTTAAATGGGAAATCAACTTTAAGAAGAATAGATTACAGAAGTGGAGAGATACTGAAAATTATTAATCTTGATTACGAATATTTTGCAGAAGGATTAACAATTCTAAAGGATAAGATTTATCAACTTACATGGAAGAATAATATTGGATTTATTTATGACCTAGAGTTCAATAAAATTGGGACATTTAATTATGAGAAAAGTAAAGAAGGTTGGGGTTTATGTAATGATGGAGAATTTATCTATAAGTCTGATGGAACAAGTAAAATATGGATTTTAGATCCTATGACTCTTAAAGAGATAAGTTATATTGACGTATTAACTGATAAATCCAGAATTAAAAATATTAATGAATTAGAATTTATTGATGGAAAAATTTACGCTAATACCTATCAGTTTAATCGAGATGTTGTCATAGTGATAAATCCATCTAATGGAATAGTAGAGAAAGTAATTGACTTTTCAGGAATAAGAGATAGAGTCACACAGAATCCTAATTTAGATGTTATGAATGGGATAGCCTTTATAAATCAAAAAATGTTTGTGACTGGAAAAAACTGGGATAAACTTTTCGAGGTAAAGATTGTCTCTAAGTAGCAGAAAACAAAGGTCTATCTTTCATATAAGATTCAACTTTTTTACCTATATCAGATAAAATTATATCATCTTCACTATTTACAATTGATGAATCAATAGATTCAGCAACAAAATCCATATCATTTTCCGTTAGCCCTCTAGTTGTAATTGCCGGTGTCCCAATTCTTATTCCACTTGTAACAAAAGGTGACTTATCATCGAAAGGAACCATGTTTTTATTTACTGTAATATTTGATTCACCAAGAACCCTCTCAGCATCTTTACCAGATATATCTTTATTTCTTAAATCAATTAACAAAAGATGATTATCTGTACCTCCCGAAACTATATTATAACCAAGATCGATTAAATTTTTAGATAGTTTAGAGGCATTTAAAATTACTTGATTTATATATTTTTTAAATTGAGGATCTAAAGCTTCTCCAAAAGCAATAGCTTTTGCCGCAATTACATGCTCCAAAGGTCCCCCTTGATTTCCAGGAAATATAGCAGAATCTAAAATAGATGACATTCTCTTTAAATTTCCATTTTTTAATTTAAGACCGAATGGATTATCAAAATCTTTACCCATCATCATTATACCTCCTCTTGGCCCCCTTAGAGTTTTATGAGTTGTGGATGTAATCACATGACAATGAGGTACTGGATCACTAAGAAATCCTTTAGCTATTAAACCTGAGGGATGAGCAATATCAGCGTGAAGAAATGCACCAACTTCATCAGCAATTTCTCTGAATTTAGAAAAGTTAATGTCTCGAGAGTATGCTGAAGCTCCTACAATTATTAGATTAGGTTTAACTTCTTTTGCTCTTTCAAGGATTTTTTCATAATCGAATACTCCATCATTATTGACCCCATAAAAGCTTGAGTTATATATTTTTCCTGAGAAATTGACATTTGAACCATGAGTTAGATGACCTCCATGTGCTAAATCAAGACCAAGAATTTTGTCTCCAGGCTTCAAAAAAGCATCAAATACTGCTGTGTTAGCCTGTGAACCTGAATGAGGCTGAACATTTGCATATTCGACGTTAAAAAGGGCCTTTAGGCGATCAATAGCAATATTTTCAATTTTATCTACAACTTCACATCCACCATAGTATCGTTTACCAGGGTAACCTTCTGCATATTTATTAGTAAGAATTGATCCTGTTGCTTTCATTACATTATCACTTGTAAAGTTCTCAGATGCAATTAATTCTAATCCTCCAAGCTGTCTATTTTTTTCTTCTTTAATAAGATTAAAGATTTGATCTTGATTGTTCATAATTTAATAAAGTGCTAAATTAATAAAATAGGCACTCGAGTTTATTCGTTTCCTATTATATAAATCAACTAGTTATAAACAATTTTTATTGTTTAAAATGGCCCATTAGATCCATTTCAAATTTGTAATTTTACATAGTGAATAATTCAGTCAACATAAATAACAAGAAAGCTAAATACGATTATTCATTATTGGATAAATATACATGTGGTATAGTTTTAACTGGTAATGAAATTAAATCAATTAGAAACTCTAAGGCATCATTGAACAATTCCTATTGTGAATTCAGTGGTGATGAGCTCTTTGTTGTCAATATGCATGTTGACGAATATAAGAACTCCAGTGAAAGCAATTATAATCCAAAGAGGAGAAGAAAATTATTGTTAAATAAACAAGAATTAAAAAAAATTCAAAAACAAGTTAAGGATGCTGGGATTACAGTTGTTGCTACATCATTATTTATAAGTAAAAAAGGGATTGCAAAGCTTAATGTTTCAGTTGCAAAAGGAAAAAGAGAGTTTGACAAAAGAAATGTAATAAAGGACAGAGAAAGTAAAATAAGCTTAAAGAGAATTAAGAAAAACTTTAATAACTAATCCTTCTTATCTAGCATTGGCACAAACTTAAAATCACCAAAAGTTTCTTTTTTAAAATCGTTCACACTAATTCTAGTAATTTTAGTCATAACCTGAGTCTCTTTACCAATTGGAACTACCATTCTACCTCCTATCTTTAGTTGCTTTAATAGATTTTCTGGAACATAGGGTGAACCAGCTGTCACTATAATTCCATCAAAAGGACAATCATCTATCAAGCCCTTATAACCGTCACCATATTTAAATTTAACTGGATTAATATTTAATTTTTTAAAAAGCTTTGAGGTTGATCTAAACAGATTATGATTTCTTTCAATCGTATATACATCTGATTTTAAAAAATCTAGAATTGAAGTTTGATATCCAGAGCCGGTTCCAATTTCTAAAATTTTTTCTCCTGGAAGAGGATTCAATAGTTGAGTCTGGAAAGCTACAGTATATGGTTGCGATATAGTTTGATTTGAATCAATTGGTAGAGCCTTATCAATATATGCTTGTTCAGAAAGTCCAGGGTCAATAAATAAATGACGTGGAATAGTTTCAATTGAATTAATTATTTGATTATTAAGAATCCCTTTTTTCTTAAGCTCTGAAGCGAGTATCCTCCTCCTACCTTGAAATTTAAAGTTATCCTCCACAATCACTAATATTAAATTAATAGTCGAAAATTCCAAAAGAAGATTGTATTTTTAGCAAATGATTAAGGTTGGTGTAATTGGAGCTGGACATCTAGGGAAGATCCATTTAAGCATATTAAACAACTCAGATTTTGAACTTGTAGGGTTTCATGATACAGATGTCTCTAATTCTGAAAAATTATCTCAAGAAAAAGGGTATGCATTTTTTAAAGATTTCGACTCCCTTATTAATAAGATAGATGCAGCTGTAATAGTCTCACCCACTACAACGCATTTTGAAATAGCAGAAAAATGTATAAGTAAAGGGAAGCACATATTTGTTGAAAAACCTTTAACCACTGACTCAAAAGAAGCAAGAATTATAGAGAAACTTGCAAAGAAAAAGGGTATTATCGGTCAAGTGGGTTTTGTTGAAAGATATAACCAAGCATTTATCTCTTGTAAAGAATTTATAAAAAACCCAAAATTTATTGAATCACATAGACTATCTGATTTTAATCCTAGAGGAACGGATGTATCAGTTATAATGGACCTAATGATTCATGATATAGATATTATTTTAAATATCAATAATTCAAAAGTCAAAAAAATAGATGCATCTGGAGTGTCTATTATTAGTTCAACTCCAGACATTGCAAATGCAAGAATAGAATTTGAAGATGGCTGTATTGCAAACTTAACATCAAGTAGGATATCTCTTAAGAAAATGAGAAAAACTAGAATTTTTCAAGAGGATGCCTATATTTCAATAAATTTTTTAGAAAAAGAATTTCAGGTTGTCAAAATTAGAGACAAACATAAAGCTGATTCAGATAGTTCACTAATTATTAAAAATAATTTAGGTGAGGAAAAAGTTATTTTCTTTGAAAATCCTGAAGTACAAAGTATAAATTCTATAGAGGCTGAATTAAATGACTTTTATAACTCTATCAAATATAGAACTGATTCAAAAGTAAGCTTAGCAGATGGTCTTCAAGCTCTTGAAGTAGCCGAGGAGATAATGCGTCAATTATGAGTATAGAAAAGCAAATTTCAATTATTAAAAATGAAATAAAAGATAAAGCGGATTTAGTAGCTGTATCAAAGACTAGAAGTATTCAAGAAATTCAAGAAGCTTATAACTCTGGTCAATTAAAATTTGGAGAAAATAGAGTCCAAGAAATTGTTGATAAACAAAGCAAATTACCCAACAATATAGAGTGGCACATGATTGGGCATCTTCAAAAAAATAAAGTAAAATATATAGCTAAGTTCATAAACTTAATTCATTCAGTTGATAGAATATCTCTTGCTAAAGAGATTGATAAACATGCAAAAAAAGAGAATAGAAAAATTGATTGTTTAATCCAATTAAAGATCTCAAAAGAAGAATCAAAATTTGGACTTCAAATAGAGGATTTTAAAAATTTTTATGAAAGTTTACAAAACTATAAAAACCTTAATGTTATTGGGTTAATGGGAATGGCTTCATTCACTGATGACAATGAATTGATTGATAAAGAATTTAAAAAAATCAAAACAATCTATGATGACATGGTTTTGATTGATTCTAGATTTAAGGTTTTATCAATTGGAATGAGTGATGATTATAATATAGCAATAGAAAATGGCTCAAATATGATTCGAGTTGGAAGCAAAATCTTTGGTAAAAGAAATTATTGATGTATACAATTGTTGATTTAGAAACTACCGGAGGTAAGTTTAATGAGGAATCTATTATAGAGGTTGCAGCCTACAGATTCGATGGTGTGGCTATAACTGATCAGTTTATTAGTCTGGTTAACCCTCAAAGAGATATTCATCCATATGTTGAAAAACTTACTGGAATAACCTCTAAAATGGTAAAAACAGCACCAAAGTTTCATGAGGTGGCCAAAAGAATTATTGAGATTACCTCTGATTCAATTCTTGTAGCACATAATGCTCAATTTGATTACAGAATTCTTCAGCTAGAATTTAAAAGACTAGGGTTTGAATTTTCGATGAAATCTTTATGTACTGTCATATTATCTCAAGAATTACTTCCAGAGCAAGAGTCTTATAAGCTTGGGAGGTTATCTAGGAGTCTTGGTATTCCACTGAAAGACAGGCATAGAGCTAGTGGAGACGCGCTAGCAACAGTTGAACTTCTAAAAATATTAATTGAAAAAGACATTAATCAAAATATTATTAAAAAAAGCATAGTTGAGTTTCCTGGCGAGAGTATTAGCTCTATATTCAGAAAGACAATCGAAGATCTAGAGAATACAATTGGGGTGTTTTATATTTATAATAAGAATAGGAAGTTAATATATGTTGATTATAGCAAGGATATAAAGAATAAGGTTATAAAACTTTTTACAAGTAAAAAGTTTATACCTAAATATGTCCAAAATAATTTTAAATCAATAAAGGTTCATAAAACAGGCAGTATTGATATTGCCATTTTAAAGGCAATTCAGGAAATAAAATCCTTAAAACCCAAGATAAATAACAATATAGATCCAAAGTTGTTCTACAAAATTGATATTCCAGAGATTATTAATGATAAGAAAAACTTCATAATTACTTTCTCAGGAAAAAATGAAGACGAAAAGGGATTTATCCTATTTAAAGAAGAGAAAATTATTGGTTATGGCTATTTTGATCTTTTTAATAATATTAATACTGAAAAAAAATTAAATTCTAGGGTGGTTAAAGTAGACGAATGTAAAAAAGTTAAAAACTATGTATATAGGGTAATTTCTGAAAAGAGATATAAAAAACTACTAACTTTGGAAGAAATATATAAATTTTCGGGCATTGAATAAGACTCGTCAAAAAATACATGACATCATCTATGAGGCTGACACTCCAGCCGGGAAGGTTTTTGATATTACGTTAATTATAGTGATTATAATTAGTGTGATACTTGTTGCGCTTGAGACTGTTGGATGGATTAATGAAAAATATTACAATATTTTAAATATTGCAGAATGGACCATAACTGTATTATTTACAATTGAATATATATTGAGGGTAATTTCAATTCATCATCCAAAGAATTATATATTTAGTTTCTATGGAATTATTGATTTACTTGCAACTATTCCCAAATACATATCATTAATTTTTATTGGTGCTCAACTTGAGACTATGATGGCAATTAGGGCACTAAGAATTCTTAGAATATTTAGAGTACTCCATATATCTAGATACATAGGTGAATCTAACTTCTTATATAGATCACTTCTTGTTAGCAGGGCAAAAATTATAATATTTCTTCTGTTTGTCTTGATTATGTGTATATTATTCGGAACACTTATGTACATTATCGAAGGTCCTGAAGCAGGATTTAATAATATTCCAGAGAGTATTTATTGGTGTATAAGTACGATATCTACCGTTGGTTATGGGGATATTGTTCCATTAACAGGTATGGGTAAGTTTCTTGCCTCTGTTTTAATGATATTAGGTTATGGAATCATAGCCGTACCAACTGGGATTATCTCTGCAGAAATGGTTCAAAGCAGAAAAAAAGTAGATGTTAATACAAGAGTTTGTGCTGAGTGTCTATGTGATGTTCACAAAGACAAAGCTATATTCTGTCATCAATGTGGTTCTCATCTAGATGATGACAAGTAAAAATCTAATTTATATTGCTGGGCCAACAGGAATTGGTAAAACAGAAATTAGTATAAATCTTGCTAAGGAACTAAACACCGAAATAATTTCGTGTGACTCAAGACAATTCTACAAAGAACTTAAAATTGGCACCTCTCCACCTAATGATAAACAATTAGAGGAGGTTACGCACCATTTTATTTACAATAAGAGTATCCATGATAACTATAATGTTGGGATGTATGAAGATGACGCTATCAAGAAAATAAATGAATTATTCACAGATAAAGATTATTTAATACTAGTCGGAGGCTCAGGTTTGTATGCTGATTCTATAATGTATGGAATAGATAAGTTTCCAAAAGTTTCTGAGAAAGTAAGGAATAATCTAAGAAATGCATATGAAGAACAAGGAATAGAATTTTTACAAATTGAAATTAAGAAATTAGATCCTGAATATTACAGTAAGGTTGACCTTAACAATCATGTCAGACTGTTAAGAGCATTAGAGTTAATAAAATCTACCGGAAAAAGTTTTTCATCAATGAGAAGTGGAAAAAATAAGAATAGAGATTTTAACACAACAATAATAAACTTGGAGTGCTCAAGAGAACATTTGTATTCAAGAATTAATAAAAGAGTAGAAGAAATGTTAGAAAAAGGTCTTGAAGATGAGGTTTACAATCTTAGACACTTCAAAGATTTGAATACCATGAATACAGTTGGCTATAAAGAATTTATTGATTATTTTGAGAATAAAATTTCATATGATGTAGCAGTTGAAAAGATTAAACAAAACACAAGGAATTATGCAAAAAGGCAAATAACTTGGTTTAAAAAATATAGTAATTCACAAAAAATAAATATTGAAACGAATCAAAATATTAATATCAAAAATTTAAACTTGTAACATATGTTAAAGAAAAATATATTACTAATTATACTAATAACTTTTACAATTAAATCTTTTTCTCAAAGAGAATTTAAGACTGAGGTATTTGAACAAGCAATAAATAATCTAGATGAGTTTGTTGAGTTTTTATCTTATCCAAATGATGCAAATTATGAGTCAGACATCTATAAACTCATGGATTGGACAGAAAATAAATTTAAATCCCTAGATTTTAAAATAAATAGACTTGATACCGAGACTATTCCTTTAATGTTGGCAAGCAAGCACATTAGTGATGATTACAAAACAGTTCTAATTTATATGCATTTAGACGGACAACCTGTGGATTTATCTAAGTGGAATCAGGAGAATCCATTTATTCCGGTTTATAAATTAAAAGAGGATGGAAAATTTGTTGACTATGATTCAAATAAGTTAGCAAATATTGACTATGAAACATTAGAGGAAAGAGATATTCGAATATTTGCAAGGGCATCATCTGATGCTAAGGGACCTGTAATGATGTTAATTCAAGCTATGAAGTTTATGAATTCTAAAAACATTGATAATAAATTTAATTTAAAACTAATAATGGACTTTGAAGAAGAAAAGGGCTCCCCTAGCCTTCCTGATGCAGTAAAAAAACATAGTACTATTCTTAAAAGTGATGCCTTACTAATATTTGACGGGCCTCAACATGAATCTGACCTTCCGACTTTAAATTTTGGTAATAGAGGGATTTCATCTATTACTTTAAAAACATATGGACCAGTTGTGCCTCAGCATAGTGGTCATTTCGGTAATTATGCTCCTAATCCTGTCTTTAGAATGTCAAATATATTATCATCTATGAAAGATGAAAATGGTATTGTAAAAATAAAAGGATACTATGATGGAATTACAATTTCAGATCAAGTAAAAAAATATTTGGATAATGTTCCTGATGATGAAGAAAGTATGCTAAATAAAATGCAGTTTAAGAAACCTGAATCTGTTGGAAATTCATATCAAGAGGCAATTCAGTTTCCGTCATTAAATGTTAGAGGAATTAGAGCTGGATGGGTAGAAGACGAGGTCAGAACTATTGTTCCGTCAGAGTGTATAGCAGAAATTGATGTAAGACTCGTTATAGAATCAGATGGTTATAGACTTCATGAGCTGATAAAGAAACACATTGAAGGTCTGGGCTATGTGGTTCTTGACCACGAACCTTCAAAGGAAGAAAGAATGAAATATGATAAAATAGTAAAATTTAACTCTACAGTTTCATACCCTGCATTTAGGACAGACATTGATAGTGATTTGGGGAATTGGTTGTCTGAAACATTAACCAGAACATTTGGAGTAGAGCCTGTGCTTAGAAGAACAAGTGGTGGATCTGTACCAATTTCTCCGTTTGTTAATGTACTAAATATTCCTGCTGTTGGTGTACCTACAGTAAATAAAGATAATAATCAACATAGTCCTAATGAAAATATTAAGTTGATTAACTATATAAAGGGAATTGAAAGTTTTGTTGGGATTCTTTCCTCAGAATTTAAATAGATAGAAATTCAGTTATATTAGCCTCTAATTCTTTTAAGATATTATCTGATTTTCTTGGTTGAAATGATCTACCTGTAATCAAATTAAATAACTCGACGTATCTTTTAGAAACGTCATCAATAATTTCATTGGTTATCTCAGGTAATTTTTGATTTTCCTTACCTTGAAATTCATTTTTAATTAACCATTGTCTAAAGAATTCTTTTGAAAGCTGTTTTGGAGACACCCCACTATTAACTGCTTCCTCATAACCATCTAAATAAAAATATCTAGAAGAGTCTGGTGTATGTATTTCGTCAATTAGAAATAATTTATTATTTGAGTCATATCCAAACTCATATTTGGTGTCCACTAAAATTAATCCTCGTTCTTTTGCAATCTCAGTACCTCTTTCAAATAATTTATATGTAACTCTCTCTATTTCTTCATATTGATCAATCGAGAGTATATTTTGACTCAAAATTTCAGATTTTGAAATATCTTCATCATGGCCAATGTCAGCCTTTGTACTAGGGGTAATTATTGGTCTATCGAATTTTTGATTTGATACAAGGCCGTTTGGTAAATTTACTCCACATATACTCCTTTTACCTGATTTATATAATCTATCAGCATGTCCACTTAGATAACCTCTAATGACCATCTCAATTTTAATTGGGTTTAACCTGTGACCAATTGAAACATTTGGATCAGGTGAAGAAATTAACCAATTATCTATTATGTCTTTAGTGGAATTTAGCATTTCAACTGATATTTGGTTAAGCACTTGTCCCTTATTGGGTATAGACCTTGGCATTACTATATCAAATGCAGAGATCCTATCAGAGGCAATTATAACTAAGATATCATCCTTAATAGTGTATACATCTCTTACTTTGCCTTCATACTTAGAAGTTTGACCAGGGAAGCTAAAGTCTGTTTTGAAAATACTATCCACTAGTTATCTTTTTCTACATTATTATAAGCGTCAATAACCTTTTTAACAATTGGATGTCTTATTACATCTTTATCATCAAGATAAATTATTTTAATTCCTCTCTTATTAGATAGAATTTTAATGGCTTCTCTTAGACCAGAATTATCCTTTCTGGGTAAGTCTACTTGACCTGGATCTCCCGTAACCATAAATTTAGCATTCATTCCCATTCTAGTAAGAAACATTTTCATTTGAGCCGGTGTGGTATTTTGTGCTTCATCAAGAATAACAAATGCATTATCCAAAGTTCTTCCTCTCATGAAAGCAAGAGGAGCAATTTCAATTGTCCTGTCTTCTAAAAATTTTTCAAGTTTATTATGAGGAATCATATCAGTTAAAGCATCATAAAGAGGCTGCATATAAGGATCTAATTTTTCCTTTAAGTCACCAGGTAAATATCCAAGATTTTCGCCTGCTTCAACTGCAGGTCTAGTTAATATTATTTTTTTAATCTCTTTTTCTTTTAGGGCTTTTACTGCCATAGCAACTCCAGTGTAGGTTTTTCCAGTACCAGCTGGGCCAACAGCAAAAATTAAATCATTAGATTCAATTGAATCGTGAAGTTTTTTTTGATTTACTGTTTTTGCTAAAATAGGTTTACCAGAAACACCATGTAAAATTAAAGACGGTTTATCACCATTAAACTTTATATCTTTTACAACTATATCATTGATGACATTAGGATCCATTGAATTAAACTCTGAATAATAATTAAGAAGAATTCTAAATTTTTGATCAAATTTTTTTAACTCATTTTTATCACCAAGAGCCTTAATGGTCTGACCTCTCTGAACTAATTTAATTTTTGGAAAACTTGATTTTAAAGAGTTTAGGTTATCTCTAGAAAAAAAATACTGCGGATCAACATCTGTTAATTCAAATTGAAGGTCACTCAATAGATTATATTTAAAAATTTGTTATAGTAGATTATTTGATTCAAATTTACATAAATTTTGTAAAGTTTATCAATTAAATGGCTATCATAACACTAACTACTGATTATGGAAATAAAGACTATTCAGTTAGTTCTTTAAAAGCAAAGTTAATTAGTGAAATTGATGATATTAATATAGTTGACATTACTCATGATATAAGCCCATTTAACTTAGCTGAAGCCGGATATGTTCTAGAAGGAGCATTCAGTGAGTTTCCTAAAGGAACTATTCATATTCTAAGTGTTGATTCAGAACTAACCCCTGAGAATAAACATATAGCCATAATGTATGATGGAAGCTTTTTTATTGGAGCAGATAATGGTGTGTTTTCTTTAATTTTTAGAGATAAAAAACCTGATCAAATTGTTGAAATTAATTTACACAGTAATTATAATTATGATATCTCTGCTGATGAATTATTTGTTAAAGTTGCATCTCATATTAATAGATCAGGGCCTCTAAATGTTGTTGGATCTGAAATAGATACAATTAAAGAAATTACAAATTTAAGACCTGTAATAAATAAGGAAATGAATCAAATAATAGGCAGTGTTATATATATTGACAATTACGGAAATGTAGTAACAAATATTACAGAGAAATTATTTAAGGAAATATCTAAGACTAGACCGTTTACAATTAATGCAAGGAATGTAAAGTTTTCAAAGATTCATAAAAACTACTCAGATGCAATAGACTTTAATCTTGAAAAAAAAGATAGAGAGGAAGATGGAAAGAAGATTGCTTTATTTAATAATCTGGGATATTTACAGCTAAGTGTATATAGAAGTAATCCACAAACAGTCGGGAGCGCAAGTACTCTTTTTGGACTAAATTACAGAGATGCAGTAAGTGTATATTTTTAGTGTTTGTATCTAGTAGATAACTTTTATAATTAATAGTAAGAAATCTTGTTTCATTTAAATATATTTGAATAAAAACATATGAAATTTATTGTTTCATCCTCTAGTTTATACAAAGAACTTCAAATTTTAAGTGGAGTTATAAATTCAACAAACACCATTCCAATTCTTGATAATTTTCTATTTGAAATTGATAATAATAAACTTACAATAAGCTCATCTGACCTTGAATCTACAATGACTAGTGAAATTGATATTGAATCAACTTCTAATGATAAAATTGCAATATCAGCTAAACTATTAACTGATATTCTTAAAACCTTTTCAGAACAACCTTTAACATTTATAAAGACTGATAATAATACAATAGAAATAAGTGCAAGTAATGGTAAATATTCATTAGCTTATCTTGAGGGCGGTGAGTTTCCCAAACAAGTTGAAATACTTGATGCTCATGAAACGGTATTAAATAGTGCCTACTTAGGTAATGCTATAAACTCTACAATATTTGCATCTGGAACTGATGATCTGAGGCCGGTTATGAGTGGGGTTTTTTTTCAATTTAACAGTGAATCTCTTAAGTTTGTTGCAACTGACGCCCATAAGCTAGTTAAATTTGAAACTTCAGAATATACAGCAAATAATGTATCTGAATTTATTATGCCAAAGAAGCCTTTGCAAATTCTTAAAGGGATTCTTCAAGCAGATGA
>Ga0208127_1000311_pt1 | contig 25215 bp, 26 predicted proteins | sample ETNtaG_6_FD_185751 | JGI IMG/M metagenome (GOLD analysis project Ga0208127, IMG submission 185751) | Marine microbial and viral communities from oxygen minimum zone, Eastern Pacific Ocean - ETNP201306SV45 (SPAdes) (version 2) | ecosystem: Environmental > Aquatic > Marine > Oceanic ... | reverse complement strand
CCATTTCTTTATCATGAATTTACCTTAAAATTAAACTTTCTAAATAATTATCCTAACTTAAATGAATTCAGAACAGTTTTTAAATTGGATTATCAGTAATCCTGAATATGCAGGATTTGCTATGTTTTTGATAGCGTTTTTAGAAGCTTTCTTTATTTCTGGTGCTATATGGCCTAGTGTTATCCTATTGCTGTTTGCAGTGGGATTAAGTGAGGCAGATATTGAGCTTATATATATTTGCTTAGGTGCTGGAATAGGTGCATGGATTGGAGATACAGCTAGCTATTACTCAGGTCTATTTTTTGGTCCTAAGCTTAAAAAATTAGACTTCTTAAAAAAGAGAGAAGCCTTATTTATAAGAGGAGAAAATTTTTTTAATAAATATGGCTGGAGTGGAATATTGATAGGTAGGTTAATTCCAGCTATTAGACCTTTTATCCCCTTCATAGCTGGAATTTCTTCAATGAAACAAACAATATTCTTAGTCAGTTCCATCTTAGCTTGCCTTATATGGTCTTTAGCGCTGGCAATTTTAGTTGTAGGAATAGATAATATATTTAAGTTATTTTAAATTTTAAAAATTATGTCAAGACATCAAGCTTTAGATACTTTCGGTAGATCGGGAAATCCTATTATTAGATCTTCTGCCTTTAATGAGACAACTTCTTCTGGAGAAAGGATGTCTTTAGAAGGTGCTGTTAATAAAACAGGAATATTGCTCTTTCTTACAGTCCTGTCGGCTAGTATCAGCTGGAATCTTCAGGGACCATTCATGTCCCTAGTTTCAACTATAGGTATATTCACAGGAGTTATAGCAGCCATATCTACTTTTGGATTTTACTTTTTTTTCGTAGGTTGGATAATAAATCCTAGGCCTCATATAGCACCTAAAACTGGTCCAATTTATGCAATTGGCATGGGGTTCATGATTGGTCTGATCTCAGAACAAGCTGAAGCAATGTTTCCAGGTATTGTAATACAGGCGGTATCTTTAACTTTCTTCGTAGCAGCATCATTACTATTGGCTTATAAAACTGGAATTATCAAACCAACTCAAAATTTCGTTTTAATGATATTTGCTGCAACTTTGGGTATTTTCTTAACCTACTTTAGTAGTTTTATATATAGTCTATTTACTGGAAGTTCTTTTTCAATTTTTTCCGATACTGGATGGATGGGCATTGGTATAAGCTTATTTGTCGTCGCAATTGCTGCATTAAATCTAGTTCTTGATTTTGACATCATTGAACAAGCCGATGAACAAGGAGCTCCTAAATATATGGAATGGTTCGGTGCCATGGCTCTAGTAGCTACTTTGATATGGTTATACGTAGAAATTCTCAGACTTCTAATGAAACTAAGATCGAGATAATAGCAATTTGAATACTTTTATTGCAATTCTAGGGCTATGTTCAGCTCTTATTTTCTTTTATTTATTAAGATTCAAAGCCTCTTCTAAACAAACAGATAGAGATAATAGACCTAAGTGGTCTAAATATATCCCTTACAAAGATGAAAAAAGGGATACAAAATCTGAAGACGCAGAGTTTCCTGATAAATAGTTTCCTTACATTGCTTCTAGAAATAAATTTTCCCATTCTTTTTGACTTGGAAGCCTTGGAGTAGTGGCATTACTAGGATCTGTCATTGAATGTGCTACTAGATGAGGAATCATTTCTTCGGTCACGCCCATTTCGGCAAGACCTTTAGGTAAGCCTATAGCTGCATTTAATTTCTCAATTTCATCTGCTAAATCTACATTTTCATCTTTTCCCATAGCGCGAGCAATTCTTGCATATTTGTCACCTACATGATCCTTATTAAATCTCAGAATTGTAGGAAGAATGACACCATTAAGAGTACCGTGATGCAGTCTTAATTCTTGATCAGCTCCTAAAGCATGGCTCATTGAATGAACAGCACCAAGACCTTTAGAAAATGCCATTGCACCCTCTGTGGAAGCCATCATCATATTCCATCTTGCATCTTTGTCTTGACCATCTTTCACAGCTCTTATTAAGCTTTCTTCTCTGACTACTTTTTCAATTCCGTCTAATCCTACCGCTTCAGCAGGAGGGTCGATGACTGGTGACATCACTGCTTCTATACAATGTGTTAAAGCATCCATTCCAGCGCCAGCCGTTAAAATAGGAGGCAAGCCCAAAGTCAGTTCCGGATCACATATAGCAGCTGTCGGTCTAAGATGGTCGCTGGCCAGAATAAGCTTTCTTCCGTCGTTCATTATGATTACAGCCCCCAAAGAAACCTCACTACCTGTTCCTGAAGTAGTTGGAATCGCAATCATTGGCATTGTCTGGTTGATCTTCCCAACCCCTCCTTCATTTACTGAGTAGTCAACAACATTTCCTTCGTGATTGGCCATTAGTGCAACCGTCTTGGCTAAATCCATACTCGAGCCACCTCCAAATCCGACAACACCGTCACAACCATTTTGTTTATATATTTCTAAGGCATCATTAACAGCTTGTTCTGTAGGATTTGCAGGTGTGTCTTCGTAAAAAGATGGCGAAAGCTCATTTGATAGTAAGTTTCTAATCATATCTGACATGCCTATATTTGCTAGACCAGGGTCAGTACAAATTAATGGATTTTTGATTCCATGTTCCTCCAGAACTTGAGATATGCTTTTGATAGCTCCGTTTTCAAAATGGGGTTTATTTAGATAGTTAAGTTGCATTATTTCCTCCCGATAATAATGATTGCATCTTGTATAAAATATTCTAATGAATAATATACTTTAATGGTGAAAATTCTCGAAGAACCTAAAGACATTAGACTGAAAATTATGGATTTCTTATCAAGGAGAGAGCATTCTTCGAAAGAAATATATCGCAAGATGTCTCGAAAGGTTGAATCTAAAGAGATGCTTATTCAATCAATTCAAGAGCTTGAAAAAGATGGATTGATAAGTGATGAAAGATTTGCTGAGAGTTATTTCCAAAGCCGAAAAAGAAGAGGATTTGGGCCCTTAAGAATTAAGAATGAATTAATCCAAAGAGGTGTTCAGGAAAATCTTTTTTATTCTTTAGATGCAACAACTGATTGGTCTTCTTACGCTTTGGAGGCCTTAAAAAAGAAGATGAATGGAAAAAGCCCTGAAGAAACTAAAGATATTCTAAAGTTAAAAAGCTTTTTAAATTATCGTGGGTTTGAATTTCAAGACATAGACAAAGCATTTGATCTATTAAATAAGGAAAATTGATATAAGTTCATCTTAGTTAATTTATACTAACGTTATCGAAATGAGTTACCAAGTTTTAGCAAGAAAATGGAGACCAAATGACTTTTCAGAAGTTGTTGGTCAGGAACATGTAGTTCAAGCCCTTTGCAATAGCTTGGATCAAAATAAGATTCACCAAGCTTTTGTGTTGAGCGGAACTAGAGGAGTTGGGAAAACCACGATAGCAAGAATTTTGGCTAAAAGCTTAAACTGTGAGAATGGTTTAGACTCCAAACCTTGTCACGAATGCTCCACTTGCTTATCTGTTTCTGAAGGTAGCTTTATGGATTTTCAAGAAATTGATGCCGCTTCAAGTAGAGGAGTTGATGACACGAAACAACTTTTAGAGACAGTCATGCATATGCCAAGCTCTTCACGGTATAAAGTTTATCTTTTGGATGAAGTGCATATGCTTTCTACGCAAAGTTTTAATATGCTTCTAAAGACTCTAGAAGAACCACCCGAACATGTTATTTTTATTTTAGCCACTACATTACCCGAAAAGATTCCTGCTACTGTTCTCTCTAGATGTCTACAGTTCAACTTAAAAAATCTTACCAATAGACAATTAGTAGATAGATTGTCTTATATTTTAAAAGAAGAGGGCATCAAATTTGACCAAACTGCCATAGAGCAAATTGCTAGAGCTGGAAGAGGCAGTCTTAGAGATTCCTTAACTATTACTGATCAAGCAATTGCCTTTTGTGAAGGAAGGCTTTCTGATTCAGAAGTTGCATCAATGTTAGGAACTCTGCCCTCAGATAATGTGTTAAAACTTTTGAAAGATATTGCTGAAAGAGACTCTAAATCTTTACTGAATAATTTAAACGAGATAAGTCAACTTAGTGTCGATTATTTAAGACTAATAGACCTTTTACTAGAAACAATCCAGCTCTTAGCTTTTGCAAAAGTTTCTGATGAAATCCTTGAGGAAATTAATTTAAATAAAGAAGAGGCTCTTGAATTAATGAATATTCTTTCAGAAGAAGACCTCCAGCTTTTGTATCAAATAGGACTAATCGCAAAAAGAGATATGGAATTAGCCCCTAGTTTGTCTGGAGGTTTTGATATGGCCCTTTTAAGAATGGTTTCCTTTATCCCAAATCAACCTGAGCAATCTAAAAAAAAAGTTAAATCTTCAATTGAAGACAAAAAGGACATTGAGCCCTTAAAAGAAGTAGTTAAGGATGAAAATATAAAAGAATCTTCTTTAGAAGATCAAAACAATAAAGAAGATAAGGATGCAGAAGAAATAATTCTTGATATATCTTCTGCTAATTGGAAAGATATATTTGACCAGCTTTCTTTAGATCCAGGAACTAAACAACTTGCTTCACATTGTTACTTTATAAAAGTTGATGAAACTGTCATTTACCTGTCTATGCCTGAAGAAAAACTTAATTTATTTAGTGGAAAGCATAGAAAACAACTCCAAGACGCCTTAAGTTCTTTCTTTTGCACACCTTGCAATCTATTCCTGGAAGTAGGGGATTATTCTGAAGAGTCTCCCAATAAGATAAAGGAAGAAGAAAAAAAGACAGAGCTTAGAAATGCCCAGAAAGAAATTGAAGATGACCCAAATGTTCAAAGTCTCGTAGAGGCTTTTGGCGCGAAAGTAATTGAATCTTCCATAGAGCCTAGAACAGAAAAGTGAGTAATGTAAGTCCTCTTGTTGATAGTCTAATTGAAGCTTTCCAATGTCTTCCTGGTGTAGGTCCTAAATCCGCTCAAAGAATGGTTCTGCACCTTTTGGAAAGGAATAGAAATGGAGGACAGTCACTAGCCCTAATTCTTGGGCAAGCCCTAGAGTCTGTTGATAAATGTTCAAATTGTAGAATATTCACAGAATCCTCAACTTGTCAGATTTGTCTTAATGAAAAAAGAAATAATAAACAAATATGTGTAGTTGAATCAGTTTCAGATGTTTTCGCTATTGAACAAAGTAATCAATTTAATGGACATTATTTTATTTTGCATGGTCATTTATCACCTATTGATGACATTGGACCCGATGAATTAGCACTAGATAAGTTATTTTCCAGAGTAAAAAATGAGGAGATTGAAGAAATTATTCTTGCAACTAACTCTACTCTCGAAGGAGAAACAACTTCTCACTTCATATTTGATAACATTAAAGATATTCCGGAACTTAAAGTCACTAAATTAGCAAGAGGTGTTCCTTTAGGAGGAGAATTGGAGTATGTTGATCGAGGAACAATAATGCATGCTTTTACTGGAAGACAAGATTTAAGAGGAAAAGAATAAATGAGAATTTTTTTTGGTATTTTTCTTGCCTCCTCTGCAAACTTTTTTGCGGGGATATCGGGGTTTTATATTGCCAAAAACTCCTTTATTTATTCTCAAGCACCGACTGATTTTCAAGGTAACTTAACTTTTTTAAGTTACTTTTATAGTTTCTTTTTTAAGTTTTTGGTTCTGCTCATCCTCACTTGGGTAATGCACAGAGTCATGACCATGTTAGATTCCCCAAAAAAAAGAATTTTATTTATTTTTATCCTTGGCAGCGCATTTTCTATTTATAACCAAGTAGATATTTTTTGGGTTGATAATAATCTATCCTGGAGTCTCATCAAGTTAGTTGGAGAATCCCTGAATTGGCTTCTAACAGGATATATTTTATCTAAATTTGTTAGACCCAAGCATCTCGGAGCACTTTAATCTTTAGCTTTAAATAAATCTATTGCTGCATTTGTCATTGCTTTTACTCCTGTTTCTATAGCAGGCTCAGCATCAGGTAAAAATAAATCTGAATGTAAAGAAGGTAGGATCAAATCCTCTCTTACGGCTTTCTCGTAAACTCTTTTATTGACTGCGCCTAGCCAAAACAAGGCAGTAGGAATAATAGGTTCTACTCTTCCAAACATTCCAAAATCCTCACCTCCCATAACTGGCGATACCTTGATAACGTTCTCAGATCCTAGACTTTTAACAAAACTCTGTTGAAGTTTATCTACAAGATCAGGATTATTGAAAACTGCGGGTGTATATTCATCTTTAATTTCAACTATGGGGTAATATTCTTCATCTAAACCTGCAGCAATTGCTGAACCTCTTACAATTTTTTCAATTGAGGATATGGTCTCATTTCTTACTTCATCGGTATATGAGCGTAACGTTAGTTGCAGTTTAACTTCATTAGGTATGACGTTATGTTTTGTTCCTCCATGAATTGATCCAACAGTCACAACAGCCGGATCAGTTGGAGCAATTTGTCTGCTCACTATAGTTTGCAGTTGGGTGATTATATTTGCAGCTAAGACTATGGGATCCTTAGTAGTATGAGGATAAGCTCCATGACCACCAAGTCCTTTTACAGTTATATCTACTGAATCTACATTTGCCATAGCCCATCCAGGAAGATAACCTACTTTTCCAGCCTGCAGATTAGAACTTACATGGAGAGCTAAATTAAAATCAGGTCTCGGAAATTTAGTGAATAGACCATCCTTGATCATATTCCTAGCTCCACCACTCACTTCTTCTGCGGGTTCCAAGATTAACAATAGGTTTCCTTGCCATTGTGATTGATTATTGAATAGGTATTCTGCTGCCCCGATTAATACTGACATATGCACATCATGTCCGCATGCGTGCATCGTGAATACTTCTTTTCCTTCCGCATTAACTGATTTCTTTGTGCTGGCATAACTAGCGCCTGTTTTTTCTTCCACAGGCAAACCATCCATATCCGCCCTTAACATTACAGTTTTACCCTCACCATTTTGAAGAAGAGCCACAACACCGTTACCTCCAATATTACGAGTGACCTCGTAACCAATGTTTTCCAAAATTAAGGCTAGTTTTTCTGAAGTTTCAAATTCTTGGTAAGACAACTCAGGATTGGCGTGTAATTCTTTATATAATTCAAATAAATTTATTTTATTTTCTTCGGCATGAAGAAAGTTGAAGCACAAAATCAAAGTTATAAATAATAATTTTTTCATTAGATAAAAGTTTATGTATTTTTTATGTGGCACAGTATCATACAACATCAATAAAGATTAAATATAAACAATCATGAGTATTAAATCCGATAAGTGGATTAAAGAAATGGCCAATAATCATAGGATGATAGAGCCTTTCGAGGCTGGGCAGGTAAGGTTAGGTGCAAAAGAAGAGAAATTGATTTCTTATGGAACCTCTTCTTATGGATATGATGTTAGATGCTCTAACGAATTTAAAGTATTTACTAATATTAATTCTGCTACTGTTGATCCGAAAAGCTTTGATGAAAATAGCTTTGTAGATGTAAAAAGTGATGTTTGCGTAATACCTCCAAACTCCTTTGCTCTTGCTAGTACTATCGAATATTTTAGAATTCCCAGAAATGTCCTTACTATTTGTTTAGGTAAGTCCACATATGCTAGGTGCGGGATAATAGTAAATGTGACACCACTAGAACCAGAATGGGAAGGACATGTTACTTTAGAGTTTTCAAATACAACAAGCTTACCTGCAAAGATTTATGCCAACGAAGGTGTAGCGCAAATGCTCTTTTTGGAATCTGATGAGGAATGTGAGATAAGCTATAAAGATAGGGGTGGAAAATATCAAGGACAGACTGGAGTTACCTTGCCCAAGGCTTAACTAATTTCTTCGAAGTTCTTAATTTTTATCTCGACTTCTCGATCATTTTTATCATAGATTTTGATCACTGAAAAATCTAAGTCTGGAGCTAACCAGAAGACTTGAGATCTTTCGCTACCTTTTTCGAATTGCCTTGAAACCTTGAAGGCATCATAAGTTCCAAAGGGTGTTTCTATAGATTCTTTTTCTTTCTGCACTTCATAAGTTCGATTTTTTATAGTTCCTTTCCAGTAAACTACATAGGATATAGAGTCAGGTATTTTATCCATATCAAATTGCCTAAAATCTAGCCGTAGTTGCAAAGAAGCAGAGCTAGGACCTACGACATTTTCAGAAAGGGTCAAAATGCCTTTATCTTTATTTTCAATAAATTTAACTTCATTTTTATCCCAATTAAAATCTGCTGAAGCCTTATAGCGCCTAAACAAGATTCTTTGATTAAAATCATACTTAATTGGTTTTATCTGATTTTCTACAAGTTCAAAAATTTCTGATTCTTCTCTTTTAACGATCGAACCTCCATCTAAAAGAGAATTTAACTTCCAATGACCATTATCTAGTTTTATCATCTCAACTTGCATCTCACCAACATTACTTTCTAATATAGCCCTTGAAGGCTTTATTTCATCTGCAGCTTTTAGGTAGCTAAAGATAGATAAGACTAATGAGATCAAAATTATTTTTTTCATAATTCTCTAAATTTTAATTACTTTTCCCTCTGATAGGGTAATTCTACCTTGAGAGATTTCCTTTATAACTTTTGGATATATTATATGCTCAAGCTCGTGAACCCTTTTTTCTAAACTTTCAATACTTTTTGTTTTTACTTCAAACTTAGATTGAGCACATATGGGACCCCCATCAAGGGTATTATCTACAAAATGAACTGTAACTCCATGATATACATCATTGTTTTCCAAAACTTTTCTATGCGTATCTAGGCCTTTGTGTTTCGGAAGCAGGGAAGGGTGGATGTTTATCAGTTTACCTGTATATTTTTCTACAAATACGTTGCTCAGAATTCTCATAAATCCGGCCAAAACAATAAGGTCTACATTATATTTTCCAAGAACCTCAATTAGTTCTTTTTCAAACTCTTCTCTTGAAGAAAACTGATTGTGATCAATGAAATAGTTACTTATTCCTGCTTGTGTGGCTCTTTCTAACCCAAACGCATCTTGTTTGTTGCTTAAAACACAACATATTTCAATAGATTTATCGGTCTCAAACTCATCGATGATTGCTTGTAAATTTGAACCATTACCAGATATGAGAACTGCAACTTTAAATGCGCTCATTACAATTAGACAAAAGAAATCTCTTCTTCGTTCACCTTTCTTTCTTCAACTGTACCAATTTTCTTTGCAAAATAGGATTGATTTAATATCCCTAAAGCATCTTCCTCGTCTGATTGACTAACAGCAATAACCATACCCACACCACAGTTAAAGGTATTTAATAAGTTCTCTTTAGGCATATTTGTTAGTTGCATTAACCATTCAAAGTAGTGCCCTGCAGGCCAGTCACTGAAGTTATGGTTTATGATTGCTTTCTGATTTTCATTCAACATTCTAGGAATATTCTCAAAAAAACCTCCTCCAGTAATGTGTGCTATTGCGTTAATTTGGAGAATTTTTTTAAGAGCCAATATTGCAGAGACATAAATATTAGTAGGCTCTAAAAAAATTTTACCTATCTCCTCTTTTTGTATTTTAGATCCAAGATCTAGTTGATAATCAGTAATTATTTTTCTCAATAACGAATAACCATTTGAATGAAAACCTGACGATTCAATACCAATCAGCACATCATCATTCTTAGGCCCGTCCTGGCCTATCATCGAGTTTTCATCTACTACGCCCATAGAAAAACCTGCCAAATCGAAACTATCATCTGGAAAGCTTCCTGGGTGTTCCGCTGTTTCTCCACCGACTAAAGAACAATTTGCTTGTTCACATCCTTTAGCGATGCCTTCAATGACTTTTGAAGCCGTTTCTATGTCTAGTTTATCTGTTACGTAATAATCGAGAAAGACAAGAGGTTCAGCCCCACAAACCACAAGATCATTGACACACATAGCAACCAAATCAATACCTATAGTTGAATAATTATTCATTTCTTTAGCAATTTCTATTTTGGTCCCTACACCGTCGGTACAAGTTACAAGAATTGGTTTCTCTATGTGTTTTGGAATTCTAGTTAAGGCAGAAAATGATCCTAATCCAGATAGAATCTCTGGTCTTCGGGTCTTCTCTACAAACGGTTTAATTTTCTTAACTAGCTCATATCCGGCATCAACATCAACACCCGATTGCTTATAGCTAAGCTCTTCTAGATTATTTTCTTTTTCTTTATCGTCTGTTGGCATCGACTTAGAGATTGTTTTAATCTATTTTACCTATCTTAGGTAAATACTTCTAAACTAATTAAGGATGTTTAAAAACTTTTTTCTATGCGTTGTATTATTTTGCGTTATTAATTACTTAAATTCTGCAGAAATATACAGCTTAAAAAAGAATTACGAAAAGGTTGTAACTATTGAAGGTACAGACCAGAACTCCATTAAAAGAGGCATGCAAAGTGGATTATCTACATTACTTGTTAATCTAACGGGCAACTCTAAGATCTCCAATCAATCCTCTATTACTAAAATGATTGATTCGCCTGAAACATATGTAACTCAATATAAACTGGGGTCAAAAGATGGGAAGATTGTAGCGACTTTTATTTATGAAGGAGACTTGATAAGAAGCTACTTATCGCAGAATGAACTTCCTATTTGGCTGTCGGATGTACCTTTGATTCTTACTTTTCTCCCTTGTGTAGAGATTGACAAGAGTACTCAAAATGCAAATGAATTAGAAAAGTGTAATGAGCTAAAAAATAATTTGGAAAGTCTTTCACTAGAAAGAAATGCAAAGATGACCAGGCCGCTTATGGATCTAACTGATATAAATTATTATGACACTTTAGGTTCAATATATCCTCAACGTTTCATGGAAATTATTTCTAGGCGATATGAAATAGATTCTTGGATTTTCTGTTTTACTAAGGACGAGTTTGGTCTTTTATTAGAAGAGCCTAAGTGCCAATCATCTTTTGGGAATGATCGCCTATCTCCGCAGGAAATGTTCAATGATCTGTTAGATGATATAAACTCAAAAAGATCTTTAGTTGTTAACAAAAATATTCAAAATAAAACTAAAATCAGACTAGAGGGCATAAATAGTTATTACGCCTTAGAAAACACTTTAGAAGATTTGAGTACTCAAGTTCTTATCTATAATGTTTCTATTTTGGAAATTTCAGGAGAGAATGTAGAGATTAACCTTTCGCATTACGGTTCAAGAGAAGATTTACTGAGTCTTTTGGACATACATGAAAATTATAAAAAAATAAGTAACTTGTCTCAGGATATAATTGCATTCGAATACTTTAAAGGTTAAAAATGTTAGCAGCTATTCCTAATTTGATAACGGGACTTCGGTTCGTCCTTGTCATTCCAATTAGTATTTGTATATATGAGGGTGAAGATTTTTTGGCTCTTGTTCTATTTGTTGTAGCAGGTTTATCTGATGGTCTTGATGGATATCTTGCAAGAAAATTCAATTGGTTAAGCGATTTCGGGCAATTTGCAGACCCTCTAGCTGATAAATGTTTAATAATAGCTACATTGCTAGCTTTTGCTTTCTCAGAAAAACTTCCTCTATGGTTTGTTTATTTGATTCTCTCTAGGGACGGAATTATTCTCATCGGAGCCATGCTGCATTTGCTTCTTTTTGAAAATAGACAAGCTTTGCCAAATAGGTGGGGAAAGCACTACACAGGGTGGATTATTGCCCTATTTATAATTGTCTTGATTCAATCAGCCTTTCAAATATTACCTTATTACTTTGAATGGATAGCAATGGCTGGTGTAACATTTTTTATTTTTTTAAGTCTTTTCACTTATCTTTGGAATGAAGGCAAGGCAATATTCAAGCAGATTTTATGAATCAACCACCTGATCAGCTTAACCTAAATATAAAATTAGATGATTCTGTAAGCTTAGATAAATTTATAAAATGTGATAGCAATCGCAATTCCTTAGAGTTCTTAAAAAGTACTTTGATAGAAGATTCTGTTTCTAATCTCTTTTATTTATGGGGCCTTGAAGGAGTAGGTAAGTCATATTTAATGCAAGCCCTTCATAGAGAGTTTATCAATCGGGATATGAAGACTCTCCACCTCTCTTTTGATGATAATAGGATAACCTCTCCAGATATTTTTAAGAATCTAGGTACCTTAGAAGTCATACTTATCGAAAAGATAGATCAACTGCCTCAAGAAACTGATTGGGAGATAGCATTATTTTCTCTCATCAACGAAGCTCTTTCTAGCAAGACAAAGATTTACTTATCATCAAATTTAGTTTCAAAAGATCTAAAAATCGAGTTGATGGACTTAAAATCAAGATTATCTTATTTCACTGCGATCGAAATACCTGAAATCACAGATGAAGAAAAAAAAGAGGCCCTTTCTCAATCATCCAAAAGAAAAGGAATCCATTTAGATGAAAAAACAATAGACTACATTGTCAGTCACACTTCAAGAAGCCTATCTGATTTATTAAAGCTTATTAATGAATTAGATATTTATTCTCTTAAGAAAAAGAGAAAAGTAACCCCATCCTTAGTAAGAGAGTTATTACAAACTAAATCTGACAGTCTTCACAGATAATATACATGCCCTTAGGGTCATTGAGTTTATCTACATCCTGTAAAATTTTCACAGTTTCCTTTATCAGGATATTGTCTTTGATAAAGGAAGGAAAAGCCCAACCAATATATCCTGAAAGTCTATTAAAAATTTGCTCTCTCCAATTAACTTCTTGTTCTGGATAATAGGAACTATATTCATCAATCCCTGCAAGTTCAGCAGCTCTTTCAATTGCCATTTGAAGGTTACCAATATTATCAATCAAGCCAAGCTCTAAAGCTTTAGAGCCTGCCCAAACTCTACCTTGAGCCATTTTATCTACTTCCTCGATAGGAATTTCTCTAGCTTCGCTAACTAATCCTATAAATCGCTTATAGCCGTATTCTATTTCGCTTTGAATAATCTTAGATAGTCCTTCATCAAGTGGACTTGTTGGATCCCCTGAAAGATCTAATCTAGAGGTATTAACACCGTCACTATTTATTCCAATCTCATTAAGCGCTCTGTCAAAAGTAGGCAATATTCCGAAGATTCCAATAGATCCAGTAATAGTATTATGAGATGCCCAAATTTCATGAGCGTTAGCAGAAATCCAATAACCTCCTGATGCAGCAACATTGCCCATAGACGCAATAATTGTCAGTCCTTTTTCTTTTGCTTCTAAGAGTTCTAGTCTTATTTGTTCAGAAGCAAAAACTCCACCACCACCAGAGTCAACTCTCAAGACTATGGCTTTAACATCTTCATCTTCATGAGCTTCACGTATCAACCTAGAAGTAGAGTCTCCACCTATCATGCCAGGAGGTTGCACACCATCGACGATAGTTCCTCTAGCTACTACAACTGCAATTTTATCTTCAGCAGATTCAACATTTTTTTCTGATTGAATCAGTCTGAAGTATTCATATCCTGAAATTTGAGCGAAACTCATTTTATCGTCTGATTCACCAAAAAGCTCTTTAAAGTAATTTCTTGTTTTAGTCCTGGGCATTAGTTTGTCTACAAGCCCATAATTTAAGATTGCTTCAGCACTTGATATGCCTTCTTCAGTTAGGATCGTATCGGCATTATCCACTAAAAACTGTATTTGCTCAGAAGACATATTTCTATTTTTTGAAATAACATCTTTGTAAGAACTCCAAAGAACGTCCAGATAAGCAAGATTAGCTTCTTTTGCGGCTTCAGACATTTCATTACCTAAGTAAGGTTCAACCGCAGATTTAAAAGTTCCGACTCTAAATATATTAAAATCCACTTTTATTTTATCTAAGAAGGACTTGTAAAATAGTCTGCTTCTTCCAAAGCCATACATTTCTACAATTCCATCTGTATTCATAATGATTTCGTCAGCAAAAGACGCCAGGTAATAACCACTTCTCGTATAGTAATCACCCACAGCAATAATATTTTTATCTGCTTCTTGAAGTTTTTGAAGAGCATTGCCTACATCATAAAGTACAGCCTGGCCTGTCCCATCTATGTTATCCAAGCTTAGAATAATATTCTGAACTCTTTGATCTGAAGCTGCTGCGTCTAACACTTCTAATAGATCACCCACATAAAGTTCTCTTGGCAAATTACCACTCAGGTTGTCGATAGGATCATTCGAACCAGCTACTTGCTCAACGATAGGGCCCATAGGCCTAATTACTAGTGCTTTATCGGTAGGATCATCGAAATCATCTACGAATATAGAACTGATAAATGAAATCAAACCTACTAGCAGCGCAATTAAGAAGATTATGTTCAATGATAGGAAAAATAATTCGCCAGAAAAAATCCAAAAAAGAGGATTTTTTTTGAATTTTTCAAAAAAAGTTTTTTGTTCCATAATTTTATTGATTGATTAACATCAGCACATTTTCTGGAGGCCTGCCAATGATAGCCTTATTTTTTGAGATAACAATTGGTCTTTCAATTAGTTTCGGATTCTCAGACATAATTTTGATTATATCTTTGCCTTTTAAGCTTTCATCTCTAAGGTTGTGAGTTTTATATTCTTCTTCACCCTTTCTAAGTAAATCCCTAGGATTGATTCCTAAAAGATCAATAAGCTCTGTAAGTTTCTCTTCAGAAGGAGGGTTCTCGAGATATAGGATAATTTCAGGTTCAATATTATTTTCTTTGAGTAATTCTAAAGTTTGTCTAGATTTGCTGCACCTTGGATTGTGGTAAATGGTAAAATTGTTCATCAGTAAATTTATTGAATTATGTTAAAAAACCTATATTACAAGACTAAATACTTTTTTCTTACATATCTTATATTGATTTTAAGTTCATGTTCCGAACCAGATTATAGGTTGGTAGATGGTAGTTCAGGAAAATTAGATGATTTTTTGGGGAGATGGCTCATTGTAAATTACTGGGCTGATTGGTGCCCTCCTTGTATAAAAGAAATGCCTGAACTAGAAAATTTTTATAATGATAATGAGGATAGGGCGCTCGTACTTACTTATAACTTTGACAGGTTAGAAGGCGAAGAGCTCCAGAGTCAGATCATCAGGTTTGGAGTCAATGTTCCTAGTATCTTAACTGACCCAGGAATTTTATTTGGATGGGAAGCACCACCCAGCTTACCCGCGACTTATATTATCAACCCTGAAGGAATTCTTATTCATACTTTAATTGGACCTCAAACCCAAGAAAGTCTTGAAGCACTCATCTTTGACTAATATTTTATTTTAAGGAATATCTCTGGATTGATTGGTATACCAAGATAAAAGACTTCCCAATGCAGATGAGGACCAGTCACTCTTCCTGTGCTCCCTACAAATCCTAGAACCTCTCCTGAAGAAACTACTTGACCTACATCAACAGCCCTGCTGCTTAAATGAGAATAACTACTCACCAAGCCATCCCCATGATCAATATAAACTACATTACCTTTATAAAAGAAATTATCTGAAAGGATTATATTACCTGCTAACGGAACTTGAACTGGAGTGCCCTCGCTAGCAGCAATATCTAGACCTATATGCCTATTTCTTGGCTGACCATTTATAAACCTTTTCACTCCAAATTCGCTACTAATTATGCCTTTGAGAGGTTTATCCATCATGACCTGTTTAACTTCTTCTCGAGTAAAAGTATTTTTCGCTTTTTGACCTAAGGTATATTCTTTTTTAATTCTTTTTTGTGTGACTTCAGAAGGATTTACAAAATTATTATTCTGTATTTCTATTCTAGACTCTCTGTAGGATTTATCGGCTATTTTAATAGACGCGATAACTTTATTAGATAGAGTGAGTTGAACTTTCTTTTCTGGATATGCCAAGGGCACAGGAGCTAGAATTAATAATTTAGAACCAGATTTGCAAGTTGCAAAGGTTAAATCTTCAAGTTCCAATCTTTCTTCTGAATCAATTTCATCAAGATCTAGAGAATAGTTAATTAAGCCTCCTAAATAAGCACTATCTATTGGAAAAAGACATTTAGAAGAAGTTGTTTGATAGGGCAGGTTAGCGCAAGAAGTTGTTACTAATGTGATTAAAGTTAGAAGCCTAGTCTTCATCTAGTTGTTGTAATACTTTTGCTAAGATTTTTCCTTCTTTAAATCTAGCCTTTATTTTTTGATCTTTTTTTAAACTTTCAGCAGAAGAAATTATTTTATTTTCTTCATTGGTGATAATTGAATATCCTCTAGCAAGGACGGCAAGCGGACTTACTGCCTCCAGAGTACTAATCTTGCTAAGAAAGAATGTCTTATTTTGTTCTATGTTGCCCTTAATTAAGTTGTGTAAATTGATTGAAGTCAGGTTAATTTGATTTTGATTAGATTTAATATTTGTCAATAAAGATGAATTCTTTAAGGCAGAAATCTTTCCTGCCAAGTTGTTTTTCTTTTCTAATGCTGTGTTGATTAATAAGTCTTTTAGTCTAATTTCAAGGTTATCAATTTTTTGTGTTGTTTCTCTTAGTTTGTCACCTGGATGTCTCAATAGAGCAACTTTATGATCTAAATCATCTTTATGAAGACTTAATTTTTTTGAAATTTCTCTTTGTAAATTTTCTTCATGTCTTTTTACTTCTTCCAACAAATTAGAGTGAGACTGGCTAATTATTTCAGCAGCTGCTGAAGGAGTTGGCGCTCTTAGGTCCGAAACAAAATCGGCTATTGTAAAATCTGTTTCATGTCCTACTGCACTGATAATAGGAAGATTGGATTTATGGATTTCTCGAGCAACAGACTCCATATTAAAACACCAAAGATCTTCTATTGAGCCTCCGCCTCTAGCCAGTATGATAAGGTCAAATGAATGAGAAGAATTAGCTTGCCTTATTGCTTGAGTAATTTCTTTGTCAGCAGTTTTGCCTTGAACTTTAGATTTGATTAAGGTGAGTTTAATTAGAGGAGATCTTCTTTTCAGAACATTGATAATATCTTTAAATACCGCGCCCGTTTCAGATGTAATCACGGCAACGGAGAGAGGAAATGAAGGGATATCTTTTTTACTCTCTTGATCAAACAAACCCTCGTTTTCTAATTTCTTTTTAAGATCTTCATATGCCTTAAGTAATGCCCCTTCACCAAATACCTCTATGTGCTTTACATTAAATTGATATCTACCAGACGGAGCATAGATACTTATGTTCCCATTTAAGATAAGTTCATCCCCAACTTTTGGGTCAAAAAGGACATTCTGATTTTCAAATTTAAACATTACACAGCTTAAAGAAGACTTTTTGTCTTTTATGGTAAAGTACCAATGACCTGATCCATGGGCAGTGAAGCTAGAGATTTCACCCTGTATCCAGACGTTAGATAGATCCTTTTCTAGCAAACCTTTAGCAAGGTTATTTATATCCGATACAGAAATTATTTCTTGATTATTCGAGGGATCTTGAAACATTGAACAAAAGTATAACTTAAGAATTTGAGCGAAGATAAAAATATATCCAAAGATCTATTTAAAGGAGTGCTGCTCTTGCTAATTGGAGCCTCAATGCTTGGGGGTTCTGGTATTTTTGTCAAAATAAGCGAATCTTCTCCATCCTTGATAGCTTTTTATAGATCATTATTCGCATTACCGTTTTTATACCTTTGGATGAAGTATCAAGAGAAGGATGAGTCATCTAATATTGTTTGGAATAGAAGGAATAAATTTTTTCTAATTTTAGGAGGTTTATGCTTTGCCCTGGACATGTCAATTTGGAACTGGTCCCTATCATTCACTTCAGTAGCAAATGCTACTCTAATGGCTAATACAGCACCTGTTTTTGTTGTAATTTTTGGTATCCTCTTCCTTGGCTATCAAATTCAGATATCTTTTATTTTAACCCTTATGCTAGCTTTAATTGGCGTCTTAATGGTCGTTCTACCTGGAGAAGAGATGATGGTTTTTGGAGATACTTTAGGACTAGCGGCTGCAGTTTTCTATGCCGGCTACATAATGTCCATAAAAGATCTTACTCATGCTTTAAAACCTGCCAGAACCTTATTTTTGGTTACAGTCGTAACTACCATATGCTTACTACCAATAAGTGTAATTGAGACGAAAGATTTAAGAATAGGCTGGAGCGAATTTTTAATTCTTATTTCTTATGCAATCTTTTCACAAACTATTGCTCAAGGAATGATTACATCTGGAATTTCTAAGGTGAGCGCACACTTATCTTCTCTGGTTTTGTTGATGCAGCCTGTAGCAGCAGCATTTTATGGTTGGTTTCTTCTTAAAGAAATACTAAGCCCACTTCAGCTCTTAGGTGGTTTGATTGTTTTGATGGCTATATATATGGCTACAAAAAAGACTAATCCCACTTAGGTTCTCTTTTTTCAAGGAATGCAGCAATTCCTTCTTGAGCATCAGGACCTGCAAATGTTTCGGCACTTTTTTTTCCGAGATAGGGTAAAGCATCATCAAAATTCATTGCGTCTTGTTTGACATAAGCTTCTAATCCAAACTGCATTGTTCCAGGAGCAAGATTTGCAAGGTCTTTAGCAAGCTGGTCAACTGCTTCATCCAGTTTATCCCGAGGAACTGATTCATTTATAAGTCCCCATTCCTCTGCTTTCTTTGCATCTATTGCCTGACCTCTCATGCAAAAGTCTAAGCCAGCTCTTTTAGGCATTACCCTGAACAGCCCCGCCATGACCATGTGAGGCCAAACTCCTCTTAAGATTTCAGGAGCAGAAAACTTCGCATCATCTACAGCAATGGCATGAGTGCAGTTCGTTACCATGAGAAGGGCACCTGCATGAACAGACCCTTGTATTTTGCAGATTACGGGTTTGTAGAGATGCCTGATAAGCATGCTTATATCATCTGAACCTTCTATCTTAGGCACATTTGATTCAGCTTTCTCTCTTCTAAGGTCAGCCCCCGCACAAAAGACATCTCCTTCTGCAGCGATTACTACAACTCTGATCGTTCTTTCTTGTTTTGCATAACTTAGTGCATAACAAATTTCATTCATCATAACGTTATTGAGGGCGTTCTTTTTCTCAGGCCTGTTTAAAGTGATCGTTAAGACATTTTCATTAATATCAATTTTAGTAGCTTGGAAAACTAAACCTTCAAGGGACAAATCTTTACTCATCTTTCTATTAATTGGTTAAAAAATCAGGAATTTCTACATCTTTAGCTCTTAGATATTCTCCTAGAGATTTAGCTTGACCATCTAAACGAGTAGAAGATGAAACACCGTCTTGCAAAATATCATGAATATAAAAATTTAATGAAAGTATATTGGGTAGCTCGTACCTATCTATTTGGTATTCCATTAGGTCTGGCAAAAGCTCTTTTAGTTTTTCCACTGAGAGAAAATCGTATAGGTAGGAATAAGCATCCTGATTTTTAGCCCACACACCTAAATTAGCGCAACCACCTTTATCTCCAGATCGGGTACCGTAAAGCTTTCCAAATTTGGTTGTAGTTAAATTTTCATATTTTGGCAGTTTATTTTCGTAAGGTTCCTTTTGATAATAGATATCTTCAAAATCCATTTGACTGGTAGGTGTTACTTCTAATGTTCTTCCATCTATATGGACACTTTCTTTAATGTATTTACTGTCGATTAAAGCAGGCCAATATTGAATGTATGGACCTGAAGGCATACCCGATCTTCCGGTATAACCTGGTATGCTTGCGAGACCAAGCTCTACAATTTTTGCACTGAAAAGACGTCCAACAAGATCTGGATTCTGTGACATAACGGAGATTCTTAAAGATGCTTGAGCTTCTTCATTAGATACAGGATTGTTATGATCAGTTCTTATTAATTGAATGTCTACTTGGTCAAATTGATCTTTGCCCCCCACGTTATCGAATATTAAATCAGTAACAAGTTTAGCTTTGTCTTCAATATCAATCCCTGTTAACAATATTTCTGTACCATTTCTAAAACCACCAGCCAGGTTTACACACACTTTATGTGTTTTGGGAGCACTAGATCCTCTGCAGCCACTAACAAACACTCTATCATCAGCCTCTTGTTCCATTTTAAGAGTATCAAAATGTCCGATTACATCAGGGTTTATATAAGCTGGAGAGCCTATTTCATAAAGTAGTTGAGCTGTTACTGTGCCAACTGAAACAAGTCCTCCTGTTCCAGGATGTTTAGTTATTGTAAAACTGCCATCTTCATAAATTTCTGCTATTGGATAGCCAATATTAAAGAAAGAGGGTACTTCATGAAAAAAGGAGTAATTTCCTCCCGTTGCCTGGGCTCCACATTCAATAATGTGACCAGCTGCAAGGGCTCCTGCTAGAGCATCATAGTTGTCTCTAGACCAATTATATTTCCATGCCGCTGGACCTATAACTACAGCAGCATCAGTAACTCGAGGACAAACGACTACATCAGCACCGGCATCTAAAGCTTCCTTTATGCCCCAAGCACCAAAGTAAGCATTAGCAGTTAAAGGTTTCTTAGAATAATCATGTAAAGAGTTACCTTTTTCTATATTTGCTAGGGGTTCGTCAGCTTCCTTTAATTCCTCAATTCTTGGAATGAGATCATCTCCATCTATATATGCAACTTTCAAGTTGAGGCTTAATTCTTGAATAATTTCTTCTATTTTCTCAGCCATAGAAGAGGGATTAAGTCCCCCTGCATTCGTCACTATTTTTATATTTTTCTCTTGGCAAGAAACTGCCACATCTTTGAACTGTTTTAAGAAAGTCCCTACATAACCTTGATCATCTCCTCTTTTCATTTTTTGGTTGTATAGGATAGTCATTGTTAACTCAGCTAAATAATCTCCAGTGAGTACATCAATAGGCCCACCGTCGACCATATCTCTGGCAGCTGATAGTCGATCTCCATAGAATCCACTGCAATTACCTATGATGATTTTTTCTCTGTTATCAGCCATATTTCTAATTATCTAGAACCATCAGTAGAGCACCATTCTCTAATTGATCATCTTTTTTAATTAATACTTTCGTAATTTTTCCGTCTTCTGGAGCTTTTACTTGGTGTTCCATCTTCATTGCCTCAAGAATTACCAAAGTATCTCCTTTTTTCACTTTAGAGCCTGTTTTGACTTTTAAATCAACAACCTTACCTGGCATGGGTGCAATTAATCCACCTGCTTGTGCTTCAGAGCCTGGTAATGTGAATCTAGGTAATATCTTGAAAAGGGCATCTCCCCAAGGACCATGCACAACAACATTGTCACTGTCTCTTGTAACCTTAGAAAAGAATCTTGAGTTATTAACTTCAATATCAATTCCTGAGGAAGTCCACTTAATAACTCGAGCAACCGTTCCATCATTTACATCAAAAGAACCATCTCGATTAGCTTTATAGGTAACCTCTAGATCTTTTTCTAAGTATCGAAAATTTATTTTTTGTCTAGGAAGACGAGAGTTTCTCCAGCCAGTGGGTATTTCTTTCAAAATATTTGCACTTTCTCTATTTTGTCCCTGGATCCATAAAGCTGCTGCGGATAATGCATTCTCTAACATTGACCCTTCCAGAATTACTGCTCTTTGAGGGTTAGTTTTTTCAATAAAATCTGAAGTTGTCTTTCCATCTAAAAAATCTTTTGTTCTTAGAGAGGCCACTAGGAAATCTCTATTAGTGGTAACACCCCCAATATGCATAGTTTCTAAAGCAAGTGCGAGTTTATTTGCTGCATCTATTCTTGTTTTGCCTTTAGTAATTACTTTTGCAAGCATTGGATCAAAGTCAGTTCCAACAACAGATCCTTGTTCTATTCCAGTATCCCATCTGGCATCGATATTAGTATCATTTTCGTAAGCTATTAAGGTACCTGTAGCTGGTAAAAAATCTTTTGACGGGTCTTCAGCATATAGTCTTGCTTCAATTGAAGAACCTTCCCAACTGATATCTTCTTGCGAATAGCCAAGTTCTTCACCTCTAGCTATTCGTAGCTGTTCGTAAACCAAGTCTTTACCAGTGACTTCTTCAGTTACAGGATGTTCAACTTGTAGCCTTGTGTTAACTTCTAGAAACCAAAACTCTCCGGTTTTATCATCTACCAAGAATTCCACTGTGCCGGCAGATTCATATTTGAGTTTCTTAGCAAGTTTTATTGCAGCTTCGCCCATCGTTGCTCTCATTTCTGAGTCAACTCTTGGTGAAGGAGATTCTTCGATAATCTTTTGGTGCCTTCTTTGAATAGAGCATTCTCTTTCACCTAAGTGGACAACATTGCCGTGAGAATCTCCTAAGATTTGTATTTCAATGTGTCTTGATGAGGCAACATATCTTTCAATGAATACTCTGTCATCACCGAATCCAGTTAGAGCTTCTCTTTGAGCACCAGCAATAGCTTCTTTGAGGTCTTTTTTATCTTCGACTATTCTCATACCTTTGCCGCCACCGCCTGCTGCAGCTTTTATAAGTATTGGATACCCGATTGTATTAGCTTTCTTTGGATCAGTAGTCATTGGCAGGGTGGGGACACCAGCTTTTTCAGCTATATCCTTCGCTTTCAATTTATCGCCCATCGAAGTTATTACTCTTGAACTAGGCCCAACCCAAATTAAACCTTCTTTTTGAACATCTCTAGAGAACTTTGCATTTTCCGACAAAAACCCATAACCGGGATGAATAGCTTGTGCTCCGGTACGTTTTGCCGCTTCAATTATTTCTTTACCATTCAGGTAGGTATCACTGAGCTTTACAGCTTCATCAGCCATTCTTACAAATGGAGAATTAGAGTCTGCCTCTGTATACACTGCCACGCAAGAAATTCCCATTTCATGAGCAGTTTTGATAATTCTGCAGGCTATTTCACCTCTATTGGCGATCAATAATTTATGAAAAGTCATAGTCTGTATACTCCATATCCAGGTGCACCTTCGATATTTCTTCCATTAACCAAAGAGAGACACATTCCTAACACTGTACGCGTATCTCTTGGATCTATGATGCCATCATCACTTATTGCCCCCGTAGCCCTTAATGCTAAAGAACCTTCTTCTTGAGCCTTTTCGGCAAAAGCAACCATTTTGGCATCTTCTTTTTCATCAAATTTTTCCCCGGTACGCGCTGCTCTAGCCCTTCGAACTATAGACATTACGCCGGCAATTTGTTGCGGTCCCATCACAGCAACTTTTGCAGTTGGCCATAAGAAAGTAAATTTATTGTCAAAAGCTCTACCAGACATTGCATAGGTTCCTGCCCCGTAGCTTGCACCTAATATCACCGTTAAATGTGGAACTGTTGAATTAGAAACTGAGTTTAAAAATTGAGCACCTCTTTTGATTTGTCCCGCTCTCTCATAATCCTTACCAACTACAAAACCAGTAATGTTTTGTAGAAATATAATTGGTATATCTATTTGGTTACATAGTTGAACAAAATGGGCTCCTTTAGATGCAGTATCCGGGAATATTGGTCCATTGTTTCCTAAAATACCCACTGTATAGCCATGGATAGATGCAAAACCGCAAACTATCGTTGGACCAAAAAGAGGTTTAAACTCCTCAAACCTTGATCCATCAGATATTCTTCCAATAACTTCTCTAACATCAAAAGGTCTTTTTAGATCAGGATCAACCAGACCCAGTAAGTCATCAGGATTCAGAACTGGTTCATCTGGTTTAAGTTTTGGTTCTTTTCCTTCTTTTCTCCAATTCAGATGTGAAACAACTTCTCGTCCTATTCTTAATGCATCCATTTCATCTTCTGCAAGATAATCAGCTAGTCCAGAAACTTCAGCATGCATTTGACCACCGCCAAGAGTTTCATCATCTGATTCTTCACCAGTAGCCATTTTCACCAACGGAGGACCACCAAGAAAAACCTTGGATTGTTTTTTTATAAATATATTGTAGTCAGACATACCTGGTTGGTAAGCACCTCCAGCCGTGGAAGATCCAAAAACTATCGAGATAGTTGGTATTCTTAATTTAGATAACTCGGTAACGTCATAAAAAGTTCTTCCAGATTCTGCAAAATGACCAGCACCTAGAATTTGACCTCGAGAACTACCTTTGCCTTTTCCGCCACCCATTCTCAGATCCCCTCCAGCTGATTCTACAAATTGAACATAAGGAATTTTATTCACTCGAGATATTTCCATTGCTCTCGTCCATTTTTTACCAGAATAAGCATGCATTGCTCCTGCAAGAACAGTAGGATCGTTGGCAAAAATTACAACTTCTGTCCCTGCAACTATACCAATTCCTGCAACTGCACCACCGCCTACTGGATAATCAGAAGCATATGCAGCCAGGGAGCTTATTTCTAGGAAAGGTGTATCAGGGTCCAGAAAATTTGCTATCCTGTCACGAACAGACATTTTACCTCTAGCGGCGAGTCTTTCGTGATGGTGCATGCCGCCACCTAGTTCAACAAAATCAAGTAAGTCTTCAATGCCATCCAATTTCTCTAACATTGCTTCTTTATACTGATTAAATTCTTCTGACTTAGTGTCTATATTAGTTTCTAAGGGCGGGGCTAATAGGGTATTTTTCATAAGTAAATTGTATAATGCTCTTTTGTTGATTAATTCAAAATCAGTTCCAAGATATTACCAACTGAGAGTGAGTAAAAAAAGGATATTTTTTTAATTACTTATGCAAGCTAACAGATTTCATTTAGGCAAAGTTATAGAAGAGCTAGAGCAAAATATAATTGATAGTGCCTTAATGGAGGAAGCCAAAATAAAATCAAAGGGACTGGATCAAATTGTTTTTGCCTATTACTTAGTATTGAGATCTGAAGCAATATCATCTGACGAAAATTTTCCTTACAGAAAATTGTAAAAAGATCTCCAAAATAAAAATTTCAGTTCATATTAAAAATCTTTAAAAGTTTATATATACTTTATTAGAAGGGTGGAGAAGGTAAATATGAGTCACGAAAAACAGATACAGGAATTTGATGTGGTAATTGTTGGAGCCGGTCTTGCTGGCTTGTACCAACTTCTTAAATTAAGGCAACTTGGATTGACTGCTGTAATTATTGAAAAAGCTGATCAAGTAGGAGGAACATGGCACTGGAATAGATATCCAGGTGCTAGATGTGACATTCCTTCATTGGAGTATTCATATCAGTTCGATGAAGATCTCCAACAAGAATGGAATTGGTCTGAGAAATATTCAGCTCAACCTGAAATATTGGAGTACATAAATCACGTGGCCGATAAATATGAGCTTAGAGATGACATCAACTTTGAAGAAGAGGTTGCAAGTGCAGTGTTTGATGAGTCTGCCTCAAAATGGAACATAATTACTTCAAAAGGACAATAT
>Ga0208127_1000310_pt1 | contig 25226 bp, 29 predicted proteins | sample ETNtaG_6_FD_185751 | JGI IMG/M metagenome (GOLD analysis project Ga0208127, IMG submission 185751) | Marine microbial and viral communities from oxygen minimum zone, Eastern Pacific Ocean - ETNP201306SV45 (SPAdes) (version 2) | ecosystem: Environmental > Aquatic > Marine > Oceanic ... | reverse complement strand
TTGATAGACGATCGAAATGCTGATTACCCCAAAGTGGATTTAATTTCTCAAACTGCTGATAACTCTTGGAATGCAAATACAGTGCTTGGAAGTAAATCAGAGAATTTTTCTCATCTAGACTTTAGCACTAACGAAGTTTTTAAAACTGTTAATGGGAATACAGAAAAATCGGTCACTGGAGAAGCACTAGAAAATCCATTTAATGCAGTAATTTGGATGGCTGAATTTCTTAACAACCGTGGTTCAGAACTAAAAAAAGGACAAATAGTCATGACTGGCTCCACATTTCCCACATATTTTCCTCAGAAGGGCGATAGACTAGAATATGAAGTCTTGGATGTTGGAAAAACAAAAATTAACATTGTTTGATCCTAAAGATCATTCTCGAAGCATCTTCTGAGATCCAAGGCCTTTTTCTAACCAATCGCTTTCGTTCATTTTATCTAGCCAGGATGGAGATGAGCTACCAAACATGTGAATTTTTGGCGAAAATGTAGAACTATCTTCAAGGCAAGCAGCTCTGATATTGATTAGACTTCTTTCCAAATCACAAGCATATAAAGATGAACCACACGTACCACAAAAACCCTGAATTCGTGGATTACCGCTTTCTGCAGAAGTTTTTACGTATTCAGAGGCCTCTCCAACTATCTCAAAATCACTTCCGTTTGATTGCACCATTACACGGAAGGGTCCTCCTGCAAAAGTCTGGCAATCCGTACAGTGGCAGGCAAAAACTTTACCCTCGATGAGAACTGCTTCAATTTGAATTTTACCACAATGGCATGCTCCAGAAACTTTCATTTTTTATTGTCCTTTTATTCTACCGTAGCATTTTTCTCTTCAACCATTCTTTGAACTAATGGTGCAAAGTACCAAAAATCTGATGTTTCCAGATTTGGGTCTTTGCCAGCATCATCAAGATGTCTAACGGTTATGATTTTTTCTAAATTTGGGTTTTCTTCAAATTTTAAGATTTCATCAGGTGACATAGGACCCCCTTGAAGTGATAATGAATGAATGGAGGCCTCTGATAGCTTGTCAAAATATTTAGGGTCTGTTGCGCATAAATACCTTTTTGCCGCAACGTGAAAACGGCAGCAGTCACTAATAACTTTTGGAAAAAATTTCTCCAGCACCTTTGCCCCCGCATCTTCGTGAAATCGGTCTTCTGTATCGTTCATAGTAAAAGTACCAAATTCACTGGTGAAATGTCCTATATCGTGTAATAGGGCTGCAACTATAATTTCATCAGGTTGCCCAGCTTTTTCTGCTAGAGTTGCTCCTTGTAACATATGTTGTCCCATCGTCACAGGTTCACCTAAGTATTCTTCACCTCCACGTCTTTCAAATATGGAACCTATAAAGTCCACAATATTTTCTTTTGTTAGGTTATGATTATTTACTTTCATCTTTTTCCCTTAGGTTTAGGTATCTTCTGAAGAATAGAAGGCAGATTTCAAACTATCTTTGTCTGCATAACAGCCTTGCAGCCATCTCGACCCTTTTCCCGAATATCCTTTTCGGGCGTGGAGTACTCGGGTGTTATCGACAATAAAACTCTCGCCAGGCTCTAGTTTAAATGTCACTTCCATTCTCTGGTCATCTATTATTTCAGCTAATCTTCGATAAGCGGCATACCATGTTTGCATTTTCCCAAACGGAACATCGGTCACAGCCGACAATGATCTATTGTTAAATCTAATGCCAATAAGTTCTCCGTCCGGTGCCAGTTCTATAATTGGTTTACGCGTTGAAAGTTTAACACCCTTTTCACCTGAATATTCAAATTTTGCGCAGTAATCAGATAGCACATTAAAAAATTCCAGGTTTTCATCCTTTAGTTTTTGTATGGCTGAGAATCCGTCAACGACCATGTTTTCGCCACCTTCGGCTGAATTTTCAAGGCAGTACAAGATTTGCAAAGTAGGTACTGGATCTCTGTAAGGATTATCAGTGTGAGCTTGAAGTCCTAACCCAGTATAGGCTAGATTACTTGGGTTAACCTCTGTCCGCACTTCGAAATGTCGCCCATAATTTGTTTCGCGAACGTATCCAAACAAATCAACTATTTCGAAGAGCGCTCCTGATTGAACTGGTCCATTCGTTATCTTCCCAAATCCGAATTTTAAGACGCCGCCAATCCAATCGTTAAGGGTTCTTTTATTTTTTTGGAGATCATTAAAGTCTTCCAACGGAATGACTTCCAAGTCACTGCCCCAAGTCTTGTAAATACTAGAAAGCCATCCCTTTTGAGTTGGTTTAAAATTTTCGTAAGAATTTTTTTCAAGCCAATCTAGTTCATAAAAAATTGTTTTTTGTTCGGGGGAAAAGGTTACTTTAAGTGAATTGTTTTCAATACTTGCGCCAATAATTGAGATGTTTTCAGGTATCTCATTTAATGAAATTAAGCGTTGTCCATTTGTTGGAGAACGCGTTTCTGGATCTTGTGAATTATCCCGCAACCATATTGCGTGAAATGTTAGCTCCTTTTGAGAAGAAGCTATTGTTAAAGCATCGCCACTATCTACGATTTTAACTGTAAAGATATTACTCTCTCCCAGATGCTTGATTTAATGGTAGGCAACTGTCTTTTTAGGCTTTTTACTACTAAAAAAACGACATTTTTGCATAATACATAAGAATGGTTTTACTACTTTAGACAACTTGTTAACTCGCTAATTAAGCTATGGTCCCCCCATCCACAATGAAGGGTTGGCCTGTTGCATAGGAGCCGGAATCTGAAAGCAAGTATATTATAAGTGACGCTATTTCGTTTGGTTGACCCAGACGACCCATTGGCTGTCTTGAAACAAACCACTCCTCTGCGGCTTTTTTTGAACCAAGCTTCTTAGCCATAACATCCATCCTCTCATGTAAAGATGGCGTCTCAATGGTGCCAGGGCAAATTGCGTTGCAACGTATTCCATCACTCATAAAATCCACGGCTACTGATTTTGTGAGGCCAATAACGGCAGCCTTTGATGCACTGTAGGCTGCTCGAAATGGGAAACCTTTAACTGATGAAGCCAAGGAAGCCATATTAACAATCGACCCGCCGCCATTTTTCTTTAGGCCGGGTATGGCGGCTTTGATCACAAAAAACATACTATCTAAGTTTATAAGAAAGGAATTTCTCCAATCATTTTTATTAACATCGAGAATTGAGCCATGATGGACCCAACCGGCCATATTCACTATTCCATTAAAATTTGGTGATTTTGAGAAATAATCTTGTATTAAGTTTTCGTTTGTGATGTCTAAAGTTTCAGTTTTAGCTCCCAATGATTTTAATTCTTCTAATCCTTCGGGTTTCAGATCTGTCGCATAGACTTCCGCGCCTGCGTCTAAAGCCATTTTTGCAACGGAGTAACCCATACCTGCGCCAGCGGCGCTTATAAAAATCTTTTTGTCTTTTAGATCCACAATACGGCTCCTTAAATCTGTAGCATCGATGTTAGTTTTAATATGGGGATTTAAAAACAGAAAGTTTTTTAGAAAAAATAGGCGACAGTTTTTGTCGCCTATTCTGATACTTAAGGAAATTATGAAAAATCTTAATTATAAGAACGGCCAATCCTTATTTTTGTTTACTTTATAGATCTTTGTGTTTCTCGTAAGAGGCTTTCAATTCGCCTTGTAAAAATTCACTGAAGTTTATTGGTGGAAATTTAGGTTTCCCTGTTCCTTTTAAGGGTTCAATATTCGTATTTACGTGTGGATCGAAAAAAAATGGGCAGGAAAATCGCTCTTTTCCACTTTTGTTAATTACACGATGCGGTGTTGAGCGTAAAATTCCATTGGTCAATCTGTTGAGCATGTCTCCTACATTGACAACAAAACTACCTTCGACTTTAGGGACATCTATCCAATCTCCATTTTTAGTCTGCACTTGCAAACCACCAATGTCGTCTTGAGTTAGAATTGTTAAGCAGCCAAAATCTGTATGAGGTGCAGAACCATATAAATCATTTGGACTACTTTTGGGAATTGGTGGATAATGAAGTAGTCTCAACCAAATTGTTGGTGTCTCAAATGAATTGAGTATACTGAGATCTTCTATGCCTACGGACATCAGAGCTAATCTCATTAGCTTTTTCCCTAGTCTTGTCATTTGTGAAGTATATTTTTCCAAAGTTTCTCTGAAACCTGCTATTTCAGGCCATTGATTTGATCCAGATAAATATACATCAGCAATTTGAGCTTTATCTTCCCGCATCATCATGAAACTTGCAGACTGATTTGGCTTTTTGACTTCTGCAAGCTTAGAATTTACGTCCGTCGATGTGTTAATCGCAATATAGCCCCTATGATTATCATCAAGCGCAACTTTCATTTTTTCAGATAGAGGTAGAGAGTGAAAAGTTTTTGAGACTTGAAATACTTGATCTATTAAATCTTTTTCAATTCCGTGATTAACAATGTATCCAAATCCGTAAGTATTATAAGCATGATAAAATTCTTCCAATAAAGTTTTTGGAAACGCATTACGGTCAACTCCCGAGATATCTATTTTAGGTATGTTTATGCGCTGATGTTTCATATGCTCTTGCTTCTGAGAGTTTTTACCACAAGATTATTTCTTGCCAGCTAAAATTATCCTAGACGAAAACTTGACTGGCATTAAATATCGTAGGAAAGGTTTTGTAAATAAAATCACTACTTGTTGAAATAGTAAAAAGCGAAAATTCCTTTTGATGAGATCTCAGATACTATCGCGAGCTTACTCTAGCGCGCCATTCTTGTTATTTTTAGCAACCTTGGGTTGGGGAAGTAATACAATTGCCAGTCGATTAGCGGTTGGAGAGGTTTCTCCGATGCTACTCATATTTTTCAGGTGGGGGTTTGTGGTTGTTATTTTACTTAGCCTTTATTGGCGTCGAATGATTGATGAATGGCCAATCATAAGACCTAGATTGAAATGGCTTTTAATTATGGGTGGATGCGGTTTAAGCTTATTTAATGCTTTTTTTTACATAGCGGCACATAGCACCACTGCCGTTAATTTGGGTATTATTCAAAGTACAATGCCAGGAATGATTTTATTGGGTTCCTTTATGTTTTTTGGGGACCGTATAAATCGATTACAATTTTCTGGACTTTTGCTTACACTTTTGGGAGTTGGTGTTATTGTAACACAGGGTTCTCTTGAACAATTAATGCAATTAACTTTCAATCATGGAGATCTATTAATGATCTTCGCCTGTTCTTTTTATGCTATGTATACCGTAGGTTTGAAAAGCAGACCGAAGATTTCTGGTATGGTCATGCTAGCCTATTTTTCTGTTGCTGCTTTTTTAATGACAATCCCTTTAATGATTTTCGAGAGTTTTATTTACGGTACAGTAATGCCGGGAGTTAAAGGGTTTGCTATAGTTTTCTATATAGCAATCGTTCCGTCATTTTTATCCCAGATTTTCTTTATGCGTGGCGTTGATCTTATTGGCCCAGGATCAGCAGGTTTATATGCGAATTTGGTTCCTATATTTTCAGCCATTATGGCTGTACTTTTACTGAGCGAAGAATTTGCGCTTTTTCATTTAGCTGCAATGCTATTAGTTTTTGGCGGTATTGGACTATTTGAATATCAAGGCAGACGTAAAGTTAGTTCTTAGACATAATTTAGTTGAGCTTTTTATGGATAAAATAACCATAGCTGATGAAATAAGTAAGGCAATTAGTCAGACCCAGCAGATTGTTCCGCTTTCAAAAAGAGGTAAAATTCTTTCTCTTCAAGATGCCTATGATGTGGCAGGTCTTGTGAAGGAAAATTTGGGCTCACCTCCAGAAGTTGGTAAAAAAATTGGTTTTACAAATCGTAATATTTGGGATGTTTACAATGTGAACGCACCAATCTGGGGCCCAATCACAAGTAAAAGCGTTAGCTTTACGGAGACAAATTTTCAAAAAATTGATCTTAGTCGGTTTTGTGAGCCTCGCATTGAGCCTGAAGTAGTCATTTGTCTTAAAGAGAAACCGCATCACTTTGACGAGAATCTGACTATATTTATCGACTGGATTGCTCCAGGTTTTGAAATTGTTGACTCTATTTACCCAAATTGGGCATTTGCATTACCGGACACAATTGCAACGGGTGGGCTGCATGGGTGTTTGGTTGTGGGAAAGAAACTTATTGTAAATAATGATGTTGAGAGAGATCTTGTGGATCTCAAAGTGCGTTTGTTTAAAGGTGCAAGCTTTGAAGAAGAGGGAACAGGAGCTAACGTTTTAGATGGCCCAGTTTCGGCAATTAGATATCTTCACAAAAGTTTGGCTGGTATTAAAAACCAAGTCTTACTGTCTTCTGGTAATATTATAACGACTGGAACAATGACTGATGCAAAACCAGTATTTCCTGGTGAAAAATGGACTGGTAAATTTGAAGGCATAATTGAGTCAGAATTATCAGTGGAGTTTCTTTAGTAAGTTTACTTTACGTAAATAGACTATCGACTTGTTCCTTGGTAAATTTAATATCATAATGACACTATACGGTTTCACTTTCTCTCAGCGTGTCCGTTTTTTAGAGCCTCCACATTACCCCGTGGAGGCTTTTTAAAACTAATCATCTAAATTTGATCCAGGTAATCAAATTCAGCGTATTATCTATGTGTCATGACAAAATACATGCGTGGATAATCATGGTTAATTGTCCTCTAACTCCCCCCTTAAAGCAACGCCGTTATGGCGTTGTTTTAATTTCTGGACGTAAATAGATTTAAACTAATATCTTATTCGCGACGTTATGTCGTTATGGGTGCAGAACTTAACTTCTATTTAAGAAAAAGGACTTACTAAGTTATCTATAAAATGCGTCCCTATGAAACAAAAAAATTTTGAAGGTTTTGGAAAAACTAGCAATAGTCCAATTGCTGGAAATACCCTCGCTTTGATTTCAATTTTTTTGTTTGCAGCAGGTTTTCCTGCGGCGGAAGTTCTTTTGGAAGTCTGGCATCCTATAACACTCATGTTTTTTAGGCTCATATTGGCCGTTGCAACACTTGTCATTTTATGGATTTTTATGGAGGGTCTAACTCAAGTTTTGAACGCACCATGGTTCAAAGGCATAAAAATTGGAATTTTAGGTTTTGGTATAGGAACAAATTTATTACTGTTTGCGCAGTGGTTTACTGATCCAGTTACTGTCGCTCTTTTGGCAACTTTAATTCCTGTTTCTGCGGCTATTTTGGAAGTTTGGGACGGTAGAAGAAAGCTAACGACAAAATTTGCTGGAGGCTTGATTGCCTCCATCACTGGTGGAGTGATTGCTGTTAGTGAAAATATATCAATTGATTTGGGCTGGGGGGTTTTGATGGCGTTGGCTTCTGGGTTTTTTTACATGTGGGCGTCTGATAAAAGTGTGACGAAGCTTCCGGAAATTTCTTCAATCGCTCGCTCAACTATTACATTTACTGGTGCAGCTGTTTTTACTTCTTTTAGTTTTGTAATATGCTTTATTTTAGGCTTTATCGAAATTCCCAACGAAGTCGCAGGTGCTCAGTTTTTTAGTTTGATTATTTATTCTGTTATTGCCATGGCTATATCTCACATCTTTTTTATCATAGCAGTTGATAAAGTTGGAGTGGCAATTACATCTCTTCATCTTAATTTTGCTCCTTTTTATGTCATGATAATTTTATTTTTGCTTGGAGGAGCCTGGGATTTAAGAGCAATTATAGGTGCGTCTATTGTTGCTTTTGGCGTTTGGCTTGCGCAGGTTAAATAGTTTTTAAATAATTCAAACTTTGCTAAAAGGTTTAAGAAAAATATTTAAAATAAGGGATTTTTTAGATTGGTAAAAGTAAGGGATCATAAATATCAATTTATTTCAGCTAGACCCTTTGCCCCAAATTTAGGTGCTGAAATATACGATGTTGATCTAAGTAAAAAAATCTCAGATGAACAATTTTCTGATATCGCTCAGGCATTTTTAGATCATCAGGTTTTATTTTTCAAAAATCAGAAAGAAATTCCACCAGATGTTCATATTGCTTTTGGTAAAAGATTTGGAGAATTACATGCTCATCCTGCAGCACCAACTATGAAAGGCTATCCAGAAATCTTTGAAATCCATGCAGATGAAAACTCGAAAGTAGCAAATGGTGAATTTTGGCATTCAGATGTATCATGCGATGAGGAGCCACCTTTAGGAACTATGCTGCAAATCCACATAGCTCCTGATTGTGGGGGAGATACAATGTTCTGTGATATGTATGCAGCTTATGAAGCTCTTTCGAACCCGATAAAGGAATTAATTGGGGGATTAACTGCAACGCATGAATCTGAGCATCTTTATAGAGGTCGTTATTCTGACCGAGGTATGGACGACACTAGCACAATTTTTCCAACAGCAGTTCACCCTGTCGTCAGAACCCACCCAGAAACAGGGCGGAAAGCATTATTTGTGAACCGCACTTTTACGACACGAATTAATGAGCTTTCAGTTGATGAAAGTAATATCGTTTTAAATTTACTTTTCGATCAAGCCGAGCACATCAACCATCAAATTCGTTTTAACTGGTCAATCAATGATATGGCTTTTTGGGACAACCGTTGTTGTATGCACCGCGCTATTTGGGATTATTGGCCTGAAGAGAGAAAAGGCCGAAGGGTTACAATTAAAGGTGATCGACCAAAATAAATTGTACTTGATAAGAAGAAATAATAGCTTAGCTTTTTAGAATGTTCTGGATATTATTTTTAATTTTTTTGCTTGCTTGCTTTTCAGCTGGAGCTACAGGCGGCTTGTTCCCACCGGGTTCTTGGTATGCAGGTCTTAAAAAGCCAAGCTGGACGCCGCCTAATTGGCTATTTCCAGTAGCATGGACATCACTCTATATTTGTATGTCATTTGCTGGTGCTAGAGCTGCTTTGTCGCCAGATAATAGTCTGGCCATGGCTCTTTGGTCTCTTCAGATTGCCCTCAATACCCTTTGGACACCCGTGTTTTTCGGATTAAAGAATTTAAAGTTGGGGCTGATAGTACTGATAGCACTTTGGGTTTCTGTTGCGACTACGATGCTCGCATTATGGCAAGTTGATTGGTTTTCAGGTGTACTGTTTTTCCCTTATCTTGTGTGGGTTACTGTCGCGGGAGCACTCAATGCCACTGTTTGGAGAATGAACATGGAAGAGGAAAAAATATAAAACTGGTTATGCAGGCTAATTCATTTTCTTAGACACGCATTACCGATCCCTCTGGATCGTACGGTGACATTTGAATAACTTTAGCGTCTTTCTCAACGCCAACGACATGCACTTTAAGATTTTGATCCTCCTTTGCGAGATCGCTATTTATCAAAGCCATTGCAAGTGATTTGTTTACTGTATGGCCATAGCCTCCCGATGTTACAAAGCCCACAAGATTATCGTTATTCCAAACAGGCTCATAACCGCTGGCGTCCGCGTCGCTTGCTTCAACTTCTAACATTACCAGTTTTTGCGAAGGCCCATTGCCATCTCTTTCTTTAAGAGCAGCAGACTGGCCTATGAATTGATCTTTTTCCCAGTCAATCCATCGATCCATGCCTGTCATCCCCGGAGTGTATCCTTGCGTGAATTCAGCTGACCAAATGCCAAAGCCTTTTTCTAACCTTAAAGATAATAATGCGTTAAATCCAAATTCCCTGATGCCACATTCAGCACCTGCCTCAAGCAACAAGCGTCGCAAACCAATATGATCGCCTATTCGGCAGTTAATTTCATAACCTAATTCACCGGTAACAGAAATCCGCCCCACTTTTGCTTTTATCAGACCTATGTCCATGTTAGCACAGCCCATAAACTTTAATTCATCAACTGGAAAATCTGTTATCCGAGAAATAACTTCTTTAGATTTTGGCCCTGACAGGGAAAAACCAGCCCAGTTTTCGCCAAGGTCGATTATTGATACTCCGTCAGTAAGGTGGTCATTAAACCATCTCATATGCCAAGCTCGTAAATAGTAAGATCCCATAATCCACCATGTCCCATCTCCCCAATTGAAAATGGTTAAATCGCCCTTAAGCTTACCTTCTTCACTGAGCATCGGGGCCAAGCTTGCACGCCCTGGATTTGGAAGTTTTGAAGCCATTACTTTATTGAGCCAAGCTTCAGCATTGGGTCCAGAAACTTCAAAACGCGAGAAACCAGTAATATCAAGTAAACCAACACCGGAACGGACTGATTTGCACTCTTCGCCAACGATTTGAAATGCATTAGAACGTTTTAGTGATGGTGTTTCTGCAAAATTTGGGGGTGCAAAGTATAGAGGAACTTCGAGATCCCAGCTATTACCCCATTGGCAGCCAGCGGCAGTCATTGCGTCGTGCGCGGGTGCCATTTTTAAGGGGCGTCCTGCTGGAAGCTGCTCATTAGGATACGTCATGACAAAGCGACGAGAATAAAATTGACCAGTGGTTTGTTTGATGAATTCTTTATTTTCAGCAAATTTACCATATCTAGCTACATCCATTCCATAGACGTCAGCTTCAGGCTCACCATGGATCATCCATTCGGCAAGAGATTTGCCAACGCCACCGCCTTGCAGAAAACCCGCCATAACTGCACACGCACACCAGTAGCCTCTCTTGCCAGGAACAGGACCTACAAGCGGATTACCATCTGGCGAAAAGGTGAAAGCGCCATTGACCCATGTCTTAATGCCAACATCCTGCAGAGCTGGGTAGCGTTCGAAACCCATTACCAGTTCGTTTTCTATCCTATCTGTTTGCTCCTGGAATAGTTCCATGCCGTAATCCCATGGCGCACCGTCCATGGCCCAATGCTCATGATTAATTTCATAGATACCCAGAAGGACACCCTTTTGGTCCTGCCTTAAATAAGTAAATCCCTCGAGATCAACGGTCATGGGGATCTCAAAGTCTAAATTCTCTAATTCGGCAATTGTATCTGATATTAAATAATGATGTTTTAATGGTGAAACTGGCAATTCAATGCCGGCCATGCGTCCAATTTGTTTTGCCCATAAACCTCCAGCATTCACGACGTGTTCACAAGTTATTACCCCTTTGTCAGTAATTACGCGCCAGCCATCTTTAGTTTGCTCTAAGGCTTCAACCTTTGTATGTTCATAGTATTCGGCCCCTCGTTTTCGAGCAGCTTTTGCATAAGCATGAACAGTGCCTGTTGTGTCCAAATATCCTTCTCGATCAGCCCACATACCGCCGAGCAAACCGTCTGTGGACATTATGGGGTTTAGTTCACGGGCTTCATCTGGTGTTACGAGCCGGCAATCAGAAATACCAATTGATTGATAGACTCTAAAAGCGGATTGCAACCACTCCCATCTATCGGGTGTCCCGGCCATGGTTAAGCCACCTGTCATGTGCAAGCCAATATCTTGACCACTTTCGGCCTCTATTTCTTGAAGCAATTCTATAGTATAGGCTTGCAGGGCGGACATATTTGGATCAGCATTTAGAGTGTGAATGCCACCAGCCGCATGCCAGCTTGATCCCGCCGTAAGAACGGATCTTTCTAGCATACACACATCTGACCAACCGAATTTTGCCAGATGATAAATCACAGAGGCACCAACTACTCCACCTCCAACAACAACAACTCTATAATGAGATTTCATTATATTACCCCCCGCATAGCTTCACAAAAGCAATATCTTTGTTTTTCATTAACAGCTTTCAAAGCTTAAAGCCCTATAAATATGAGTTTTTTACCAAACCTCCATAAGCTGAGTAATTGCAATAGCGCCAAAAATAAGTGTGATTACGACTTTGAATAAACCCCAGGGCGCAGCTTTAAATTTTTGCCCTAAATTGGTTGCAGCCTCTTCCTCATCCATATCATCTACATTGGCTTTGAAATCGTCCATACAATCAAATGAATTTATCATCACAAAGACAAAAATACCTACAATGGCTGCAGTCATAGCCAGCTGTGGTAAATCTCCTCCTTGGATGATCAGGTAAAGGGTGACTAAATTAGCGAAAACACCAATAGTGAAACCCCAGTAGAGATCTCTGCCTCTAGTAGCTCCTACTAATTGACGTCTATCGCGATCGGCGGCTGTTTTCATTTTTGACATTTTAAAGCTCCATTATGTTTACTTTCGTACTGTTATTGAACTTTATTTTTCTAATATGAGTACACGATAACGTTGCGTATTTTTTAAAGCTAAAAAATGTAACCAGAGTATTAGGTTCCATATTCCAGTTTTAGTAAAAATAAAAATGCCTCCGCTATGAGCGGAGGCTAAGTTTTGGTTCACAGTTACAGGGAGGAAACGTAAACCATTTAATTGAAAGTATAACGCTGCGATGCAGCATTGCATATGCGGCATTTTGACGTTTTCAAAAAAAAATCAATTAAAGTAAAAAACAAGTGTTCTCGCTATTTGCCGAAGCAAAATGAGCTTGAGGATAGTGGCTGGGTTCATAGGGAGGAGAACCCGGCCGCGTTAAATTAAAGCGTCGTGATTATGCCGTTAGTTTAATTTGTAGTCTACCGGTGGAAATAAATAATCTTCGTCTTTTTTAATAATCGGCGTTTTTCTATTGGGCAGTCTCGGTAAGCCTAATCCTGTGTTAATCATACGAAGATAATCACGATAACTCATACTCATTAGTGGTTTAATTGGGCCTATAAACCCTTCATCTTGATCTGATTGTTGCATAATAAATCTCCATTTACATGGAGTTTTTGCAAATTCTATGCCACCAATTTTATGTTATTAGATCTTTATTTTCAGACTTTATTAAAAAGGAGCAGAACCAATTTTTGAAATAAGATTTATTATTCCGCCGGTAATGGTAAAATAAGTCCACCATAACCAAACAATAAAAATAAAAATTTTTAATAACTTTGCTTTTGGCCAGATCTTTGAGTCGAAAGGGGTAACTATTGCCCACAAAAAGCCACAACCAATTAGATATAAAAATAAACCAAACATCTTAGGAAAAGTTAGAAAAATTCAGCAGTTGTTACAAGATAAATCTGTTTTACAACTTACCTATTAACAGGAATTGCTCGTTTAAAATATTAGTCTAAATTGCTATAGTATTTAACACGTGGCATTAAGAGGTTTATTATGTCTTATCAACCAATCAAATTACCAGATCGTGTTCAGCTATCGGAAGATGAGGCTATTAAAAAATCTAAAAATTTTTTTAGTTATATGTGCAAACGTCACTCTGTTAGAGATTTTAGTAGCGAACCAATTTCCGAAAAAATTATTCAGAATATCATAGCTTCAGCTGGTAGAGCTCCTTCTGGAGCAAATCAACAGCCTTGGCATTTCGTTGCAATCAAAGATTTAAGCATGAAAAAAATGGTTCGTGAGGCTGCTGAGCAAGAGGAGCGGTCTTTTTATTCTGGAGGAGCGAGTGATGAGTGGATTGCCGCTTTAGAACCAATTGGAACAGGAGTATCAAAGCCCCACTTGACTGAAGCGCCATGGTTAATTGTAGTTTTCGCCGAGCGCTATGGCAAAAATTCAGATGGATCACGGCGAAAAAATTATTACGTTCCCGAAAGCGTGGGTATAGCCATAGGATTTCTTATTGCAGCAATTCATGATGCTGGTTTGGTGTGCCTTGAACATACTCCGAACCCAATGAAATTTTTAAATAGTTTGTGTGGAAGGCCCGATAACGAAAAACCGGTAATGATCTTACCCATTGGTTACCCAAGCCAAGATGCAACTATTCCTAAAGCTGCAAAATTAAAAAAACCTTTGAATGAGATTATGACAGTTTTCTAGTGTTTAGAGTATTGGTGCCATCTTTATTCTAAGGAACTTTAATTTGTATTTCTTGTAAGGCGTATTGCATATAAATTGGATAAAATGAAAAAATCGAAAATGAAAGTTGTGCTAGTTGAGCCTGAAATACCCTTTAATACTGGTTCGATTGGGAGAACTTGTGTGGCTCTTGACCTAGAACTAATTTTAGTAGGAAAACTTGGTTTTTCATTGGACTCTTCTTCAGTCGCCCGCTCAGGGACGCGATATTGGAAATCAGTGCAATTAGATCTTTATAATGATTGGGCTGAGTTTGTACGAAGGCGTAAGCCACGAGATGAGCAGCTTTACTTTTTTGAAGAAGATGGATCACAAAGCTTTTATTTGCCAACTTATCATCCTGAATCATACTTAGTTTTTGGCTGTGAGTCCAAGGGGCTTCCTAAAGCGATACGTGAAAGTATGAAACATCGAACTTTTGCACTTCCAATGAAAAATAAAACTGTCAAATCCCTTAACTTAGCAAATGTTGCTACAACAGTAGTATATCAAGCTATGCGGGATTATTTCTAAGCAAAAAAGGTACGTTTAAGGTTTCCTAAGCATAGTGGCTGTCTATTATATTTTCGCAGTAAAATAAAGCTGAGCTTCTTTGATTATTATGACTTTGAAGTGATATTTTTGCGAAATTATGGAACCCTACACTTTAAATAACTTGGCTATGAAAAGATGACAAAATTTTGAGTTGGCATAAAAAATGCCTAATTTAAACTACTTACCCCGCGGGTACTGGGTCTCTAAAAGCTTTTTCCTCCCTGTTGAGCCGATTAGAGACCCTTTTTTATTCAATAGTTCCTCAACTTTTATCACTTAATATGACCTAAAAATATTGTATACATTTGAGCACAATTTTAAGTGCTTATTTTGGAACGAAAATTTATGTATACCATTGTATTTGTTGACTTTTTATAAGATATGCTTACATATAAATTTATGAAAAATGAGTGTAAAAAATGCAAAGTAGTCCACAACTCTCTGGCTGAGCGATGCTTTAGTTGTGGCGTTAGTTTAAAGAGTTCAAAGACTAAGAGTTTAGTTTTCGGATTTCCCGCCTTAGTAGCGACCACATTTCTATCACTAAGTGTAGTTGTATTAAATATAAACACATTGATTGGGGGCTAAAATGATGACTTGGAAGCAAATTTTTGGTCCCAATTTTAGTCCAGAACAAATTGAACTAATACTCATGGTTGGAGCTTTTGGTTCTATTTTATTTGGTATTTTCGTATTGCTGTACCTGTACAATCAATTGGCCGACGATCTATAAATCAACTTAAGATTAACCGCTTACATACACCGCCTCGTTTGTAGGGCGATACCAATTCTTTTGATTATGAAGTCTTCCAAGAAGATCACGCAACTCAGAAACTTCTTGTCGTATTTCTTGATAAACAGGCATTTCGCTTGTATTTTTGATAGTACTCTCAACAAGCATATTCATTGTTGACGACCGTCGAGCAATGACTGAATTTATAGCGTCCTCTATAAGGTCGATATCTCGCAGTCCCAAGTTAAATACTGTATTTGGCTTTGACATGATACTATCTTTCCCGAGTTAGTTCGTAATACATTCCAAAATAAAGGGCGCTCATAGAAAAAGTCAACAAATACAATGGTATACAAATTTTTTCCAATTAAAATAGACGGTTAATTTTGTGTCCACTGGTATACATTGGAGAAGCGTTATAAGATTGCTAAGTTGTTGGTTTGGGAGGTTGTGGATTATTAGCAGGATTCGAGTCAATTAAGTTTATTTCGAGTATGTCATTACCACTATCTAACCTTTTAAGACTTTGCTGAATAGAGACGGCTAGTTCCTTGTTATAAACTTGATTATCACCTTCGTAAAAAGCAAAAGACTTTAAGTGCTTTGATTTTTTCTCTGGATTTTCAATTGTCGACTTTGTCCAATGATAAAGTTCGTAATGCTCGATACCATTTTTTTCTGCTTCCTCACAATATTCTGCAAAAGCGTCAAAAGTACATACAACTCTAAATCCGTTTTCATTAGCGATTCTATTAATCGCTTGCGATAATTCGAGCTCATGCATTCCTCGAAGATCCTCCGATAGCTTATCCGAAACTTTGATCCTTATCTGATATAGCCAGTCAGTCATTGCGGTTTCCTTTTTTATATAAGCCCGTTTAATCTAGAAATTATTCTGATAGAACTAAATTTAGTAAGTAATATGATTTTTCAACCTACACGTCTTAACTAAGCCAGGATTCTTTAAAAATGTTTCAGTCTTTTTTTCCTCAACCTAAAATGTTCTTTTCTTCATTGGCCATATGGTGTGGGTTGTTAATTCTAGTTTGGTATTCCTTTGGCCAAACAATAGGGGAAGCAATTGGTTTTGATTTATCTGAAAAAGAGCAAGTAATTGGGCTAGGGCATTTTATTACATCAGAGTTTCTATGGTTTGATACGTTTTTTGCTTTTGGCACGATCGCGTTTTTCTTAGTTTGGCGTTCTCGCAGTCCTCATGAGTGGCAGATATGGTCCGTCTTGGGTTCGGCGCTTTTGATTTACCTGTCGTATGCATCCGTGCAGGTTTCAGTTGTAATAAATGCTTGGTATGGACCATTTTATAACGATATTCAGACAGCCTTGACAGGTGATGGTGGAATTACAGCGGGTGATTTATATGGCCACTTTTTAGTATTTTGCACCATCGCTTTTCCCTACATTTTATTTATCATCCTAAATCGATTTTTTACTGCTCATTATATCTTTCGCTGGCGTACTGCGATGAACAATTATTATGTGGAACGATGGAAGCAAGTTCGCAACATAGAAGGTGCGTCACAGCGAATTCAAGAAGATACGATGCGTTTTGCTGCGATTATGGAGGGTCTGGGCGTTGCATTTGTAGACTCAATCATGACTTTAATTGCTTTTCTGCCTGTTTTGGCAGCACTTTCAGTTCATGTTGAAACCCTGCCAATATTGGGGGCTATACCTTATCCGCTTGTTGCTTTGTCTATTGTTTGGTCGCTTTTTGGAACATTGGTACTTATCCTAGCTGGTATAAAGTTACCTGGGTTAGAATTTAAAAACCAACGTGTTGAAGCAGCTTTTCGAAAAGAATTAGTCCTCGGTGAAGAGGACGAAGAAAGTGCGAAACCAGGGACTTTGAGTGATCTTTTTGCTAATGTTCGTCGCAACTATTTTAGAATTTATTGGCATTATACATATTTTAACTTATTTCGGTATATGTACATTCAGGCGGACAATGTAGTCGCTTACATATTCTTGGTGCCTACAATTGTTTCAGGTCGTATTACGCTTGGTATAATGAACCAGATATTGAGAGCCTTTGGCCAGGTTGCATCCTCATTTCAATTTCTGGTATCATCTTGGACGACAATTATTGAACTAATATCTATATATAAGAGGCTACAGGCTTTTGAGGCTGCTATTAGTGATCAGCCACTTCCCAAGATTGACCAAGAGTTTATTGAGTCAGGATCCCAAGAGACTTAGTTCTAGTTTTTAAATTGATTTGGAGATGGAGATGTATTGCCGAGTTGTCCATGTAAAAGCATTGTCTGAGCTGCAAATGAAGATGATTACAGCCTACATGGAAACCACTATGTTACCGCGGAATTTAAGAGCCGGACAAGTCTCAGGAGAGGTTTTTTCCAAAAGTGAGACTGAAGTATTTACGGTTTCAAAGTTTAACGACAAAGACACGGCAGATAAAATTATGTCGCTAATGCGAGATGAATTAAAGGAGATAGCTAAAGGTAGTAAAATGACTGTTTTAGAGGGACCGCTTTTAATCCAAGGATGATAAAAAACCGTTAGCCATCTTTATTAATTAAAAGCGAATGCCATCTGTCTTTGTATTTGAAAATCTAGCATCTCTAAGCTTAGCGCCTTTTAAGCTTGCCCCACTTAAATTTGCATCCCCTAAGTTCGTATAGCGCAAAATTGCATTGTCTAGAATTGCATTTGTTAAGTTAGCACCCCGAAGTCTCGCGTTACTTAAATCTGCACCAGTAAAGTTAGCGCCTCTTAAATCTGCATATTCTAAATTTGCACGGTAAAGATTGGATCCACTAAAATCTGCTTTACGTAGCTTGGCCTCTTCCAACCAGGCATTACTGAGATCGCAGTTAACACACGCATTTGTATTTAAAAGTTGGTCCTCTTCATCACCGCCAGCGTGAGCCAACGAAGCTATAACAACAAAAAACAGGCTGTAAAATAAGATTAATTTGTGCATAGCAAACTCCTTTTTTATGAAGGTTATCAAAAGTGCTACCCGTTCAAAACAGTACCTTGCGTCACCAAAAAGCCAAAGTTAGGATGCTTAAATTTTGTGCATATAGTAGTGATTATAAATTTCTAAATTTATAACCTTACGTTTTATGAAATTATTCTATGCCATGCTTTCGAAAATGCTTACGCTTAAATACATCAACAGTGAGGAAAAACTATGGATCAAAACTTAAGAGCAAGTATTCAAACAAGTACTTTTTATTATTTTATGATTGTGACGACACTAACAACTATCAGTCAATTGACAACAATGTCTGTGATTGTCTTTGCTGACATCTCTGGCAAAGAAAATGTTGTTGCGGCGTCTGTGATAGGTCCTGCGCTTCTGGGAGCGTTTGGAATTATTAGGTTGCTAACAAATATGACTCATCTTGTGGCCGATATGGATAAAGATATGAAGGCTACAAATTATGGGACTACTATGTCTGGAATTCCATTTCCGATACTTAAGCTGATATTTGCAGCTATATTTATCGTAATTGCATTAGTTCAATTAACTGCAATTTATTAATAGTCTATATTAAAGGATCCATTTATCATGGATCCTTTAAATAACTATAATTGCTAATTACGTTTGGCATAAAACCCAACGGCAATGATTAAGAATATCAAAGCTTGATAGAAAAATGGGTTATTTCCAATTGGATCCCCACTGCTTACTGTTAGATATAGCCCTCCAACAGCGAATATAGCCCATCCGACTGTATGGATCATCATAAACTCGGGAACGTTGTCGTTTGTAATATACTTGCGCGTTGCTATCAACACATAGGCTATAACAAGTAAGGCAAGCCCTGTATTTTGAAGTTGAACACTGGCAATATCAGTAATTAAATCTGCGGGAACAGTCATTAACGACCAGTAAGAATTTGGTGCTAAAAAAAACCAAAGACCATAAATAACACCTACGGCTGGTGTGAAAAGCATCATTTTTTGTTGCATAGCTAATCTCCCCTTATAGCTGAAAAAAGCGTAGCATAATTTTAATTTGTTTTGAAAAATTTATTTTTGCAAAGGAAATTGCTATTAAGTTGTAGATGTTTGTTCAACCCAAAATGCCAAATCGAGCCTAATTTTATTTCCTAGCAGCGTAGCTTTTATGGTTCCTGGTAAGCTGCTTAATACAGCTTTCATGACGTTTGTGTGAGCTGAGCCAGTTTCAAAGTTCAATTTGCTTTCCATAACTTTGTTAAAGCGTGCTAAGTTCAAATCTTCTAAATTTTTTGTTCCAGCTATTGATATTTTTAATTGCACTTCTTTCATTGTTTGTGACTGTCTTCCCTCGCCAATTTCACATTTGATTTCTTTGGGCTCATGTATATCCTGGCAGTGAGAGATTAAGTGGTGAAGCATCACCTTAAGGGAACTCAAAGGGATCCCATATTCAAATTCAGATTTTGAATTTGCTTCTACTGCAACTTTCATAGATTTATCGTTAGAAAAAAATTCATAAGCATGCATGAATTGCTCTAAGATGTGACTTAATTCTTGAAGAGTGAGGTTCGCAACATCATTGGAAAGATAATTCCCTGTTTCACTAATTTTTGACAAATTAAATGAAACGTCATGGACTCTATCTCGGATATATTCAACTTGCGGGCGGTTCTTCTTTTTGTCAGTTTTTTCTAATAAATTTTTAGTAAGGTTCATTTGTGAGGCTAGGCTAAATGCAGCTAATTTTAGTTTTGCTTTTTCAGCCTCAGAACTTTCTTGAGCCTCAGCAACAAGATCATAGGATGATTTATTCTTTTCAATAAGTGATCTGTTTTGTTCGATTTCCTTAAGGTAAAATTGTTGATATTGCTCAACAACATTGCGAATGGCAAATATCAGGACTGATGTTAACAATAAGCAAGAAATATGCACACCCATTAAATCTGAATAAATTTCACCATCAGGAAGAAAGGTTTCTGAAACTAGAAATAACAAAAGCCCCGTAGCAAGTATCCCGGTAGAAAGAACCATAAAACCAGTAAATTTAAATGCCATGAGCCCACAGGCTAATACCAGAAAAGCATCAACAAAAATTATTGAGTTATTTCTCAAACCAGTGACTATAAAAAGTGAAAGAAAAATTATTACCAGTGAGTAAAAACGAATTTGATTTGATTTTATTTTACCAAACCCAAGAAATACAAAAATCCCGTAGCAGACAGTCAAAAATGCCTGATGATAAGGCAAAAAATCTATAGCTAAATTTCTGTAAGCTGCAAATAAAATGGCTGGAAAGGCGACAACTGCAATAACACGGGAAGCTACTTTCAGGCTTTGGTCGACAATACCATCTAAATTTTGAATATCCGTTTTCATACTAATAGCCTAATGTTTTTGCTGAAATAATAAAGAAAATTTGTTTAGGAGCGCTCTGTTGATATTTCAGCTTCATGAATAATTTTACAGACATAGTCATTAAATGGCGTTGCTATTTTTAACTCTGCTGCAAGAAGTGGAATTGCACCATTTATAAAATTTATCTCGGTTCTTTTTTTTGCCTCAAAATCTTGAAGCATTGATGGTTTGGCTGAGCCAACTCTTTCTGCAAAATCGCTTACGTAAGCAATGGGGTCTGAAAAAGAAAATGGTATACCTTTCGCTAATCCTACTGAGTAAGCCTCTTTCATACAGTTCAAAGCAAATGCCCAATATTCTTTATTATTTTTCAACTCTTTGACATTACAACCAAAAATTGAACATGGACCAGATAGGGTCACATTGCACAGCAATTTCTCCCAAATTAACTGCTCAATGTTCTCATATATTTCAGTTTTTAACCCTCCGGAACGCCAAACTGAAACTATGTCTTGGAGTTCACCTTTATTTGATCTTTTCGAAATTGAACCCAATCTTATTTGTTTATTCGCTGTGTGAACAATTCGTCCAGGACCCTTTATGCTTGCGCCAAAACCTTCTGCGACACCTAAAATAATATGATTTTTAGGCATATGTTTTAAAATTATATCGCCAGAACCCAATCCATTTTGAATTGTAATTATAGGTGAGTTTAATTCTACTTGGTCTTTAAGGTGCTCAATGCTTTTTTCTAAATCTAACGCTTTGGTCGCAATAATATAGAAATCGCAACCTTTCAGATTTAAAAAATTTGTATGTGCTTTTACATTTTTTGCAGTTATCAGACCGTCAGGTCCTTCAACAACTAAACCATCTTTATTTATTTGGTCGACATGTTCTTGCCAAATATCAACAGCAATCACTTCATACCCAGCTTTGGCAAATCGCGCAGCGTAGATTGAACCCATAGCACCTGTTCCAATAATGGCAATTTTCATTTATTAGACCTGTTTAAGTCGAGTGGAAACCGTTTGCTTAGAAAGTCTGTTGTTTCTCTAGACAAGTGATTTGGCCAGTATTCTTTTAATATTTTTGACGCCTGATAATCAGCTCTTTGCCCCATGTCTAGTTGGTCACTATCTGCCCATTCCTCTAATGATTTTCTCTCTGCAATTTCTGGATAATAGAAATCACTTTTCATTCGAGCATAAGTTTCAGGATGTCCTAAATAATGGCCTTCATTATTTACCACTTCTCTTATGCTTTCATGCATTAAGGTTTCATCGCTTACTTCGGGTATAATGTTTGACCTAAATATAGCACCAATAAGCTCGTTATCAGCAACCATAGCGCCATAATTAATTCCCATTAAACTGGCTTGAGAACCTGCTGCTTGGGTTATCAAATTAGCACCAGTTTGTGCTGCACTATTAATCGTGAGTGCTTTCTCATAACCCGACTGGAAGTCAATTAATTTACTATCAGTGGCCCCTGCGATGACAGAACATGGTATCTCCCAGTATCGTAAAACTTGAACTGCAACTCCGGTTGCCATTATTTGTTCTGGAGCGCCACTAGCCATACCACCAGTTCTTAAATCTGTTATCATTGGCCTTGGCCCAGCAATGCTAGATGCCTTTGGGTCAAGTATGTTAACTAAAACTAGACCTGCCAGAGTCTCCGCTATCGTTTGTGAAACGGATCCAGCTATTGTTACTGGGCTAGAAGCTCCAAGTTGGCCAAAAACATTACAGTGAACGGGTATACCTAGCTTAACAGCTTCAAACATAACCTTTACATTTTCTGGATCAAATCTTAAAGGCGGCACCGCATGGTTAACGTGCAAAGACAGAAAAGGTCTTTTTCTGAAATTCCCTTCCCCTCCCGCTATTTGATAACATAATTCTGCTATTGCTTTTACGTGAGTGAAATGGGCAGCTTGAACCATGACATGCTTAGAAGTGCCTGCTAAGCTCGCCGCCGCAGTGGATAGATCAAAATCTAGAGGATTTTCAATATCACCGGCAACCAAAGACCTAGAAAAAAAACTAATATTGGGTAGCTTGTCGGCCAATCTTGCGGCGTCGTAAAGATCTTTTAGTTTGGATGGGACATACTGTTTTGTTTTGTGGTTTTGTAGATTTGGAGCAGCTCCGCCTGTTCCTGCATAAACATAATTTCCCCCAACCTGAAGATCGTTATCTGCAGTTTGTCCGGCTAAAAGTATAACTCTTTGATGCCTCTTTATTGTACTTTCGATCAAATTAGTCGGATAAAGTAACCTTTTCCCCTCTAACTTTCCACCGTACTCCAGTATAAGGTCGCATAATTCTTCCGGAGCATCTGACATTCCTATCTCTGAAAGAATTCTTATAGCAGAGTCAGAAATTTTTCTTAAATTGCCAATCTCTATTGGAGAGAAGGTCTTATCATTTACAAGTTTGGTGAAGTTATGGTTTTTTACCTCAGACTGGCCTTTTGATTTTCTTCTTTTTCGATTCATTTCTGAACTCATCTGGGTGCAAACTATTTTTTCTTATTCTTGCTAGATCTAGTTTTTGTTAATTTGTCCTCATAGTCCTTCTGAAGCGATTTTAACTCGTGTAGTATGCTCTCTATGTCTTTGGGTTGTTTAAGAATAATATCCACCACATCGCCCTTAAGTATTTCTGGTGATGTAGTTTCTTTCAGGTCTAAATACTGATACGGAACCACAGGTTGATTAAATCCTTTTAAACTCACAGCTTCTTGAGCCTCGAATTTAAAATCTTTTTCTAAGAGAACTTTTGTTTCAGGTGCGACTAATATTTTTTTGGGTTGGCAAATTGACTCTAAACGAGAAGCTAAATTTACGGTACTGCCTAACACTGTATAATCTACACGTTGAACCGAACCAAAATTTCCTACTGTACAGTAGCCAGTTGAAATCCCTATTCTTACTTTGAGGCCTTCTGCAATGCCGTGATCTTCTCTCCAACTCTTATCTAATTCAGCTACCTTATTTTGCATAGCAATTGCCATGCTAAGGCATTTTGATGCATCTTTTTTCAATCCGTCGCTTTCAGGATCGCCAAAAAAAACTAAGATTGCATCGCCAATAAATTTATCAATAGTACCACCATGTTTAAGGGCAATATCAGTCATTGCTGACAAGTAATCATTGACAAGTTCTGCAAGAAGATCTGGGTCAAGTGAGTCTGAAAGGTCTGTAAAACCTTTTATATCTGAAAAGAATACAGTGAGCTTTTTCCTCTTATATTCGTTTGTGTGTTCAGAATCTGATTCAAAAATATTTTTATAAATTTGGGGTGATAAATACTTTGCCAGCCTATTTGAAATTTTTTCAAGCTTCGCGTTTTTGTCTTTAAGGCTGTCATAGGCTTCCTGATTTAAGCTAATTAATTTCTCATTTTCTTGTTTTAAAATTGTCTCAGCAGTTCGATCAATTAACTGGCCTTGGATACCGTTTAAAATTTTTGTAAATGGACTTTTAGTTTTTGTCGAAAGTAATGAAAAATAGCGTAGCTCACCGTTCAGCAAAATTTTAATTTGTGGAATTAAAACTTTGCCATCTGTGTTCAAAGTTGTTCTAAAGTCAGAAATAATTTCTTGTTCAACTCCAAGATTTGCTAACAAAGTTAAAAGGTTTTGAGATTTAATTTCGATACCTTTTTTAAACAAATTCTCAAAATTCGCGTTGGCGTTTACTAAATTAAGATTTTCATCAGTATAGAATGCTGCGGTTATGGCATTTTCAAAATTAAAAAAGCTGATGCGATTCAAAAAATCAGACTCTAGGATTTTTTCAATTTCCATAGTAGCTGAAGCCCTTACCGTCTTTTCTGAAGATCCCTTAGACGTTCAGATAGGATCGCCATAACCCCACGTACAATCATATCAGAACCTTCTAGTTTTTTTTCGAACTCTTTGGTTGATACAAAAATGATCACGCTAGGTTCAAGGGCTTTAGCCGTAGCCATTCTTGGGGCTGTATCAATTACTCCCATCTCACCAAGTATATCATTTGCTTTTAAAACAATGTCTGGTTTTTCCATCGTATGGTTGGTTGGAAAGTAAATTCCGACTGAGCCCTTACCCACAATATAAAGTCCATCAGCAGGATCGCCTTTTTTAAAAATTGTGTTTCCTGCATTTAGTTCCATCTTTTTCATATCACACCTCAATTTCTAATCGATCAGACGCGACTACGAATAATTCAGGTAAGCTGCTAGCTATACTGTCAAGATCTTGATCGCTTCTACCTGGAGCATGATGAGAGATGAGAACTTTTTTACAATTAGCTTCTTCATTAAACTTAATAGCTTGTTCAATAGATGAATGGCCCCAGCCTTTTCTGTCCACCAATTCTTTTTCAGTAAACATTCCATCCCAAATTAATACATCTGCTTTCTCTGCAAATGCAGTCAAAGTTTCTCTCTGGTCGGCTTCAAATTCATTATCACACAAATAAATTAAAGATTTATTTTTTTGAGTTATTTTGTAACCTACACTGCCTCCTGGGTGATTAAGCGCTATCGAATTTAAACTATAGAACTCGTTTAGTTTTTCTTTGACAGCATCGAAGGGTGCGAATTTTATATTAGGTAGGGCTGACACAATATCGATAGGGAAATACGGAGGTGAAAAATAGGTTTGGATATTTTTTTTCACAGTTTCGTGATTGTGTAGATCACTTGAAATCACAATTTCATTATTAGGGTCGAAAATTTGTGGGTTAAATGGCAAACCTTGTATATGATCGTGATGAAAATGGCTCAATATTACATATGAAGTGTGTGCTTTAGAAAAATTGACATTCTGGAAACCAGAGCCAGCATCGAAGATAATTTGATGATTTTCGCAAGTAAGCTCAAAGCAAGAAGTATGTCCTCCATA
>Ga0208127_1000306_pt1 | contig 25417 bp, 10 predicted proteins | sample ETNtaG_6_FD_185751 | JGI IMG/M metagenome (GOLD analysis project Ga0208127, IMG submission 185751) | Marine microbial and viral communities from oxygen minimum zone, Eastern Pacific Ocean - ETNP201306SV45 (SPAdes) (version 2) | ecosystem: Environmental > Aquatic > Marine > Oceanic ... | reverse complement strand
TTTCGCAGGCATGTTGTATTGATGCAGAATGAGCGTACGGCCTGCGGCAGAAAATCTCCATCCGGCAACATCGACCTCTTCGGTTCCCATGTTTTGAATTTCAATCCATTCACCGTTTGGATAGGATGCAGAATCGCTTCCTACTGCATCAGGTAGGACTTCGGTAATTTTGACATCACCAGTTGTTGGCGTAGGGGTAGGTTCTGGTTGACCTGGAGATGGTAACATCGAAGGCGTCCAAGGGTCGTGATAGTTTTGTCCTCTGAGCAAGGAGATGTTCGGGCCATAATTTGTCGTGTAATGTGCCATATCAACGATTGAACCTGATGCATCACGAAGCACAAGGTGGTTGTGATCATCCCAAAGTCGTGTATCGCCTGTGAATTCAACCAAGCGACGTTCGCCTGCTTGGATCATGGTACTTCCTTGTGTGCTGTTGACCACGATGGAACCAGGGTCGAGATAGGTCACATTGCCCATGCCATCTATGATCGACCATGCGTTGAGATCGATGTCCGTGGCCCCTTCATTGTACAGTTCAATCCATTCTCCATCTGGAGCAGAACTCATATCGGCTGTACTAACAGGGAGAATCTCGTTCATTCGAACATCGCCACTGGCTGTAATGTCACTCAACTGAGGAGCGTTGGTTGCATTCGGCGTCGGGTATGTGGAATAATGCCACAATCCGCCGTTTTCTGGCGCTTCAAGGGAAAAACCGGGTTGATTGCCACTCCATAGGACTTCATCGCCAATGCTTCCATTGGCCAAGTAAAGTCGAAGCGTCTCCTGCCCGTTATTGAGAACGCCACTGTTTGTCGTTGCGTTGACAGCTACGACTCGTGTTTCTTGAGGATAAATCAACAACGTTGCCGTATCAGCGGTTGCACCAACAAGATGGTTTTCGTCAAGCATCATCATGTTGCCAGCAAGGTCTTGCAACCAATAACCAGTAAGGTCAATTGTGGTTGTTCCGTTGTTGTACAACTCGACCCACTCGCCACCTGGCCAACTGCTGTTGTCATAACTCGGCCAAGGGTCTGCCATGACTTCGTTGATGATGACATCACTGTCAGCATAGGTTGGGCCTCCCGTCCCTCCACCGCCTCCACTGTTCGAGGAGCCTGGTGTTGGATTTGCTGTAGGAATCCAATCGTTGTAGGCATTTGCAGGATCTTCCTCAAGACTTACACCACTGGAACTTGAGTTCCATGTGGCCTCATCCACCCATCCATTGGATGAATCGTAGAGGGTCATGAAATCGTTTGAATTTGCGACATAGAAGGTAGTCGATGCATTGCGTGCAATAATCATGTAATCGCCAGGTGCTATCGTATAGGTCGAAGCATTGTTTGCATCATAGCCTACAATTGAAGCGGAATTGAGGTAGAGCGTCTTTGATGCTTTGTTCGAGAAATACCAGTTTCGAACATCGACCGATGAAGTTCCTGAATTATGAAGTTCAAGCCATTCTCCATTCGGCCATGCAGCATCATCGTATCCGTTGGGATTTGGCATGACTTCGTTGATACAGATCGAGCTGCCACAAGGTTGACTTCGAGCTCCAGCCGCTTCAACAGGTTCGACAAGTGGTGTGAGTGGAACAAGTAGCATCAAGGCGAGGAGAAAAATCGATTCAATTCTCATAAGGCATCGTCAACTTGAGCCAACGCCTTCCCCCTCATATCTTTTGGTGCGAGGAATCCTCTTGATATCAGATGAATCCGAAACTGTCAGCCATCTGTGCAAAGGTGTAAATCATGATAGGAACCAAGATGATTCCCATACCATGACTTCGTCGAATTCCAATACGTGGAGGCATCAATCCGAGGATTGTTCCAACGATAAGAACGCCGATACCAACAAATCCAGTCGATAGCCAAACCAACGCGGTGACGAAGATAATGACGCCCATGACCATCGATTGGAGCGGAATGGCTGCGTGGAGACGTAACATTCCCTTTCCAACGATCTTCATGATCGGCATCGCCATGATTCCTGCAGCCAATGTTACAGCGAGTAGGCGAACAAAATCCGCAGTAGGTTGTGTTGAATTCCAAGTCTCAATTGGATACATCATCTTCAATGCCAATGTTGCTCCAGAACGTGATCTGCCAATGATGTACAGGAAACCAAGAACCATGACTGTAACTGCTGTGTTGACTGCAGAAAGGATAGCGATGACTTCCAAATCTTGCTTGGTCTGCGGCCCTTCGTAGCCTTCTTCTGCTTCTGCAACGGCGATTTCAAGGAGTTCTTCATCACTCAACTCCGTTAATCGACGGGTCTCCCAATCCATTCCATAGCCCTCTTTTCCTTGCACTTTTGCGGCAACGTTTCGTCCACCCATAACTAGAACAGTCGCTTGCGATGCAGTCATTCCTGGTAGAACGCCCATGCTTGCGCCGGCTACTGCGGACCAGAAACAAGGTGCAATCAATGGCTTGACAGGGGGGAGGTCCCAATTTTCCTTTTGTGGAGGTAAATGACTCGTTGTTGCATAAATATCGAGAAGGTTTGCTATACCAAACAAGCCTGCTAAACTCGGTAAGAGAAGCGATGGCGAAGGCATGCCTACGGGACTGTCAACAGGTAGTTCGAAGACTGCCCAGCCGTAGAGTCCAGCCAACAAGAAGAAGACCGTTGCTGCAACAAATCCAGCCAATCGACTATCATTTCCAAGGCGCTTTCCAGTGATTTTCTGGACCCATTTTGGCCAATCCAAACGCGTCGTTTCAGTAGCGAGTAGGAGCAGTGAGATAACCAACAAAATCACAGGAAGCCAATCTCTCAAACCATTGTACCAATTGAGTTCAGGTCCAAAGGCGATACGAGCTACAACGATGAGTGGTAAGGAAAGGAACAGGCCCAATTGTGATCCACGAGCAGACCATGCAACACCACGCGCAGCATTCCCCGCCAACAACATTCGATGGCCAGGTAAAAGCGACAGTGCTGTATCACCATCCGGCGCTCCTATCAATGCGGATGGAATGTAATTCAAGAAGGTGTGAACGGTTCCTGTTGAAACGATGATTGCTGCGACTGCAGATAGTGGAATGCCCAGTTCGAGTAATCCTGGCGACAATGCGAGCAGAATCAATGCCACATTGTTGACGTGAAAACCAGGAATCAAACCAGTCAGTGAGCCAAGGAAGACTCCAAAGAACAGGGCTCCGAGGAGCCACCAAAGTTCGTAGAAGTATGCTTCGAGCATGAAATCACCTAGGATTGATCGATGTATTCTTGACGATCATTGATCCCATCGCCATCGCTATCGTCGTTGTTTGAACTTGTTCCGAAAGCAGATTCAAGAGCGTTACTTAAACCATCATTGTCGTTGTCATCAACATCTGCATCGTTGAGCGTGTACACCATCGTTAAGGAACTCGAATCCTCGACTTGACGCAATCGGCCTTCCCATGTCATGGCAGTTCCAACGTGAAGTTCATCCAAACCGATGCAATTGTTGACCGTTGAAAGGAGAATGCGCTTGTCACTACCTGGTTCAGAAAGATACCATGTGCCGTTGTCTTCAACAGCCAAACCATTGATTCGGACGATCTTGTTCTTGTCGTAACCCCAATTGGTTGCGCCATCGGACCAAAGCAGATTCATTGGACTTGCTTTCTCGCCTTCTGAATATTCATGGACAAGAAGTTTAGCACGCATGTTCTCGTCATCCCATGCAACTGAAACGTTGGCAACAATGGCCTGTCCGGCTTCGAGCCAAGATGATCGAGGACCAGGAATCGTGACGGCGATGCTGGTCCAACCCGGTGTGTAGCCAGGTGAGTCGACAAAATATGCACTTTCGTCTTCGACACTCGGCTCAAGTGCATACTTCATGTAAGCAGATACGACGTATCGCTTTGTAGAATCTTGGAGTGCTGCACTTGGATCAGCGCTGAGAAGAAGCAAGAGATCATCGATGTTCGATGTTGCAACGAGATTAGCGTTCGCCGCACCTCCTTTGTCAAGACACCACGTCGATATTGCTGTATTCCAAACCAATCGCCCTCGCATCTGTACTCCTAACCCTTCAAGTTGTTCAGCACTCTCAAGGTCATCGTCACTTGGAATGACACAAAGTGGAGAACCAGCCGAACCTGTCAGCCACCAATCATCGCTCTCATCAATCGAAAGAATTCCAGCAACATCGACGGTACTTCCTGCTTGGTACATCCATGTGGATTGGCCTGCCCAGTCAAGAAGTGGTATGTCAACAGGGTGGTTTCGGTCGAGGTCAATCTCTGGTCCTTGAACGTGAATGCTCCATCGCAAATCTCTCTGCTGGTAGGAAAGAATACCCTGAACAGTCACTTTTGATCCGGATTCAATCCATTCGCCTGTTGAGGAATGCATGATCATGTGCATTTGATGTTCCGAGTTTCCATACGATGGATGATCGCCAAGATAAGCGCTGTTGAACGTTACATCTGGAGCGATCGACTCGGACAAAAATCCGGTCAAACGGATGACTTCACCCTCATAGGACTGAGGGTCGAGTGCAACATCGGAAATTGACAAAAGAGGAGCATCGGGAATATCTTCCTCGTCCCAGTTCATTGCTCCTGCACCAAGTGCTTGGAGCCACATCCGTCCTTCGTATTCGATAACATCGCCAATCACGGTTACATTTGTTCCAATCGGAGGAAGTTCGGCTGGTCGATACCAGCGTAATTCAACAACACCTGTGCCATCATCAATAATCGCATCAAGACGGTCGTCACCCGAATTGTAAGGGTCTTCAACCCATGAGATCAATTGACCTTCGACTTTGACAACCTCATTGATGTAATCGGTGAGTTCATCGACATCAACAGTGGATGGCTCTCGGACCATTGCGTACCAGTTGAGGGTTGCAACCAAGAACAACGAAATAGCAAACATGACCCATAATCGTGGGCCGTTCGTTTCAGGATCGTCAGTTGATAAACGAGCAAGGAAGCCCTTCAGACCATCTGCCATGTTACCTCCTCAGGGTCTTAATGAATATCTCTTCCCATCCAGCACTATCGAAAGAGATGCTTTGAAATGGAAGGCAAGAACAGGATTCTCCATGCGAGACCGTGTCATTCGTGATGAAATCCATCGCGACGTCTTGGTTCCTGCGCATCATGCCCGCATTATTGATACCAATGAATTCCAACGATTGAGGAACATTCAGCAACTCTCGACGTGTGAATTCGTGTTCCCTTCTGCAACACATACTCGCTTTGCACATTCGCTTGGGGCTTATTTCCTTGCAGGCGAATTAACATCGTCCCTTCAAGAGGTTCAACCTGGGTTGCTATCAGATTCTGACGCCGAACTCGTTCAAATCGGGGCGCTTCTTCACGATATAGGACACCCTCCTTACTCTCATCTCTTGGAAACACCTGAAGTGTTCGCGACCTTTCATTCTCACGAACATTGGGGAAGAATCCTTCTTGAAAGCGAGGACTCTGAAATTGGAAAGGTCCTTTCAGATGTTCTCGGAGAAGAGCGAAAACAACGACTCTTTGCGCTCCTTGATGGTCAAAATGAATGCAACGGAGAGCCGATTGCTCCATTTTTGAAAGAAATAATTAGCAGCCAATTGGATGTTGATCGTATGGATTACATGATTCGCGACCAAGCGAATACTGGGGCTCAAATCGGAGGATTTGACAGTGCCCGTGTCATTCGTGCACTACGCGTCAACGATGAGGGGCGACTCTATGTGAAATCGTGGGGATTGCCTGCGATTGAAGCATATCTTGTAACAAGATATCACATGTACAATCAAGTCTATTTTCACAAAGTCAACATGTTGACGCAATCATATCTTGTGCGCATGCTTGCACGAGCTCGAGCCTTAGCAACGCAAGGCGCCCTAGAATTGGATGGTGAAATACAGCACATGCTTCTCAACGAATCGCTATCGCCAGACCAATATGCATCATTAAACGATTCCCATATCAAAGTTGCAATGGGGCGATTTGCAACGCATAGTGACGAAATCTTATCCGGTTATGCCTCGCGACTTCTCGCTCGGAGAGATTATCACAAGTCATTACGTATTCCTTCTCTGACAACTGAGATGTTTGCAAACGTTCGAGATGATGTTGCAGCCTACCTTGTCGAGAATGGCTTTGATCCATTGCATGATCTGATTACTGCTTCGATTCGAAAGCGTGGATATATGCCGTATGAACAGGGTATTATCCTCGAGGATGGACGGGATGCTGCTGAACATTCACCCTTGATTCGCTCCCTTACTCAATCGGAGGAACGCATTCTTGTTTTCATCCCCGAGGATGTACGTAATGCATGCGAATCGATGGTACGAGCGAAGACAAAACCTACGCAGTCTTCTTTGTCAATGTTTGATTCGGCAAACTCATGAAGGTCCTCTGCTCAGGGCTGACAAGGGCCTGTAGCTTAGTTGGTTAGAGCACCCGGCTCATAACCGGGCGGTCAAGGGTTCAAATCCCTTCAGGCCCATTCCTTTCGACTGTTCAAGGGACACTTTGCGACACAATGGTTATGAGGGTCGATAGGGTGGGTTAAGTTAGTGAGCATGATGTCAACCCGAAAGAGTACCTTCACCGTTCTAGTGATTTACCTTGCGTCTTTACTGCTTGTGTCCGTACCTGCCCAAGCGCAAGCACCTGTTGCTGCAGTTTCAATTACATGTCAACCAGCGGAGATCAAGGTTGATGTTAAGCCAGGTTCAACCCTTGTTGGATTTACGACATGTACAGCAACAAATCCTTCTTCTTATCTCGAGAAGATTTCCATCTCCATTTCATCTGATGGCTTAGCCGCTGCAGCACCCGGTGATATCTATGTCGGGCCAACCAGTGAAGAAGACTTCCAAGTTGTTGTTCGCGCTCAACCATTCATGACCATGCAAGCACGAACACTTAGCGTTCAAGCCAGTGTTACCGAATTTAATGGAGTGCCTCCGCCCAATCCTGCGTCCTCTAGTTCTCAGATGATTGTCTCAATCACACAGTTTGCTCTTCTCCAAGTTGAAGCAGTCGAGCCATTCGTTCAGTTGATGCCAAAGACCGACAAGGACTTCGAATTCAAAGTTTACAATCTCGGTAACCAGTATGATTTCATGAAGATTGGAATCTCCGAGAGCAGTCGTGAATCTCTTGAAGATGCAGGCTTTAACATCAATATCCCAATCAGCAAGGTCAATGTTGAGCCTATGGTCGCACCTGCAACGGTCCGTATCCAACTTCGAACACCGAAGACACAGGGCTGGACCGATGCGTATCACACGCTCGACTTCTATGCGGAGTCCGATTTCTCCTGTAAGAATGGTGGCTGTGATCGAGAATCTCAAATGATTACAATCTATGTTCGTGGAATTTACTTGCCTGGATTCGAAATCGTCCCAGCACTTTCGATGGTTGCGCTTGCAGCAGCTGTAGCAGGACGGCGCTTCATCAACGCAGAGGATGAGGCTGACGAATGGCGAGAATCCGCTCCAGGTCTGTAACATTGAAATTGGACAATTCGCCGCCCTCATTGGGGTTGGGTTCTTAACCTATCTATGTGAGGAGCCTATGAGTTGAGAAGATGAGTGGACTCTTAAGTAAGGCTACAGCAGCAGAGGAAGCAACCCAATCCGAACCAGTTGAAGAAGAACCGAAGGTTGATACTGGCCTCTTGGGGACGAGCATTCAATCCAGTGATGGTCCTGATATGTCGACCATCCTAACATCGGTTGGTTGGGCTGTTATTGTCGTCGGTGGACTACTTTCGCTACAAGGTGGATCTTGGGGTCTTATCGTCGTCCTCAGTGTTCTTGTGATTGGAATAGGAACATTGTATGCTGGCCAGCACTTCTCCGAAGAGGGAGTTAACCCTCTAAAGATGGGAGGGGCCGCTCTTATTGCAATTTTACTTACATCTGTTCCATATGGAGTGAGTTCGTTCATCGGGACTGCGGATACTTTTGCAGTTACTGAGTTGGAATATGACGAGGATGATAATGAATTAAGTTTCAAAATACGAGGAGGAATTGGTGAAGCAACTGCTACAATCATGATTGTATCGTATACTGGCGAGAAAACAGAACAGTGGACTCAAACTAAAGCAGTGGGTGACAACGGAGTGAGATTCACCGCACCAATTGAGGATTTCTTCTCTGGAAATAGTGAAACTTGCATAAACTGTGTGGATACATCTCTCGTCGATTATGAGTTGGTTGTTGACGGAGATAATGGTGTTACAGAAGTCATTCAACTCGATACAGAATTCATGACTCGAGAAGTTCTTCACGGTGCAGTACAGATTCAAGATCATATGACGACAACAAATTCTGGAACAACAACAACAACACAAATTGATGGGCTAGTTTTGGATTTGCTTGCGGGCGTCATGGTCGACGATCATGAACCTCTTGATGGAGGTCTTCATTCAATGTCATTGGGCAAAGAGGATGCAGGCCGGCTGGGAATTACTACAAGTGATTATACAGTTGAATTGACGGTAAAGAAGGGAAATGCAGTCAAATGGAATCATCCAATTGTCACTGTGGATGGGACGACTGCAACATTCAATTCCGGTGGCGAGTTTAAGTCGGGTGAGATGACCAGTTGGATCCGATTAGGAGGGACATCCACCGATCAGAATGGAATTCTTTTCCTGCACGAAGATGATTTCTATTCTGGAGACGGATGTTATACGTTCGAAATAAAAATTACAAATCAATACTTCAGTTCTGAACCGGTCGTAACGGAATCGAGAATGAAATGGGATCTACAGTTTGACCGGTATAATAGTGCTGGTGACGACAGCGAAGAAAAACAAGAGTCACGTACGTACCTTACGTGCTAAACGGGTTCATTCTTCTTTGGCGATAATCGGGTTGCCTTCGGAATCAACCCATGAATCAGTGTTGTCTTCATCTTCTTCCATTGTTTCCTCGACAACATCTTGTTTTGCTATTTCCTTACGCGCTTGTAGCGCAATTACGGCAGCAAAGATGACGACGATTGAGATTATGGCTCCGTAGAGAATAATCGGCAACTCTTCAACATCTTCTGCAGTTGTGAATGAAACTTCTCCTGATGTTGTTCCTGCTTCATTCGCAATGAGGTCACTGACAGGCTCAAGCACATCTGGATAGAGGAATTTGCAAGTCAATTGAACCGCTCCATCTTCTTGATGATACCATGTAATCGGTACATCCTTTGTTTGTCCGGGTTCGACCGCCCAATTTGCAGTGGAGGCTGTTGTATCTGCTTCAACATCACCAACATAGCAACGGACGTTTGGATTTGCAGCAATCGTACCTGTATTGGAGATGGTGACCATGACGCCATGTGATCGGCCCGTGTCTGCAGTTACTGCTTCCGTCTCCACTTCATCGATGCTTAATTTAGGATAGACGATGTTGATTGAAGCAGTAGGCGTTGGCGGAGCAGTCGTATCAGCAACGAAATCACCCCAATTTGTCGGAACAGTGACTTTGATTGTTCCAGATTCTTGGCCATACACACCGTTCCCATCAACCCATTCAACAATGCGTCGATGTTCACTTGTTCCCAAATCAAACTTCCAAGTACTCTCATCATCGTATGTGCCATTAACTACGGTATCGATGGTCGTTCCACCGTAGCCAATACCGGTCGCAATCACTTGGGCAAATGGAGCATTTACCGTAAATTCTCGCTTCGATAAGAGTCGAATCCAAGCATCTGTATAACCTCCAGTCCCTGTTGAATTGCTGTACTCAATTGTTGCATTATCGTGAAGAATGATGTCTTCATCGGTACGTGAACCAAGAATTTGAGTCTCAGTCACGCTAATGTGATGTCCATCCAAAACGTTGATTGGACTACTGCCATACAAGGTTGATTCATCAATGGAGCAAGTTCCTTCACAGGTGATGTCTGCACCTCGAAGTGTGGAATCCTCAACAACCAACGTCCCATGATTTTCAATATCGAAGGTAGCTTGATTCCATATGATATTCCCTCCTTGTTGGGTAAGTTGTTCTGCAGGAATCGACTTCAGTTCAGCATTTGAGTGAAAGAATTCAATCATAGTAATTCCAAATGGTAGTGCATAAAAATGATCGACAACAATACTCAACTCTTGTGTCAAATCGACATTGAATTGTGCACTTGAGCCGGTGATTTCATTGAACGTTACATCGTTGATGGAGAGATTGAGATAGGCGGATTCAGGTACGTCGATGTTGAAATGGATCGTCATCGTAGCATCTGCATCTGGAATATTTTCGTCGATTGTCACTTCGGTTCCATCATAAATCACCAATGTAGAGGCAGCGCCTTCACCTTCGATATTGATGGAGTGAAGATGGAGAGTCCCTCCTTCTTCAATGATAATGCTCGAACCCTGTTCGACGTTGACATCACCTGTCCAATGCAATTCAGCACCTTCCTGCACGATGATCTCGCCGTTGAATGTTCCATCAGACCAATTGACGGATTCACTCACTGTTACTGTATCGCCTTGCGAGGGAGGCGTTGCTAGACTAAGTCCAGAAAATGTAATCGATGTGAGCATAATGATGGCGAGAAACGATGCAGTGCGCATGACACTCCCAACGAGAGGCCAACCATGAATCCTTCTCTGATTAGTATGGGACGTCTTTCCATCCGATTGCATAGCCAATGAGGTTGAACGATCGATGCAAAATGGGTGTAATAACAACGATAATCACCATCGGAAGAAGCAATTCAGATGATGCGAGAAGAGAAGGCCCGAGGAAGAGTTGCCCCCACAGGAATACCATGATTGCAAACGGTAGGGTGTCTAAGAGTGGGGCTTTGGATGAAACATCCCCTTCTCGCTTCAAACCTCGACGTCGCTTGAAAAACGATCCTGTCATATCACCTACAAGACATGCAAATCCAAGAAATGAACCCATGATGTATGCGGTGAGATAAGGTCCGCCAACTGAAAACCATGCGCCTTCAGAGCCAGTGAGTGGCGTCACAAATACCGATGCTTCATCGAAGGATGTTCCAACGATAGCAATTTGAAGCATGCACAACAATCCTGCAGTTAAGGAGCCACCAATCAGCCCATTCCATGTTTTCCCATCTCCGAGCATGCGGTTGCCATCTTTCATGACTCGTCCGCCGTCGATGGGCCAAGGTCCGTATCCTGTCTTTGGTAGCCATTTGCCCCACATCATTGCGAATGTGTTTGCGATAAAACCAGGAAGATAGAGCCATAATGTCATGAGTGCGAGAAGAAGAATTCCCATATCCGTAGCGTCTGCAACTTCGCCCATGTGCGTGTGTCGTTGCACTCGGCCTTTGAAGGCTCTTGTTTTCTGAAAGTCGAAGCGGTTGAATTATCAGCCCAACACAACAGGGCAATCTATGGGTCGAAGTGTTCTCGTCGTCGGAGGCGGTGGACGTGAACACGCGTTATGTCTCGCTCTATCAGAATCCGATTCTATCCAAGAGATTCATACTGCACCTGGTAATGCCGGGACCCTGCATTTCGGTACAAATCACGATGTAGGTGCATCGGATATCGACGGCCTCATTGATCTAACTGTTCGTTTAGGAGTTGATTTTGTGGTAGTAGGTCCAGAAGCACCCTTGTGTGATGGTCTTGCTGACAAACTCATCGAACACGGGATTCCGTGTTTTGGCCCACAACAGGTACATGCTGAACTCGAAGGATCGAAATTGTTTGCAAAGAAAGCCATGGATGCAGCTGGCGTCCCTACCGCAGAATACGATGTTCTTGACGCCTCCTCAGATGTACATGCGCTCTTGGATGCGCGTGCACATGAGCCATGGGTGCTTAAGCGAGATGTACTGGCCGGTGGAAAAGGTGTCGTCGTCACCTCCAACCGTGAAGAAGCAGTTGCCTTTGTTGAGGAATCAATACAATCCGATGGGCATATCTTGCTCGAACGATTCCTACCAGGTGAAGAGGCGAGTATGCTGGTCGTCATGGATCGGTCAGGCTTTGTTTGCCTACCACCAAGTCAGGATCACAAACGCGCCTATGACGGTGATGAAGGGCCAAATACGGGCGGGATGGGTGCTTATTGCCCTGCACCTGTCGTGACAGCACAGATCCATCAGAAGGTTGTTGAGCGAATCGTTCAGCCGATGTTTTCCTATCTTTCTTCGAAGAGCATCCCCTATCGCGGTGTTTTGTACGTCGGTCTAATGATCGACGAACATGGCGATCCTTACGTTGTGGAATTCAATGTTCGCTTTGGCGATCCGGAATGTCAAGTGACCTTACCTCTCGTCGATGGTGATGTTGGAGAACTGTTGTTCAATGCTGCAAATGATGAACTCAACGAGATGCATGTCGAGTTCAAGAAGAAACATGCCTTGACGGTCGTCCTTGCCTCTGAGGGATATCCAACGTCAGCTATCAAAGGACGAAGAATCCTCGGAGCGGACACAGCGCTCGACTCCAACACTACGTGGGTCAGTCATGCGGGAACAGCACAGGATCTGGATGGTCAATTGATATCATCTGGGGGGCGTGTTCTTTCCGTAACATCGGTAGCAGAAACACTTCGTGATGCACAAGTTTTGTCCTATCAACGCCTCTCTCAAATTCAACTGGAAGGGTCGCATCATCGTAGGGACATCGGGCATCGTGCTTTAGACTCCTAAATTTCGATGACGTCAATCGTTTTTCCCTCCCTGCTCATCGTCATTGTTAAAAGAGGGTCGAAAGTGGGCAAAACGCTCCAGCCTTGCTGCTGTCGAGCAATCCTCTGAGGGAAAGAAATGGAAAAGGTAGCAAAGACCTCGCAACGACCCGTTTTTGGTTGGCTTATTGCCCCACTTGCGGTGCTTATTGCAATACTAGCAAACTACGTCGATGGACTCATGTCGATTGACGTCGAATTGAACAGCGATGCGATGACGCCATTCATCGTAACAGGTGTAGCCGGTTTCTTGGCAGTCACACCTCGCATCCTCCGTGAACTAGGAACCCTTCCAGAGTCGATCTCTCAAACACAAATCTCCCTCGCTATGTTTGTCCTCGCGCTCGTCGGTTCAGGTGTTGCTGAAACAGAAACGGATGGTTTTGTTGGATTCACATTCTTCGTCGTTCTGTTCGGTGGGTATCTCCTGGATACTCGGGAACGCTACGAATGGATGACAATGCTTATTTTCGCAGGTGTTGGTGTGCATTCAGCTTTCGATATCGCTGCAGCTGCTGCGGTTGATGCGTATCTTCCGAGCATGTACGAATTCTCTGAAGGTCAATCATACGATGTATCCACGTTCCAAGAGACAGCCATTGGATTTGTCTTCTTTACGTGGTTTACGGTGTTCCCTATCATCGGTCTTCTTGTCGGTGTTGCTGGACGAGGTTTCCTCAACCCTGCTGGAAGCAAGGGATGGTTCGGTTACAACAACGTCGAAGGCGTTTGGAATCGAGAAGCACTCCCATTGCAAATTGCTTTGTTCATTTGGGCAGGTGCACACCTTGCAACAATCTGGCATTTCGATCAAGGCACAATTGCCGATCGCCTTCGACTCGGCGGCCTTGGTGGTGTTGATGCCAATGGATTCGTCGGCTATTACACGGCTCTTCTTACCGGTATCATCGCAATCATCGTATCTGGAATGGTTGCAGAGCGCTGGTTTACCCGAGCGATGACAATCTCCTCACTTTGGGTGCTTTACCTTCTAGGAGCATGGTACGAAGAAGGGTTCTGGACAAACGAAACCTTCTCCGAATCGTGGGCACCGCTCATTTGGTTGGCTATCACGTTCTTCGTCGGTGTTGCGATTACAATGATCGGCAATCACGAAAAGTACGGTGGCTGGTCCAATCGTGAGGAACATCGCCCGAGCGGAGCACGTCAATTCTGGAATGCGCACTGGGCAAGCCTCTTGACGGCTGTTGCCTTCTTGGTAGGGCTTGTTATCCGTATTCAATGGTATGCTGTTCCATCGATGCACTCGATGGGAACAGATGGTTTTGACATGACGGGCGGTTCTGACCCTTGGTACATGAAGCGTGTTGTTGATTACATCCTTGCGCAGAATGCTCACCTCGTTGTTGACGCTGATCGATTCTATCCAATCGGTGGAATCAACCCACGTCCTCCATTGTTTTCATGGAGTTTGGCTATTGGTGCTATGATCCTTCAGCCATTCCTCGGTGAAGATGCGGTTTGGTGGAGCATGCTCGCTCTTCCTGCCATTTACGGAGCACTCACAATTCTGCCAGTTGCAGCAATCGCTCGAGATCACTTTGGAAAGGCAGCAGGTGTCATCGCTGCATGGTTGATCGCCTTCATGCCAGCACACGTCACCCACTCTACATGGGGTCTTGCAGACCACGATTCATTCGTCATGCTGTTCATTGCACTTGGATTCATGTTCTACCTACGTGCCGTCAAGTACGCAGGTTCGGAGCGACTCGTTCGTACCACGTCGATTCGTCCGATCGATATGATGCGAGCGATGGGCGCTGTTGCCCAGGAACGCAAGTATGCTATGTCCAACGCAGTGCTCGCTGGTGTCGCTTTTGGTGCTGCAAGTCTTGGTTGGAAAGGTTTCGTTGCTGGTCCAGCGATTTTGTTCCTTGCTTATGCTGCACAGGTTGCACTCAACATGTTCCGACGTCGTGACTCAACGATTCTCAGCACACTCTTCTTGACCATGCTGTTGACCAACTTGCTGATCGCACTTCCGTTCTATGCACACCCGCAAATGAACCTCATGTTGGATGGAACTGGCCTTCAACCGTTCCTCTTCATCTTGCTGTTCACAGTGGTTATCATGTACATCACAACCGGTTTCCGAGACAAGCCATGGTTGCTTGTTCTCGGTACACTTGCAGTTGGTGCAACGATTTTCTTGAGCACACTCTATGTGTTGAAGATCACAAACCTCAGCAATGCATGGGACGTTCTGTTCACTGGTAGCGGGTACTTTACCAAGACCAAGATTTTCGGAACTGTTGCTGAAGCAAACGCTCCTGATCGCGGTTATATGTTCGCAAGTTTCGGACCGATCGTTTTCGTCTTCGCACTCGTTGTAGGACTCACCTCATTGTGGAGAACATTCAGCCAACGTAGCCAAATCGCTTTGGTCTTCGCAGTATGGATCTTCACAGCATCCTACATGTCGTGGACAGCTGCACGTTTCCTCTTCAACGCTACACCAGTTATCGCCGTCATGGGTGCTGCAGGAATTGTAGGGTTCTGGAAATGGGCGAATTGGGATGGACTTGTCCGAAATTGGCGACGTGCTGGTATTCGTACACCATCAGAGCGAATCGCAGGGGCACGTCGTGCTGTTTGGCGCATGCCTTCTTTCTCTGCAGTTGTTCTCGTACTCATCATGCTCTCAGGTCAACAACTAACATACGGGCTTGACTCTGCAATCCCAAGCAACTCACCTGCAGAGGCTGACATGGATGAGTCGTTTTACTACACCGTTCCAGACATTATGCGCTGGGATGGACTTGGCGTTTCAGTTCTTGATAGCCGAGAGTACGAAGCATTCGGTGGCCGTGCATACATGGGATCGTTTGGAAGTGGTTTCAATGGCCAATCGTGGAATAATGCACACGAATGGTTAGCAGAACAAGACGTGTATCACGTCGATGCTACAACGAAGGACGCTTGTGATGCTGAAAACGGAATTTGGGAAGGAACCAACGAAACGTCAGGCCTCTGTGAAATGCGATTCGGTGACAAACCTGCATTCGTCTCATGGTGGGACTATGGATTCCAAGCACTCAACACTGGAGAACATCCATCCGTTTCTGATAACTTCCAGAGCGGTATCCCTGCTTCGGGTAACATGCTCTTGGCACGTAGTCAAACAGATCTCGTCGCTATGTTCATTCAACATCTTGCAGTTGGAGATGTCACCTACAATGTTGCAAAGAACGATGACAAAGCATTCACACCTGCCTTTGAATCCGCTCTCAAGAACGGATTGAACAACGAGCAACTCGATGAGCTTGAACTTATCATGATTCAAGACGGCAAGGACCTTGATGAAATGGCCGAAGTTGTTGTTGATCATTCGTTTGCAGTCTTCAAGAGCAAGGGCGATGCATACATGAGTCGTGGTTATCCTCTTGACGCGAATGGAATTCCAGACGAATCGCTTGGTCTCCATTATCGAGTTTGGGCAGATGGGGAACTCATTCCTTGTGAGAACCCAAGCGAAGATTTCTGTAACAACGGTGACTATGTGACTGAGGAATCTGCAAACAGCAGTTTCAGAAACAATGCAGATGTTAGCGCAGAAGAAGTGTCAAAGGTAACTCACTACACATTTGGCGATTATTGGTACACTGCTGATTTGGTTGAAGAATATCCTTCGGTTTCAACAAGCATCCACCGTTCAAACGCTCACATCGCTTTGGTCGTTCAGCTCTTGACCAACGGTTTGACCGATGATCAAGTTGTTGATCTCTATCATGCGATTATTGAACTTGAAGACAATTACGTAGTTCAAGATTACAATGGCGCACCTGGTGAAACATTCGAGCGTGACCATGAGATTCGATACTTCGCTATCGATGACAAGCTCTATCCACGTGCTGGCCGTTACAACTCAGAAGCAGGATACAACGGCGGTCGACCATTGGGTATCTTTGGTGCACCAACCATCCTTTCAGGCCAAGATTTCAACACCTTCACAAACGAAGTCTATGAGACAAAGCGTGGAGACCAACCTGTTCTTGAAATGGACAGAGAGGCTGTCGATGAGGCAATGCTGAAGGACGTATTGGACCAACAATCCGGTGCTGAGATTGAACCACTTACCGTTCAAGATATTCGAGTCGATCACTTGCCTGAGTTCTTTGATACGATGTTAGCACGTTCCTACGTAGGATATGGGGCTTCAACACTTGGTGCAGATGCAGGTTCGACCAATCCTCAACCTCGACAACAGTTGGGTGAAAATGACCGAGGAACGTCCTTCTTGCAGCAAGCATACCCAATGCCTGGTGCAATGATGAACCACTTCGTTATCGCCAATTGGTACGATCCAGATATGCCTGCAATTATGGCAAATGATGATGTTAAGATCATGAAGTATTACTCTGGTGCTGAGATCTCTGGTACTGTTATGACTGCAGACGATGGATTGGGCTTGCCGAATGCTCGAATTCTCATCGAGCGTGATGCGTTCTCGGGTGAAGGTCCGGAAGACCTTGACGAGGACACCTATTGGATTCCAATCGGTATGACCGATGCTGATGAAAACGGTGACTGGAGTTTCCTTGCTCCTGCGGGTCGAATCCGAGTCTCTGCATTCGCAGGTGTTTACGATGATACATTTGCAATTCAAGATATTCAAAGCGGTGAATTTGCAAATGGATTTGGCGATGTCTTGACCGATGAAAACGATGACCGCCAAGTCTACGCTATTACTGCGATACTTGGTGAAGTTGCGAACATGTCATGGCTCGGTGAAACGACACTCAACATTACGGGTGCGCAAGCAGATCGTCATGAAGATGTTACAACTTCGATGGACATCGAAGTTCAAAGCACAGGTGTCTCTGGTACAGTTACTTGGACAGGTTACGGTGAATTTGATGGAGAACCACTCGTCGAGACAGATTTCATTCTACGAAACATCTGGGCAATGACCGAGAACTACACGCTCACCACAACCAATGGTTCCTTCGATACTGATGAAACCCGTGTCCTTCAAGGAACGGGTGAAGTTACGTTCTCTGATGTTGGTACGTTTACCAGCGAAGGAGTTGCACTTGCCTACGATTTCACTGGTAACTTCACCAGAGAGATTAGCGATGCTCGTGTGTACTCAGGTAATGGTACATGGATTGGAAAGGGTACGATTGAAGCAACCTGGATTGAACATGATAATGCATCACTGGATTGTGCTGAAAACAACACGATGCCAGAGAATGCTACACTCTGTTTGATCAGTGTTAGCAACGATTTCTCGACCTATCTCCTGAATGGTGAAGTTATGGCCAGTGGTCGATTAACGTCGGATGGTATCAGTACATTGACCAAGGAACTCGATGGTGAAACGTTCGAAGGAACAGGTATCTTCGAGGGCGTAGGTACACTCAATGGTACTGGACTGTTCATTGGTCCGGGTTCATTTAGTGGTGACATTGTCGATCCAGGTTCATTCTATCAGACTGGACTCGTTCCGGGTGTTTACAACATGATCGCACTCATGCCAAACGGTCGAGAGATTCTGCTCCCTGATCCGGTTGAAGTTGGTATCGAGCCAAGTTATGACTTGTCCATGACTGTCCCTGCTTCATTGTTTGAGGATACATTGACAAGTATGACAGGTGATACGATTCCGAACCAAGAGATTCAACTCGTCGATGTTGAACTGGGTGAAGATGAGATGATCGTTCTCGTCTCCGATGAGGAAGGCAATGTTTCCTACGGGCCAATTACTGCAGGAAACTACTATCTCCGTGTTGATTTGGACAGTGATGGTTTCTATGAACTCAACCAAACCATGCAGGTTTACGATGAGCCAATGAACTTCACCTTCGACATGGGCGTTCCAGAGATGTTCGATTTGACCATTACGCTCAATGGCCCAGAAGGCTTTGATGTCGCTGGCCGAGAGGTCAATTTCACCGATCCACTTGGATTGATGCCAATCGATGTTGTTTCGGATGAAAATGGCGTTGTGTTTGTCGAACTTCCAATCGGAGAATGGTCCATCAGTGACAACAGTGATGAAGATTACATCCTCATCGAAGAGGTCAAGGTTGAAGATTCGGATATGACACTCGACTTCACCTATGCTACATCGGTATGGGTCAACGGTTCAATCGATGCGCCAAAGACTGCTGGATTCACCTACGAAGAATGGGTCGCTCTTCCTGCAGAGGAGAAGTTGTATGATAATGCGAGTTCTGTTCCAGTGCGATTCCACGGTAATGGATTGGAGTTCACTGCAATCACCGATCAATTTGGTGAATTCAGTCAACGCTTGCCAGCAGGAATGACCTTCAACCTCAATGCACAAAGTTCGGTCTCGAGCTTTGCTGCTGGTGCATCCGTCACCGTAACAGAGGGCATGGGTGAACTCGATGTATTGATCCTCGCCCCAACCGTTGATGTTGTTGGTGCGGTGTATCTCTTCGATAACGATACCAATTGGAACCAAGACATTCCGAACTTCGAACCAATTGAAATTCATGCCACTGGCGAAGATGGCGTTGTATGGACAACCACCACAGATACTGCAGGATTGTTCAATATGGCCATCCTCAATGGTACATGGTCGTTCAGTATCCCTGATGCTGCATACAATGCTGATACGGTTTCAGATTACGAAGTGATCGTTGAGGATGGTATGAATCCAGCACCTGTTGATTTGATCACCAACCCAAGCAACAGCACTGTGACGCTCAATGTCTTCACAGATTTGGGTGATGGTGTCTTCGAAAACGGAACTGCGATTCGACCAGACATTCAACTCATCCCTGTATCTGAAGTTGGTCAACAGGTGAACATTACATCAGATGATTATACCGAAGACGGAATTGTTGACGTTGTATTGGGTCCTGGTATCTATGCAATTACAACAAACAACTTGGATGCTTCCGATGAAAATGCAACCGATGCTAGCCTTGAGATTAATGGCGTATTGGATGTCATTCCTGTTGGTCTGACGGGTCCTGAAGAGGCAATCCTTGTCCCAATCGTCGATGCATGGAGAATGAACGGTACCATCGCATGGGCCAATGGTTCTGCAATGGTTGAGAATTTCTTGCTCTCGACACCAGATGGTTCCAATTATGTTCCAATTAGTGTTGATGAGAACGGCACGTTCGCAACCTATGTCGAAAGTGGAGACTACATTGTCGTCGTTGCACCAATGCTCAATGGTGATGGTGTTACAGAATCACTGCGTATGCCGATTACGATCGGTGCTGATTCGAATGCTCGTACAGATCTCTCCCTTGCACTTGTTGAAGCGATCGAGGTTTCCTTGACGCTGAAGGAATGGGGTACTGAATCAGAGCTTGTTGGAAAGAATGTCGTTCTTGTCAGTCATGATGGATTTGGAAACATTACCATGAATCCAACCGATGCTGATGGTAATGCAACACAATTGTTGATGCCAGGTACCTGGAGTCTCTTCATGAACGAATCTGCAGCACAACGCTACTGGACTTTGGATACGTCCAATGCTCCTGAAACGATGACTGAGAACAAATCCTTAGGTGTTCAGTATGCTGAATTGGAAGTCGAGATCGGAGGTAAAGCCTACTGGGATACTGACGAAGATGACATCGCTGATGCCAACGAAGGTGTTGAAGGTGCCACTGTCACAATTCAGGGTGGAAGCATCGATACGGTTGTTGAAACAGATTCAACAGGTGTATGGCGAATGTATGTCCCAATTTTGGAGAACTATACCATTACTGTCGAAAAGGATGGATTTGGTGTTGTTTCATACGATGATAACAACACAGGAACCTATGTCGTCGACAATGAACCTGTTTCTCAAGACATTGAAATGTCAGCTGCTGAAGTAACTGTGACTGGTACAATTACCGATGTACTTGACGCATCTCGCCTTGATGGTGCCTCAATCACACTGTACGGTACCTCTGAGAACCAGCAGGATTCCGTCGAAGTCGTTGGAACACTTGTTGGTGAAACACTTTCGTTCACAACAGTGGTTGAACCAGGTCAATGGGTCGTCGTCGTTTACGAGGATGATGCTCCATTCAATGGTGGTGGCGTTGCAGTTGGATTGCTCGACGCTGAAGTTCAAGATGGTGGAACAATCGAACTTGTAATGAGCAAGGGTGGTTGGGTTGACCTATCGACTGAGTTTACTTCATTCAACCTTCAAACATTCAACGCTGGTACGGATAATTCCGAATCACCTGTGAATGAGGTTGTCGATGTTGAAGTCGATCTTGGTGATGGAAAGGTATGGACAGTACCTCTTGAAGCAGATGGAACAATGGAAGTTCTCCTTCCTGCTGATTCTGCAACCTTCAACTCTGAATTTACAACTGTTCAACGAGATCTAACCATGAACTATACCGCTGGAATTTCCATCGAAAATGGTGATGAAGGTCGAACTGCTGTTATGCTTTCCTACAATCGAAAGACCAACAGTGATCTTGTACTCTCTGTAACCAATGTCGAAGGCGCAACAGTTCTCGGTGATGAAAACCGTGACTTGCTCGCAACTGTCAACACATCGGATGACGTCAATTACACCTCGATTGAGTTTGATGTTGCCGCTGTTTACGAAGGAACAGAGATTTCAGATCCGTTCGTTGTGACAGGTTCAGTTACGGTCTCTCCAGATCAAGATGATTGGTCGGTTCAATTTTACAACGGAACCGATTGGATCGATTCGACCATTGTCCAACTCGGTATTGGTGATGTTGCAGAAAATGCCACACTCGAGGAAACGGTTCGTGCACGAATTGTACTGCCATCTGTTGAAGCAGCATGGTGGCTCGAAAACGGTCACGATATCAACATTCGATTCTCAGCCGACAGTGGTGATATGAGCGAAGTATCATTGAATGTTGAAATTCCTCAGTACTATGGATTCAACGTAACGGACCTATCATCAACAATTGGTGTTGGCCCAGGTGGTACAACAACCGCATCCATGACCATCAACAACAATGGTAACGGTGACGACTCCTTTACCTACGAAGTATTGAACAATCTACCAGAGGGTTGGACTGTTACGCCAATGAACGGTGTAACAACCATTGCAAAGGAGAACGTGCGAGATCTTGCATTTAGCGTAACCTCTGCACCAGACTTTGAAGAAGGCCCAATTACCATCACTGTTCGAATTACCAGTGAAGACGGAACGACAACAGAGGAATATGAGATCGAAGTTGAAGCTGCTCGAATCGCATTGAGTTTCGATGAAGATTTGACCAAATCTCGAAGCAACAACTTCGCTGATGTTGATCCGAACAATGTCATCGTTGTCATGGAGAATACAGGATTGCGTTCTGCTCAACTTGTTACAGTGTATCTAGATAGTGATTCAATTTCAGAGATGAATATGACACTCACAATGCCTGCATCAAGCACAACAGAATTCGAATTTATCCTGCCAGAAGCAAGTCAAGGTATTACTCGTTACGATGTGCGATGGGAAGTTCTTGGTGATGATGCAAACTTCACCACCGGTGATTCAGATGGGGAAGACTTCGGAATTGAATATCTTGTACAAGGAACTGAGGAAACATCCAACCCGATTGTTACAATCGCTATCATTGGATTGATCTTCATCATCCTCTACTTTGGATTCAAGGCGTCCGAACGTGCTCGTCGATCAGGTGGCCGTTTCTGATTTGTCTTGAGACAAGGTTTGATACGGGAGAACCACCGATTTAGGTGGGAGAGGCATGGAAGAACTGCGCGGAGTGGAACTACTTCCTGAACCAGGAGAGCCTAAGATTCTCTCTGCAGTTGACCCCTCGACCAATGATCATCAGGATCAATGGAGAGCGGAGGTGACTGGATGGGCACCAACCGTTCCAGAAACAATCCCCTATCGACCGAGGCGTCTCTTTTCCATAACATCAGGTGTGATGATGGCCATTTTCTTGGGAATCATCGTCTTACTTTGGCAATCGAATCTCCTGTTGCTACAGTTACCACCTTCAACATCGGAATGGGCCTTTGAACAATCCGAGATTCGGGCATTGCAAGATGATGGACTTTCTGGAGAAGGTGTCCGTGTTTGCATGGTCGATACAGGTCTTTCGCTCTCTCATACGTCGCTTGAAGGTGTAGAAGTTGTGTTCAAGGATTTTGTAGGTAATTCTGTGGAGCCTGAAGATTATGGTTCAATTTCTCATGGTACATTGATGGCAGGACTTCTCGTGTCAAATGACTATCAGATTGGCATTGCTCCCAATGTTACATTGGGTATGGCAGCTGCTTTGAGTGCAAATGGTGAAAACAATACAGGATCTGAAACACGAGTTGGTGATGCAATCCGTTGGTGCATTTTCGATTTTGAAGCGGATATCATCTCGCTTTCATTAGGTGGTGAACAAGATCAATCCGCATCGCGAGAAGGGCCGGCTGTTTCAGCGACACGTCAGGCAATCGACGCAGGAATCTTTGTTGTTGCTGCAGCCGGTAACGATGGAGGCTCAGGTGATGATGGATTTGTAAGTGCTCCTGGGAACGTCGATCTCGCAATTACTGTGGGCGCATCTGGTCGTGATGGTTCTGTTTGGAGTCAATCATCCATGGGTGAAGCAATGGATAGTGATGGAAATCAACGAGTATTTCCTCATCAAAAACCAGAACTAACCGCTCCTGGCGTTGGTATTGTCTCTACAGGTAAGGACAACCAATGGTACGCTTCGAGCGGCACCTCCGATGCGACTGTTTTCGTAACTGGGGCATTGGCATTGATTCTCGAAGCACATCCTCAATTGAAGCCAAATGCCACTTCGACCACCTCCTGTATTGAACTTGTAAAGCGAGCTTTGGCAGAATCGTTGAGTCAAGATTTCACGCATGATGCAACAACTGGCTATGGAGATCTCAAGGCCCAATCATGGCTTAATCGGGTCTCAGCGAGTCCAAATTGCTGAATTTAATGACCTTAAATAATGATATTATTAATCTAAAGTGATACTATTGGTTCGAATTTTATGATATTTTAAACTAATAATGATACTATTAGGCGTGTCATCTGTGGCGCAGTATTATATTTGTTCAGTTTCTGCAACCAATTAGAGGAATGAACATGCGAATTGCAAATGTTGGAAAAAGTGTAGGGCTTGTAGGACTTCTTCTTACATCCCTTATGATCGGATTAGTAACAGTCCCGACTGCGAGTGCAGTGAACGAGACTTCAGCTGGTGAAATTATCACCACGGAAACCTGGAGTGGAACGCACACGCTCACCGGTGATGTAACTGTTGCAGAAGGTGCAAAACTCGTTATCAATGCGGGTACGACCATCAACATCCCTGTGGGTACCTACATCGATGTCGAAGGCGCAATATGTGCTGGTTCAGCATCTTGCGGTGCAACGCAAGGAAGTGCATCATCAACAATCCGCTTTGAATGGGCACTTCCAACCGATACCACCGTTGCTGGACGTTGTTACCAACAAGGCAACCAGTTGCTAACAAACACCGATGCAGCATGTGGTTCAGGTGTAATTATTCGCGACACCATCAATCAAGCATCGACGGGAATGTCGCACGTTTCCTTCAACAACGCATACGGATTCCCGATCTATGTCCAAACATTGCAAGCAGTTCAGTATGGTGCGCTTATCTTTGATGGTTCATCTGCCATGCTCGACAATCTTGCATTCTCGAACATCAATACATCGAACATTATTGCTTTGGACTTCGCAGCACCAACAATTCGTGATTCAACGTTTACACTCGGTGATGATGGACGTGGCTACGATGCAGCAGCTGTTCGTGCGTATGAGGCAGGTGCAGGAATTCTTTCATCACTTACCATCACGGGTTCAACCTTCACAGGAAACACACAAGCACAGTGTGGTCAACAAGGTGGAGGACGTGTGTTGATTTACGCTGAAAGTTCGTATGTTTCGATGGACAATCTCGATATCAAGGATAATGCATATGGTGCGTTTTTCAAGGGATCTTCGGGTTCTTTTGGTAACAGTACCATCAATGTTCTATGCAACGCTATTGACACAAACTCGTACAAATCGACAGGGGACTTTGCCCACACGCTCTACCTTGATAACAACGTCATTACAACGGGCGAAGGTGCCGGAATCACTGCGTACGATGGTGCAATTGTCGTAGCAACGTCAAACACCATTTCTGGTGCTTCAGCAGGTTCAGGATTCGGTATTCGTGATTCAACCGTTTCTGCTCACCGAAACACAGTCGGTCCAATCGGAGGTTACAACGGATTCTGGGTCTATGGCCAGTCTGAAGTCGAAATCCAAAACAACACGATTCAAAACACGGAAAAGGAAGCCATCCAAATTGGTGAGTACCACTATCGTGATTCGGGTAGCAATTATCCAGGCCCTTCACCAAACAGAGCGTACATTGCTGATAACGTCATTTCGAACAACACTGGTACCTGTAGCTCTCTATGGATGTATGATGGTGACTTCCAGTGTCCAGCCATTCACGTCTTTACATCATCTGCCACCATTGTCGACAACACAGTAACCAACAACGCTGGCGATGGATTACGAATCAAAGGTTCGATTGTGAATGTGCAACGAAACAGCATCGAAGCGGGTCAATTTGCAGCCAACATTACACACTTCGATAACAAATATGGTCAGAAATATGGTTCGATTGGTTATTTTTCAGGCAACACGTGGACGAATGCATCCCAAGTGTACAATATCTCGGAATCTCGTGTAACTGTTCAATCAGAATACATCCCCGATGCCGGTGGCGGTTACACATACCCCGTTATGCTACAATGGCTAGGCGCAGAGTGCCCTTACGTACA
>Ga0208127_1000304_pt1 | contig 25481 bp, 24 predicted proteins | sample ETNtaG_6_FD_185751 | JGI IMG/M metagenome (GOLD analysis project Ga0208127, IMG submission 185751) | Marine microbial and viral communities from oxygen minimum zone, Eastern Pacific Ocean - ETNP201306SV45 (SPAdes) (version 2) | ecosystem: Environmental > Aquatic > Marine > Oceanic ... | reverse complement strand
CAACTTGTATGCGCTTTTGTACTAATAGATATTAGACACGAGCCTCAAGCCATAGACTTGGAGTTTATGGAATGGATGGGAACCCAACAGATTCCCTTCGCCATTGTCTTTACCAAAGCTGATAAGTTAGCTGAAAGTAAAATTGCAGAAACGGCAAGTGCCTATCTAAACGTAATGCTTGATGGCATTTGGGCAGAAACACCGCCACATTTTGTCACATCGGCCACTTTAAGCAAAGGTAAAGACGAAGTATTGGCATATGTGGGTTCACTCATCTAATTTCCCTTTTTCACTTCTTTTAGCTTTCGCTCACTTGCAAAAAAATCACAAAACTGTTGCATGGCTTCTCCCATCTGCATATCATCAGTCGCTTTTAAGTAAGATTCACGAATTCCAACTAGCGTTTGATGTACAAAAATCTGCATTTGATCTACTGGCATTTCTTTTGACCACAAATCAATGCGGGCACTTTCTTGTACCTCTTTATCCCATGTGCTCAAAAAAAATGCTTCCATAGACTGCTGTTTCACGCCACCATCTGGGGCGGACCACTCCATACTTTCTGGGGTGTTATTTTCGTCCAGGCTCACCGTCAAAGTAATTTGTGTTTTTCGTTTCATTTTAAGGATTGTATTTTGATTTTTTTAAAATTTCTTGCGAGGAAGTAGTAAGTATTTCTTGTAGGGTCTCCCCTGTTCTCTTTTGATATTTTTTGAGCATTTGATAACCTATCCATTGCCCTATCCTTCCAGGAGAACCCTCGTCTAGATATGAGTAGAATTTACTGTAAGGACCACTTATTAAAAAACGAAAATGCAAATTATTATCTGTTGAAAATAAGAGTTCATTGTCAATAAAATAACGCCAAACATCTGCCTCGTGCTCCAAGGCCCATTTCCATTGAGACATGGTATATTGAATGTGTTGATGGTCTTCTATCGCTGGTGCAAAATAATCGTGTAATAATAGGCGCTTTCCATGAAATACCAACTGATCCAAAAAAGTTCTGCCATTTGGTTTAGGAACAAATCTTGGCGCAAGAGCATCTATGATTTCTGACTCTAGATGGTCTATTGTGAGTTTGTTTTTTATATGAGTAGGTATGCCCTCATATAGTGGGTGATCTCTGCCCAAATAGGTGTCGATAGACAATAATAACATATTGTCTGCATCCACAGCCCTCAGAGAATAGTCAACATCTGTGAGCAAGGTAATCGCTGTTTGGGGTAATTTGTGTTCAGGGAAATAGTAATTGGCATATTGTAGCACTTGCGTTATACGTGGCTTTAAGCTGTTTTTTTGCAGTGATTTTGTTGCGTTAAACAAAAGTTGTTGAAGGGAATCACTGCGTTTTTCAAGCCACACTGAGTCTGGTGTTTGGCTAGGAAAAAAGAAGGGAAATTGGGATTTGATATCTGCTAGAGGGGTGTCTAGATCACCAAAAAAAAGGTTTTCAAATGATATATAGTCTAATGAAATTTTCTCAAGGTCTGCGGGCTTTGGGTGGGGTGATGTATTACAGGAAACTACAAAACAAAAAACAACAATAACAGGCCCTTTCAAGTGCCGAAAAAATGATTTAATTTTACAGTGAAAATCTATATACATAATGGTATAAAGATACAAATGCTATGAAGAACAAAGAAGTAATTAATCACATTGTAAATTGGCTTAAAAACTATGCGCAAAACAACAGTATGAAAGGTTTTGTTGTGGGTGTTTCTGGCGGAATTGACTCCGCCCTTACATCTGCTTTGTGTGCCAAAACTGGTCTTCCAACACTATGCTTGGAGATGCCTATAAAACAGCAGCAAAATCAAATTGATCGTGCTAAAGATCACATCAGCTGGTTAAAAAAGCAGTATGCGAATGTACAGGATAATGTAGTCGTATTACAGCCTGTTTTTGAAGCTTTTTCTAAAGCCGTAGCAGCCGATGAGCAAAACAACGAAGACTTGTTGTCACTAGCTAATACTCGTTCGAGGTTGCGCATGGTTACACTCTATTTTTATGCTGCATGCCAACGCTATTTAGTTGCCGGAACAGGAAATAAAGTTGAAGATTTTGGAGTTGGTTTTTACACCAAATACGGAGATGGCGGGGTTGATTTAAGCCCCATAGCAGACCTTTCAAAAACACAAGTACGTGCATTAGCAAGAACTTTGGGAATTGATAAAGCTATTTTAACTGCACCTCCAACAGATGGGCTTTGGGATGATGACAGAAATGACGAACAGCAATTGGGTGCCACCTATGAACAATTGGAATGGGCCATGACACAGAAAGCCAATGGAAAGTCACCATCTGATTTTGTAGGAGAAAACGCACGTATATTCGAAGTGTTTTTATCACATCATAATGCCAACAAACATAAAATGGAACCCATACCCGTTTGCAGCATTCCAGAGTATCTGATTTAGTAGAATTTTAACGTTTTTAGTTGAAAATTATTTTTTATCCATATTAAAGACGATTTTTTGCTATTTTTAAGGTCAACTAATGATCCATGATTCGCGTTTTTGTTGCTGATCCACATCCAATCATTCACAAAGGCTTAAAGGCTGTATTTCGAAATTCAAACGAAATCAGCATTGTAGGAAAAGGACTTCGTCACCTCGATATGTTGGATTATCTGAACTCGAAAAAAGTGGATGTAGTCATTCTCGAACTTGAGCTACCAGGGTTTGAAGAAATACGCACGCTACGTAGACTTAAAGACCAGTATAGCAATGTACGCTTCTTGATCTTTACTTCATTAAGCGAGGAAATTTATGCAATCAGTGCCCTCAAATATGGCGCATCTGGATTTTTATGTAAGAAAAACCCGTTGAAAAGGCTCAAAGATGCCATTTTGAAAATAAGTACCGGAGGTGTTTATATCACCAACGAATTGGCAGAACATATGGCATTTAATGAGGCAGGAGTTAATCAAAGTGCATTGATTAACCGATTATCTGAAAGAGAAATTCAAGTACTTCGCCTTTTACTTAGTGGCAATCGCAATAAAGAAATTGCAATAAAATTAAGTATTAGCGACAAAACGGTAAGTACATATCGCTCGAGACTTATGGAAAAACTAAAAGTCAAAAATCTTGTTGAAATGCTAAACAAGTTCCAAAACATAGATTTGGATATGTATTAAACGACACGGTTTAAGCGATAACTCAATACGGTTTTAAGTTTGTGATATTGTACTATTTCCTCTAAAAGTTCTCCATGATGACTATCAATATCATCTTCAGTGTCTGTTTGTAATGTCGCAACCTTTTCGTCAATAAGCTGGCATCTAAAACGTAAAATAACCTCGTGAACCCATCTTGCCAAGTTGGCCTTTTTGTTTTTTATGAAAATATTTTTTCGCTCCCAATCGTGAAGTGTGTGCAGTTCATCTTCAAGCAATAAGTCTGAAACTTCTGTTGCCAATTTCGGCTCTAAATTAGCCACAAAAGTATCCATTTGAATAGCAGAATTGTCGCTCAACGCAGCCAACACTTTTGGATATAAGCTTTTAAATACAGCTGTTGAAAATGCAATTTCATCTTGCTGTAAATCCAAATATATTTTTTCAAAAACACGTGAAGTGGTTTTTGAACTTACCATTGAAAGTTCACCAGATTTATCATCAGTTTTTAAAATCGGTTCTTCAAATTCAACTTCTTCATGTCCGTGAAGCAGTAAGATTTTGATGATGTCTTTCTCGAGCTCAAAACGGGTACTAACAGCAGCTGCCTTTCTCTCTTGAGGAACCACAGACATGGCCTGGCCAGACACTTGCCTTAGTGACTTAGAAGGCTTTTTTTGAGACACTTGTGCCAGAGTGGCAAACAAAACCTCCTCGCTAATTTCCATCAAGGAGGCACATGACTTAACATATACCTCTTGCTTTATACGATCTGGAATTTTCGCAATGCTCTGCACCATTTCACGAATGGTTTCTGCCTTTTTTAGAGGATCCTGTGCAGCCTCGTTTACTAGTAATGCAGCCTTGAACTGAATAAAATCCTTGGCATTATTGCTCAAAAAACCCTGGACTTCTGCAAAGCCATTTTTACGAGCGAAGCTGTCTGGATCTTCTCCCTCTGGAAACAGACAAACACGAACATTCATACCCGCCTCCAAAATCAAATCAATACCCCGCAATGATGCGCGAAGCCCCGCAGGATCACCATCAAACAAAACAGTAATGTTTTTGGTCAGCCTGCCAATAAGCCGAATTTGTTCAGGTGTTAAGGCAGTACCTGAAGATGAAACAACGTTCTTAATACCACGTTGGTACATTTGGATTACATCGGTATATCCTTCGACCAAATAACAATTGTCTTCTTTTGCTATGGACTGCTTTGCTTGATACAAACCATAGAGCACCTTGCTTTTGTTATAAATCTCGCTTTCGGGCGAATTCATGTATTTGGCTGTTTTTTTGTCTTGGGTTAGGATACGCCCACCAAAACCCAACACACGACCCGACATGCTTTGAATAGGAAACATTACACGGCCCTTGAAGCGGTCAAAATTTTTGTCACCTTTGACTATAGTAAGACCTGTTTTCTCTAAAAAATCAAGCTGATAACCGGCTTGTTGCGCCGCATCTGTTAGTGCACTCCAAGTATCGGGTGAATAGCCTAATTGAAAAAATCGAATGGTTTCCTCGCTAAAGCCACGCTCTTTGAAATAACTCAAACCAATGGCTTTCCCCTGCGTTGTATTCCACATTGAATCTTCAAAGAAACCTACAGCATAAGCACTAACCAAATACATGCTTTCACGTACACTGGCAGCAGCTCTCTGCTCATCACTCTGCACGGTTTCCTCAATTTCAATATTATACTTTTTAGCCAAATATCGTATGGCTTCTGGATACGAAAAATGTTCGTGCTCCATCAAGAAGGCAACCACATTACCTCCTTTACCACTAGAAAAGTCTTTCCAAATTTGCTTTACAGGAGACACCATAAAACTTGGAGAGCGCTCATCTGTAAATGGACTAAGACCCTTAAAGTTGGCACCTGATTTTTTAAGCTGCACAAAATCTCCGATAACCTCCTCTAAGCGAGCAGTATCAAAAACAGCATCTATTGTAGATTTTTGTATCACAGAATAAAATAAGGTCTAAAATACGTAATTCAGTAAAGTTATTTTTTACGCTCAATAACATAACGCACCATTTCTTCAAGTGCATCGCGAAATTCATTTTTTGGAAAGTTATGAAGTTGTGCCAATGCCTTGTCTTTATAAGCGTGCATTTGCATGGTCGCATGCTCCAAACCACCCTGTTCTTTAACAAATGTAATGACACGCTTAACGCGTTTTTTGTCTTTGTTATGATGTTTAACAGATTGAATTAGCCACTTTTTTTGTTTTTTGTCTGACTTATTAATCACATGAATAAGCGGAAGTGTCATTTTTTTTTCACGTATATCAATACCGGTTGGCTTGCCGATTTTAGTCTCTCCATAATCAAACAGGTCATCTTTAATTTGAAAAGCGATACCAATATTTTCACCAAACTGACGTAGCTGCTCCACCGTTTCTTCACTAGCATGAACAGATGCGGCACCAAGTGCACAACAAGAGGCTATCAATGTAGCTGTTTTTTGACGTATAATTTCCATATATGTGGACTCATCTATGTCTAATCGTCGGGTTTTTTCAATTTGAAGCAATTCGCCCTCACTCATTTCGCGAACAGCAACAGAAATTATTTCCAATAAATCAAAATCTTTATGATCTATACATAATAACAAGCCTTTTGAAAGTAAGTAGTCCCCGACTAAAACGGCAATTTTATTTTTCCAAAGTGCATTAATAGAGAAAAATCCGCGGCGTTGATAACTTTCATCAACAACATCATCGTGAACAAGTGTAGCCGTGTGAATAAGCTCTATTACAGAAGCAGCACGATAGCAACGCTCGTTAACCTCTTTTTCTTGTAACATTTTAGCTACCATAAAAACAAACATGGGTCGCATTTGCTTTCCCTTGCGATTAACAATATAATATGTAATACGATTGAGAAGCGCCACATGAGAACGCATAGATGAGGAAAACTTATCCTCAAATAGCTCCATTTCTTTGGCAATGGGTTTTTTAAGCTGATCTACAATTTTCATTGGTTCATAAAGATACGATATAGTGATTTAGCAATTTGCCAACCAACCGTGTTGAATATCCGAGCTAGGTTTTATTGGCCAATTGACCACAGGCTGCATCAATATCTTTACCTCGTGACCGCCTTATCGTTATCGGAATATGATTTTTTTCAAGGGCAGTCACATATTGGTTAATGGCATTGTCATCAGCTTGATTAAAATGATGATTACCCACAGGGTTGTATTCAATCAAATTAACCTTTGAAGGAGTCTTTTTACAAAATCTAACCAGGGCATCGATCTCAGCTGGACTGTCGTTTATATCTTTCCAAACAACATACTCGTAAGTAATACGCTCCTTGGTCTTACTGAACCAATATTGAATGGAGTCTTGCAAATCAGTAAGCGGAAAAGAAGTACTAAACGGCATGATTTCGTTTCGGGTTTCTTCAATCGCACTGTGCAGCGAAACCGCCAACTTAAAACGCGGATGTTCATCGGCCATTTTGATTATCATTTTAGGAATGCCAGAAGTAGAAACGGTAATGCGTCTTGGGGACATGCCCATACCTTCTGAACTTGTGATTTTAGCAATAGCCTTTATCACATTGGGGTAGTTCATCATGGGCTCACCCATACCCATGAAAACAATATTGGAAAGCGGACGACCGAAATGCTCTAAGCTTTGCTTGTTGAGCATGGCCACTTGGTCAAAAATCTCATCAGGGTTGAGATTACGCATCCTTTTTAATTGTGCAGTAGCGCAAAAAGTACAATCAAGACTACATCCCACCTGACTGGAAACACAAGCAGTTGAGCGGGTTTTTGTGGGAATCAATACGGATTCTACAACCTTGTCATCATAAAGGCTCACAGCATTTTTAATCGTACCATCATCACTAAATTGAACTTTGGCGATATTGGTGTGATTGATTTTAAAGTACTGACTCAGTAAAGCACGGTGATTTTTGGAAAGATTGGTCATTTGATCAAAATCAGTCGCTGCCTTTTGCCACAACCATTCATAGACTTGATTGCCATGAAAAGAAGGTGCGTTGTGCGATACAAAAAATGAACAAATCTCTTCTTTTGTACAGCGACGTATATCTTTCTTAACCTCGTTCATGGAGGTTCTAGAGAATAAGCATCGCGTCTCCGTAAGAGTAAAAGCGATATTTATGACTTATGGCTTCATCATAGGCTTTTTTGATGAAATCGTGACCAGCAAATGCAGACACCATCATCAACAAGGTCGATTTTGGCAAGTGGAAGTTGGTAACCATAGCATCGCCTATTTTAAAATCATAGGGGGGAAATATGAATTTGTGTGTCCAACCCTGGAACGGATTCAAGGTACCGCTAGAAGAAACTGAAGTCTCCAGCGCACGCATGGAAGTCGTTCCAATAGCACAAATACGGTGGCCAGCTGCTTTAGCTTTATTCACCATTGCCGCTGCATCCGCATCTATTGTTAATTCCTCAGAATCCATTTTGTGTTTTGATAGATCCTCAACCTCAACTGGGTTAAATGTACCCAAACCAACATGAAGAGTGAGTTCTGCCAAATCAATTCCTTTAATTTCAAGACGCTTTAAAACATGTTTAGAAAAGTGAAGTCCTGCTGTCGGTGCAGCTACTGCTCCTTCATGCTTGGCATATATGGTTTGATAGCGTTCACGATCAAAATCTTCCTCTGCGCGCTTGATGTATTTCGGAAGTGGCGTTTGTCCAAGCTCTTTTAACTTTAAGCGAAACTCTTCATAGCTTCCATCAAACAAAAATCGCAATGTTCTACCACGAGATGTGGTATTGTCAATAACCTCAGCCACCAAAGATTCGTCTGTACCAAAATACAATTTGTTACCAATACGGATTTTTCTTGCTGGATCAACCAGTACATCCCAAAGGCGTTGTTCTTTGTTTAACTCCCTAAGCAAAAATACCTCAATCTTAGCGCCTGTTTTTTCTTTGTTACCCATCAAACGTGCAGGAAACACCTTGGTATTATTAAGCACCATTACGTCACCTTCGTCAAAATATTCAGTAATATCCTTAAATTTTTTGTGTTCAATAGTTTGCGTTTCACGGTGCAAAACCATAAGTTTAGACTCATCGCGGTGTTCTGCTGGGTGTTCAGCTAATAAATCTTCTGGAAGATCAAAGTTAAAGTGAGAAAGCTTCATATTAATTTTTTCAAGGCGCTAATATACTGCACCAACATAGGGGTTGTCAAGGATTTGACCAATTATTTATCGGAATCAATGAAAAAACCCAGCGACCTAAGGTCATCCCAAAAACTCGGGTATGATTTGCTTACCACATCTGCATCATTAATAACAATAGGCACGCAAATACCTAGAGGCGCAAAAGCCATTGCCATGCGGTGATCATGGTAGGTGTCTATAACAACGTCGGGGACGATAGCAGTTGTTCGCGTGTCAAGATGGAGACTATCTGATGTAATACGGATACTTGCACCCAACTTACTAAGTTCGTTTTGCAAAGCCACCAAACGATCGGTTTCCTTAATTTTTAGTGTATGTAATCCGGTCAAATCACAAGAAATACCCAAACCGTAACAAGTAACGGCTATGGTTTGTGCAATATCTGGCGCTTTTATCAAATCTAAACTAATATGGGGTTCCACATCGTTGGATTTAGTCAATTGCAGGCTGTGCCCATCAAAAGAAGTAATCACGCCCAATTGGGAATAGATGTCAACCAGCACACTATCGCCTTGAAGGCTATTTTGCAAATAGCTGTTGATGGATACGTCAGCTGATTGAGACAAGGCAACCATGCTAAAGTGGTAGGAGGCTGAACTCCAGTCTGATTCTACAGTTAGTGTTTTTGCATCAATGCTCTCTTTTGGTAAAACACGAATCGTTTGCCCCGAAAACGTAGCGTCTATGCCCGCACGCTGCAAAAGTGCACAGGTCATGTTGATATAAGGCACAGAGGCGATTTCTCCTTCCAGCACGATCTCTAATCCGTTGGGAAGCTTGGGGGCAACCAACATCAAAGAAGTGATGTATTGGCTACTCACATTGGCGGCTAGAGAAACATTTGAGATGTCAATGGGCTTACCCGAAATGCGCAAAGGCGGATAGCCTTCATTTTTGAGGTAATCAATATCAGCTCCAATGGAGTGCAACGCATCCACCAATAGTTTGATGGGGCGCTCTTGCATGCGCTGTGATCCCGTTAATAATTTATCTATGCCTGGCGTTGTGGCAAAATAGGAAGTCAAAAAGCGCATGGTGGTACCTGCATGTCCAATATCAATCTTGTTTTCTTCAGAAGTAAGCCCACGTTGCATGGCTTGGGTATCATCGGAATTGGAAAGGTTTTCCAATGCTAAAGTTGGAAATAATGCTTGGAGTATCAACAAGCGATTGGATTCACTTTTGGAACCCGTTATTTGACAATTACCCACAAGCGTTTGGGTAGGGTGTGTGAGTCTAATACTGCTCATGAACGTAGTTTGGGATTGTTGTGGTGACGGTCGTGGTCTCGGGATGCCTTTAAGTCAAGTTTTTTGTCAAATGCCGCTTGCAAATCAGTGTCGGTCTGATTGGCCAAACAAAGCAATACAAAAAGGACATCGGCCAATTCTTCACCCAAATCCTTGCCTTTGTCACTTTCTTTTTCGGATTGCTCGCCATATCTACGTGCAATAATTCGTGCTACTTCACCCACCTCCTCAGTTAGCTGTGCCATATTAGTCAACTCATTAAAGTAACGGACACCGTGTTTTTCAATCCATACGTCAACGGCTTTTTGAGCATCTTGAATATTCATAAGTCTCTGTTTTTTGAGTCAATAACAATGGTTACAGGGCCATCATTTGTCATATTGATTTGCATATCTGCACCAAAAATACCGCTCTGTACGGGTTTTCCCATATGCTGCTTAGCTTTTTGTAAAAATTGCTCATAAAGTGGTATGGCTATTTCATGTCCTGCTGCCTGAATGTAAGAAGGCCTATTGCCTTTTTTGGTTTGGGCATAAAGCGTAAACTGGCTTACCACCAACAACTCGCCTGCAACGTCCATCACACTCTTATTCATCATATCAGCTTGATCATTGAAAATACGCATGTTGATTATTTTATTAAGTAACCAATCGAGGTCTTTCGTAGTATCTGACTGCGTTATGCCCAAGAGTACCACTAGACCATGACCAATGCTTGCTGCATGGGTTTTATTGGCAGTTAGCTTGGCAGTCGATACACGTTGTAATACAGCTCTCATTAGTCCCAAAAATCGGTTCGATAATGTTGATTCTCCCCTGCCAGCATTTGCATATAACTCTTGTATCGTGATGCGGCTATTTCACCAGCCTCGACTGCAGCCTTAACTGCGCATTTAGGTTCTTCTAGATGGAGGCAGTTGTTAAACTTACAAGCATCTTTTTTAAAGAAAAATTCACGGAAGTAGTCGCCTATTTCCGTTGATTCCATGTTTACTACGCCAAAGCCACGAATGCCAGGTGTATCCACAATACGGGCATTAAAATCCAAATCGTGCATTTCGGCAAAGGTAGTTGTATGTTGTCCTTGTTGATGTTGAGCAGAGATGTCTGCCGTCTTGATGTTTAGTCCGGGTGCCAAAGCATTTACCAACGTCGATTTTCCTACACCACTGTGCCCAGAGAGCATGCAAGTTTTGCCTTCCATCATTGTTTTTACGTCACCTAAATTTGTGCCCTTTAAAGCTGATATCTCCAAGCAAGTGTAACCGATGTTTTCATACAACTGTTTCAGGCTTCGCATTTGCTCAGTCTCAGAATTGCTATAGCTATCTTCTTTGTTAAAGAGCAATACCGTTTCAACTTCATATGCCTCTGCGGTGGCCAAAAACCGATCAATAAAGGCGGGATAAGTAGGTGGGTTGTTAAGCGTTACCAGCAAAAAAGCACAGTCAATATTAGCGGCAATTATATGAATTTGTTTGGATAGGTTCACAGACTTGCGCACGATATAGTTCTTGCGCGTTTGGATACCGGTAATTACTCCTTCTTGTCCGTCTTGGGTGTCTTTTATCGTTACCTCAACAATGTCTCCAACAGCTACAGGATTGGTGCTGGTCAATCCTTCGACGCGAAACTTCCCTTTGATGCGACAGGGGATGAGTTTCCCTTGGGCATCTTTTACTTGATACCAGCTTCCCGTTGATTTGTATACAACACCTGTCATTCAGCCAAATTAACAGATTTTTGGCATATATACATCAACCGTTGATGATCTCTTCTTGGTGATTAATTGATTCTTGGTGGATGGCCTTAAATATGCGTAAAATAAACTCCTCACTTAAACCCCTTTCGTCTCCGTCTAAAATCATTTTACCCAAAATCTCATTCCAACGCTTGGACTGCAACACCGCCACATTGTGCGATTTTTTAAGCTCCCCAATTGCATTAGAAATCTTCATACGCTTGCTTAAGCTTTCAAGCAAATTAGCATCAATTACATCAATTTGTGTACGCATTGTGTTTAGCTTGTTTTTGTATTCAGCGTCGTCGTCTGTTTCTTTACGTATTTTTAAATCATCCATCATTTTAATCAGCGTTTCAGGTGTAATCTGCTGTGCAGCATCACTCCATGCATTGTCTGGATCCCAATGCGACTCTATCATTAAACCATCAAAGTTTAAGTCAAGTGCCGTTTGGCAGATGTCTTGTAAAATATCGCGGCGTCCTGCAATGTGTGAAGGGTCACAAATCAATGGTAGGTCAGGAAATCTGTTTTGAAGCTCCACTACGATTTGCCATTCTGGGTTATTGCGGTATTTTGTTTTTTCATAGGTAGAGAATCCCCTGTGAATCACCCCTAAGTTTTTGATATTAGCCGTGTATAAACGCTCAATCCCACCCAGCCACAATGAAAGATCTGGATTAACGGGATTTTTAACCAAAACAATCTTATCGGTACCTTCGAGGGCATCGGCAATTTCTTGTACAATAAAAGGGCTTACGGTTGAGCGTGCGCCAATCCACAAGACATCTATATCGTGTTCCAATGCCAGCTGTACGTGGGCGCGGTTAGCCACCTCAGTACAAGTCAAGAGTCCTGTTTCTTCTTTGACACGTTGCAGCCACTTGAGACCGATGGCACCGACGCCCTCAAAGTTTCCAGGACGAGTACGTGGCTTCCAGATGCCTGCTCGAAAAGCAGTAACGTCTGTGTCTTTTAGTTGGTGTGCGATTTTTAACACTTGCTCTTCAGTTTCAGCACTACAAGGTCCTGCGATTACTAGAGGGTGATCCAGCTCAAAATTATCAAGCCATTGACGCATTTTTGGATTGTTTTCCATGGTTATATTTATTTATGTTCTAAAATTGATTTTATCTTATTGATGTCTTTCATTTCGGCCAACAGCTCCGCATATGCATCTGCCGCCAGTTTATCTTTGAATGCGTTCAGGTTTGAAATGTATTCCGTTAATGTTTCCAAAACATTATGTTTATTTTGAGCAAAAATAGGCATCCACATTTCAGGTGAACTCTTAGCCAAGCGCACCGTGGACGCAAATCCGCTGCCAGCCATGTCAAAGATGTTTTGTTCGTCAGTTTCTTTTTCCAACACAGTTTTGCCAAGCATAAAGGAGGTGATGTGCGAGAGGTGAGAAACATAAGCAATGTGCTTGTCGTGTTCCACAGGATCCATTTCACGTATGTTCATTTCCAACTGACTAAATAATTTTTTTGCCTTATCCAATAACGCAACACGCGTATTTGCGGTCTCACACAGCATAATCGTTTTACCTTTATACAACTCAGGTACAGCGGCATTGGGTCCAGAGTATTCCGTTCCCGCAATTGGGTGGGCTGCCAAAAACTGCGCACGCTTAGGGTGGTTTTTTACTGCTGCACAAATGGCTGCTTTGGTAGAACCAAAATCCACAACGATTGTCTGTTCGCCAATAGCATCCAAAATTCGGGGTAGCAGTGCTGCAATCGCCTCCACAGGAATGGACACAAATACCCAATCAGCTCCTTGCAGGTGGTCTAGGCTACCTGTTTCATGTATCAATCCTAAATCAAGGGCACGGCTTAGTGTAGCTTCTTTTCGGCTGATACCCTGCATGACAGCATCGGGATATAAGCGCTGTAAATCTAGCGACAGCGAGCCGTTCATCAATCCAATTCCTACAAGACTTACTTTCATGATGCAATGCGTTTTAAGGCTTCTTGAATACGGGCTTCGGTTACACAAAGTGAAAATCGGACATAGCCCTCCCCTGCAGTTCCAAAAATAGTTCCGGGGGCAATAAAAATGTGATGCTGCTCCAGCAATGTATCAATATAGGCTTCGCTGTCCAATGCGCCTTCGGGCAGTTTTGCCCAAACAAACATACCTGCGGTATCGTGCTCAAAAGTAGTACCCAAGGCTTCTGCAAGTTGCCAAACAAGTTCTCTTCTGGTGCGATAGGTAGCATTGAGCTCCGAAAACCAATATGCGCCTTGTGCCAAGGCAGCTACAGCGCCTTGTTGTAGGCCATAGAACATACCAGAGTCCATATTACTTTTTACCTTTAAAATATCTTGAATGTGGGCTGAACTTCCGCATACCATACCCACACGCCATCCGGCCATGTTGAACGCCTTGCTCAAGGATTGCAGCTCTAGAGCTACGTCCTTAGCACCGGGTACCTCAAGCAAGCTCATGGGTGAATCGTTAAGGATATTGGCATAGGGGTTATCGTTGATGATGAGCAAGTCGTGGGTTTTGGCAAAAGCAACCAACTCAGATAAAAATACCGCATCGACTTTGGCGCCCGTGGGCATGTGAGGATAGTTAACCCACATCAGCATTACATCTGTTAAATCTTGTTTTGCAAGTTCGTCTAGGTTTGGCAACCAGTTTGTTGCAGCGCTTAGCGTATATGGAACAGCTCGCGCACCTACCAGTTTGGTCACCGATTCATAGGTAGGATAGCCGGGATTGGGAATCAGCACGCCATCACCCTTATTGAGGAACGCCATGGAAATATGCATAATACCCTCTTTGGAGCCCATAAGCGGCAGCACCTCATTTTCTGGGTTAAGAGTTACGCCAAAAGCATCTTGGTAATAGGTGGCCATAGTTTGGCGCAACGCTGGGGTACCTTGGTAGCTTTGGTATTTGTGTGCCATAGGCTGCGATAGGCTTTCCGTTAGGGCCGTTAGGGCCGCTTCCGGTGGTGGTAGATCTGGACTGCCAATACCCATGTTGATGACATCTTGCCCGTTAGCAATGCGCTGACGTACCTCACGCAGCTTACGTGAAAAGTAGTATTCTTGGACGCTATTTAATCTGTTGGCAGCTCTCATGAAATACGTTGGTTTTTATAAGTACCCAATACTTTTAACGATTCGGTCATGATTTCCAGTAGCTGAATGGTCTTGGAATAAAAGGCCACTTCATCAAAAGTTACATCCACAAAAAAGGAGTACTTCCATGGGGTTTCCACTATTGGCATAGACTGAATCTTAGTTAGGTTTAGTTTGCAATCGCTAAGTACGTTAAGTACGGCGACTAAGCTACCGCGTTTGTGATCTAGCACAAATTTTAGTGATGCCTTGTTGATGTCTTTAGATGAGTTGGGCGTAGTTTTGACGACAACAAAACGGGTGGTATTGTTGGCTATACTGTGTGTATTGGGCACTACAATGTCGAGTCCGTAAAGCGCAGCAGCCGTTTTAGAGGCAATGGCACCTAGACCACTAATTTGTTTGCCGGCAATGCGTTGTGCCACTTCTGCGGTGTCCGCATCTTCAATGAGTTTGATGTGGGGTTGAGTAGCAAAAAAGTCTTTGCACTGAAGCAGCGCCATGGGGTGCGAAGCCACTTCATTAATGTCTTCTATTTTAGTACCGGGTAGTGCCATCAACTGATGCTCAATTCGAATATAGGCCTCATCTACAATATGCAGATTGTTGGTGTCTATAAGAGCGTAGTTGGGAATAATAGAACCGGCAATAGAATTTTCCAAGGCCATAACACCGTGACTAACTGTACCCAAGCTAACCGCTTCAACGAGGGCATCAAACGACAAGCACTCCTCTAGTGCGGTGTTATCAAATAGCTTTACCGCTACCTCGTGGTGGTAGGAGCCCTTAATTCCTTGTATGGCTATTTTTGTTTCCATTGTTTATATTACTTCATGCCCTATGAGTACATAAAAAAACCCCGAACATTAGCTCAGGGTTTTAAATTCGTTTATAAAAACTATTATACACCCAGCTACCTCCCGTTATAGAAGTAGTAGAAAGATGAATAATATGTGTTTGTTTTCATTACGATGGCAAATTTACACCCAAAATTGAAATAAACAAATTTTTTGTGGATTTAACCGAACGTTAATCTCAGTCTATTCTAAACCAAAATCACTTGTTGGAAATAGCCGTTTTTGTTTTTTTAAAATTTTTCTGGTGATATCGGAACGTAGTTGCCCAAGCCACAGTAAGGTGTTTTGAACAGAAATTAACCACAACCTATCTCTTTTAAGGGCTACTAAAAAACCGTACGCGCTATTTGACGGATGTTGTCCGATTTACCCATCGAATAATAGTGCAAAAAGGGCACGCCAGCAGCAATCAACTCCTTACTCTGAGCAATACACCAGTCTATCCCCACTTGACGAATCGATTCCTTGGTCTTGGCTTTTAGAACTTCTTTTATCAATGCTTCGGGTAGGTCAACATGAAAACGATGTGGAATCAAATTGAGTTGCTTTTGCGTTGCCAACGGCTTTAAGCCCGGGATAATAGGCACATCAATGCCCGCCTTACGACAGCTGTCTACAAAAGCAAAAAAAATGCTGTTGTCAAAAAACATTTGGGTCACCACATAGTCAGCGCCAGCTTGAATTTTTTTCTTTAGAAAGTGAATATCACTTTCCATATTGGGAGCTTCCATATGCTTTTCGGGATAACCTGCCACGCCTATGCAAAAATCCGTTTGTGTGGAGTTTTTCAAATTCTCATCTAAATACACCCCGTGGTTCATATCATCTATCTGACGGACCAAATCCACAGCAAAGGCATTACCCTTAGGCTCGGGTTTAAAATAGGTTTCCGACTTCACAGCATCGCCTCGAAGTGCCACCACATTATCAATTCCTAAAAAGCCCATGTCAATCAAAAAGTTCTCTGTGTCTTCCTTTGTAAAACCACCACATAATACATGCGGAATGGCATCTACTTGATATTTGTTTTGGATAGCTGAACAAATACCCACCGTACCCGGGCGTTTACGTACAATACGTTTTTCCAGCAATCCGTTTGGGAGCTCTTTATAGTCGTATTCTTCACGGTGATAGGTCACATCTATAAATGGTGGTTTGAATTCCATCAACGGATCAATACTATCAAAAATCGTTTGGATATTTTGCCCTTTTAGGGGTGGTAAAATCTCAAAAGAAAACAAGGTCTTACCCTTAGCGTTTTGAATATGTTCGGTTACTTTCATATTATTCGTTCAGGTTGGGTTGTAGCCACTTGGTGGCAGTTGATATGGGTATGTTTTTTCGTGTGGCATAGTCCTGCAACTGGTCGGGGTTAATTTTTCCCAAACCAAAATAGCTGGCTTCTTGATGGGCAAAATAATAGCCCGAAACCGAAGCGGCAGGCCACATGGCCAGGCTTTCAGTCAATTCAACACCTATGCGCTCTTTTACTTGCAACAATTCCCAAATGGTTTCTTTTTCCAAATGATCTGGACAAGCAGGATAACCTGGCGCAGGCCGAATACCGCTGTATTTTTCTTTGATTAAGTCCTCGTTAGTCAAAACCTCACTGGGATGATAACCCCAATGAGTAGTACGCACCTGTTTGTGTAAATACTCGGCAAAGGCCTCAGCAAATCGGTCTGCAATTGCCTTGACCATAATGCTGTTATAGTCATCATTGCGGGCTTCGAATTCTTTGGCCAATTCAGCCGTACCAAAACCTGCCGTCACACAAAAACAGCCTATATAATCTTGAATACCTGAATCTTTTGGTGCAATATAATCGGAAAGCGCACGGTAGGGTTTACCCTTGCTTTTGAGCAATTGCTGACGCAAGGTTCTAAAGTGATATGTTTTCTGTTTGTGTGTTACTTCTATGTCGTCTTGGTGGTTACTATTGGCCTTAAAAAGTCCATACACTGCCTTGGCCGAAAGCAATTTTCCATCTATGATTTGCTGCATCATGGCTTTGGCGTCGGCAAAGAGTTGGGTGGCTTCTGTGCCCACAACTTCGTCAGTCAATATATCAGGATATTTCCCGTGTAAATCCCATGAACGGAAAAAGGGTGTCCAATCAATATAATCCACCAAAGGCTGCAATGGCTGCTCCAAAACTTGTATGCCCAATTGATTGGGTACTGAGGGCAGATGCTTGGCAAAGTCTAGCTGCAAGCGTTGAGCACGAGCTTCTGCTAAGTTCACATAGGTTTTGTGCTCGCTGCGTTGCAGGAAGCGTTCCCTCAAGTCCTCATACTCTGATTTGATCTCAGATTTATACTCTTTATTTCTATCTGGCTGCAATAAATTACCCACAACCGTAACCGCACGGGAAGCATCGTTTACGTGGACTACAGTATGCTTGTATTGGGGAGCAATCTTTACGGCAGTATGCGCCCTGGAGGTGGTTGCACCTCCTATCAGTACAGGTATGTTTTTACCCGTCTTGTTGAGCTCTTTTACTAAATACACCATTTCATCAAGAGAAGGGGTAATCAGACCTGACAAACCAATGACATCCACTTGTTCGGCAAGTGCTGTTTCAATGATGCGCTCTGGGGGTACCATAACCCCCATATCAACAATGTCGTAATTGTTACAGCCTAAGACCACACCAACAATATTTTTTCCAATATCATGTACGTCACCTTTGACGGTTGCCATCAAAATTTTTCCGGCAGCTTCAGGTTTTCCTTCTTGAGCTGCTTCAATGTAGGGCAATAAATAGGCAACTGCTTTTTTCATCACCCTTGCAGATTTAACCACCTGTGGCAGAAACATTTTTCCACTACCAAACAAATCTCCTACCACATTCATGCCGTCCATCAAAGAACCTTCAATGACCTCAATAGGTGCCTTTACCGCTTTGCGTGCTTCTTCTACATCTTCCACCACAAACTGATCGATGCCCTTGACCAGCGCATGGGTGATGCGTTCCTGCAAAGGAAGGCTTCGCCATCCCAAGTCATTTTTGATTTTGGCCTTGCTCCCACCCTTTACCTTCTCAGCAAATTCAAGCAAGCGCTCTGTGGCATCGTGTCTACGGTTAAGCAGAACATCTTCTACCCTTTCCAACAAATCTTTTGGGATTTCGTCGTAGACCTCCAACATACTGGGGTTAACAATACCCATAGTCATACCGTGTTTTATACCATGATATAAAAAAGCAGCATGCATGGCTTCACGGACTATGTTGTTCCCCCTAAAAGAAAAAGACACATTACTAACGCCTCCACTAACGTGGGCGTGAGGTAAGTTTTCTTTTATCCACTTGGTTGCTTTAAAAAAATCGAGTGCGTTGGTTTTATGCTCTTCTATTCCAGTCGCCACAGGGAAAATATTGGGGTCGAAAATAATGTCTTGTGGAGGAAAATTCACTTGATTAACAAGAATGTCATAAGAGCGTTTACAGATTTCAATGCGCCTTTCAAGTGAGTCTGCCTGACCTTTTTCATCAAAGGCCATGATAATTACAGCTGCACCATAGCGTCGAACAAGCTTGGCTTGTTTTACTAAAGTCTCTTCTCCTTCTTTGAGGCTAATGGAATTGACCACGCATTTGCCTTGTACTACTTGCAATCCAGCCTCAATGATTTCCCATTTTGAACTGTCAATCATGATAGGAATTCGGGCGATGTCTGGCTCGGCCTGAATAAGATTTAGAAAACGACGCATGGTAGCAACACCATCAATCATACCCTCATCCATATTCACGTCCAATATCTGGGCTCCTCCGTTCACTTGCTCACGGGCAATTTCTAATGCTGTTTCAAAATCATTTTGCTCAATAAGTCGTAAAAAGCGTCTTGAGCCAGTAACATTGGTACGTTCGCCCACATTGACAAAGTTAGTATCTGGCCGCACAACCAGGGGCTCTAATCCGGAAAGCGTTAAAAACTTTGGATCGGACATCTTAAAAAATTTTTCTGGGCAAATAGGTAGCTGCTGCTTGAGCTAGTAGTTGGGTGTGTGCAGGTGTAAAGCCGCAACAACCGCCAATAATATTGACCAGCCCATCGGACATATAAGGCTCAATAAGTTCACACATCCGTTCAGGTGTTTGGTCATATTCACCAAAGGCATTGGGCAGCCCTGCGTTGGGATGTGCCGAAACATAGCACTGAGTTTTTTGGCCAAGGCGTTGGACGTAAGGTTTTAATTGATCTGCGCCCAAGGCGCAGTTAAAGCCTATACTCAGCAAATCGATGTGGGCAATGGAAATTAAAAAAGCCTCTACAGTTTGCCCTGAAAGGGTTCGGCCAGAAGCATCTGTGATGGTACCGCTGACCATCACGGGAATTTCGGAACCTAGTTCCTCTTTGAGCTCATCAATAGCGAAAAGGGCTGCCTTGGCATTGAGCGTATCAAAAACTGTTTCTACCAAAAGCATATCAACGCCTCCATCAATTAGACCACTTGCTTGCTGCTTGTAAGCCACTTTGAGTTCGTCAAAACTAATGGCGCGATAGCCGGGATCATTCACATCTGGTGACATACTCGCAGTTTTGTTTGTTGGACCTATTGAACCCGCTACAAACCTAGGCTTGCTAGGATCCTTGGCAGTGTATTCATCAGCCGCTTTGCGTGCAATCTGTGCAGAAGCCACATTGAGTTGGGTTACGTAATCCTCCAATGCGTAATCAGCCATGGCAATGGTAGTTCCCGAAAAAGTATTGGTTTCAATGATATCCGACCCTGCTTCCAAATACTTGGCATGTACTTCATAAATAGCATCTGGCTGGGTAAGGGAAAGCAAATCATTGTTGCCGATAAGTGGTATATGGTGATCCTTAAATTGATCTCCACGGAAATCATCTTCGTCAAAGGCATAAGCCTGCAACATGGTGCCCATGGCACCATCTAGTACTAATATTTTTTTTGACAAAAGGGATTCCAGTGTGTTCATTATATTTTATTCAGAGATTGATTGAGGTCTTGAATGATGTCATCTGGATTTTCCAAGCCAACAGATATACGAACAAGTCCCTCAGTAATACCCACAGCCAAACAATCTTCAATACTGAGTTTACTGTGTGTAGATATAACAGGCTGGGTTACAATGGTCCGCGAGTCTCCCAGATTTGAAGAACGTGAACATATCTTTACGCCATCCATAAATTTTTTGCCACCATCAATTCCACCTTTCAATTGGATGGTAATAATATTTCCTCCGCGTTTCATTTGTTTTTTGGCAATAGCATATTGTGGATGATCCTTGTGGAAGGGGTAGCGCACCTCCTCTACAGCCCCATGCTCCAACAAAAATGCTACGATTTTTTCAGCATTATCACAATGACGGTCTACTCTTACTGCCAAGGTTTCCAGACTCTTGGAAAGCGTCCAAGCGTTAAACGGAGACATGGTAGGGCCTGTGGTTCGGGCAAAGGCATTGATTTCTTGAATAAGGTCGGCACGACCAACGGAAACACCACCTAACACCCTACCCTGACCATCTATAAGTTTGGTTGCTGAATGAATGACCAAATCGGCACCAAAGGCAATGGGTAACTGCAAATATGGGGTGGCAAAACAGTTGTCAATAACCAGAATAAGGTTGTGTTTCTTTGCCAAGGAACCCAACCGCTCTAAATCCAAAATCTGCAAACCAGGGTTGGTCGGCGATTCAGCATAAATCATCTTGGTGTTGGGCGTGATGAGCGACTCAAAATTATCCAAATCTGCGATATCAAAATAGGTGGTTTCAATATTCCATTTGGGGAAAAATTTAGTGAACAGCCCATGTGTAGCGCCAAAAACCGCTCGAGCAGAGAGAACATGGTCACCGCTATTTAAGAGTGCTGCAAAAGTGCCAAAAACCGCAGCCATGCCAGTAGCAAAGGCACAACCATCAGCTGCTCCCTCCATTTGGCAAATTTTTTCAACAAATTCGTTGGTGTTGGGATTGGTAAATCGACTGTATATATTCCGTTGCTTCTCATCTGCAAAGGAGGCACGCATCTCTTCTGCATCGTCAAAAACAAAGCTCGATGTTAGAAAAAGTGGTACGCTGTGCTCGTGGTGCTGAGATCTTGGTACTTGCGTACGAACAGCATTGGTTTCAAATTTTTTTAGGCTCATAAGGGATGTCATTTACAATAATAGAAAAGCTAATATCTGCGGTAGCTGCCAAGGTTAAGGAAACCGAACAATACTTTGTAAATGACAACTCAGCAGCGCGATATATTTTTTCAGGGTTTACTTTACCTGAAACACGTACTGTCGCATGTACTTTTGTGAAAAGTGATGGTGCAGGTTTGTCTACACGGTCGCCATCAACATCAATTTCTAGACTATCAAAAACTACTTTTTGTTTGTTTAGTATTGATATAATATCAATACTAGAACAGCCTGCGATGCCCATAAGAAGCAATTCCATTGGGCTTGCACCTTGCGGGTTTTGAACATATTTATTGTCAATAGCAATTTGATAACCGCTATTGTTTTGGATTGTGGCGTGATAGCCAGATTGGTGGATGAGTTTTACATTCATACATGCTCATGGATTGGGGTAAATACTTCTTCTAGTAGATTTATTAATTGATCGTGTTCAATTAAAAAAGCATCATGTCCATGAATGGAACTGATGGTCTTGAAGAACACGTTTGGCTTTACATTTAAAAGTCGGCCATAAGTTTCCCTGTTGTCTTCGTGGGTAAAAAACAAGTCCGTGTCAATGGATACAATATAAATGTTTCCCGTTACCTTCTCTACCAATGTCTCAAACGAATCGCGTTCATGACAAATATCAACGCTACCCAACAAATGATTCATCGATTTATAGGATCTCAAATCAAACCGGCTAGCTAGTTTATCGCCATGATATAGCATCCATGTTTCAACATTAAATTTGTTTTCCTGTTTGTTGGTGGTGCGGTTAAATCGATATTTTAAAGATTGTGGTGTTCTATAACACAACATGGCATGAATACGTGCATCCTCGAGTGGATTTTGTGAATTGTGCAGTAATCGGTCTTGAAGTAACACATTTGCTAAAATCCAGTCAGAAGCTTCCCAATGACAAGCAATAGGAATAACATTGCGGATAAAATGCGGGTAAGATACCGCCATTTCCCATGCCAGAGCACCACCTATAGAACCACCAATGGTAGCAAAGAGTTCGGATACACCAAGTTCATCTAAAGTAATTTTAAAAGCTTCAGACACGTCGCGTAATATCCAGTCTTTATAAGAAGTTAAAAAGCTATCATCAAATCCATTGCCAGGAAAATTAAAGGCAATAACGCTATACACTTCAGTATCTATTAGCTTTTTTGGACCAATAATATCGCTCCACCATCCTTCTTCACCCGAAACATTTGAATTACCTGTAAGTGAATGATTCACCAAAACAACAGGTGCTTCGTGTAGCGCCTTACCAAATACTTGGTAGGATAAGGTCAAAGGAATGACCTTGCCACTGTGCAGCTTAAAAGAAGGGATGGTGTGTTTTTGAAGTGTTGGCATATTGCCTTTTGTTTTTTACTTTCTACAGTGTATCAAAAGCTGCTTGTAAATCGGCTTTTAAATCTTCCACATCTTCAAGTCCAACAGACAATCGAATGAGGTCACTGGTTACACCTGTATCTTCTTGCTGTTCTGGAGTGAGTTGTTGGTGGGTTGTACTGGCATTGTGAATGATGAGTGATTTTGAATCCCCAAAGTTGGCAAGCAACGAGAAAATCTTGGTATTATCTGCAATTTTCTTAGCAGCTTCAAATCCACCTTTCACACCAAAAGTAACAACACCACTTTGACCGTCTTTTAGGTATTCTTTTGCTAGGCTGTTGTATTTACTTGATGCCAATCCAGGATAATTTACCCAAGCTACGGCTTCGTTTTCACTTAGCCACTGCGCCAGTTCAAGTGCATTTTGGCTGTGGCGCTGCATTCTTACGGACAGCGTTTCTATTCCTTGGATAATTTGGAACGCATTGAATGGACTGATTGCTCCTCCCAAATCACGAAGACCCTCTATTCTAATTCTGGCAATATAAGCCGCAGGGCCCAGAGCCTCATGGTAATTGAGACCGTGATATGAAGGGGAAGGGGAAGTGAATTCTGGAAACTTACCACTCGACCAATCAAATGTACCCGCGTCAATAATAACACCACCCATTGCAGTACCATTACCATTTAGGTATTTAGTCAAAGAGTGGATGACAATATTTACACCATGTTCAATGGGTTTTAGCAAAGCAGGGGTGGCAACAGTATTATCAACCATAAAAGGAACCTTGTGTTTCTTGGCTACTTTAGAAATTGCAGCCAAATCTAGTACATCCAATTTTGGGTTACCCAAAGCCTCAGCAAAAATAAGGCGGGTGTTATCTTGAACAGCTGCCTCAAAATTGGCAACATCGTTAGGATCAACAAAAGTTGTGGTGATGCCAAAGCGTGGCAACATAGACTTTAGCATGTTATAGGACCCTCCGTATAAGCTGTTTGAAGAAACTATATGGTCTCCTGCTTTTAAGAAAGTGAGAATTCCTGTTGACAGTGCTGCAGTTCCTGAACAAGTAGCCACAGCGGCTATTCCACCTTCAAGTGCTGCCATGCGCTGCTCTAATACATCGGTAGTTGGGTTATTTAGTCGGGTGTAAATATATCCGGGTTCTGCAAGCGCAAATAGGTTAGCAGCATGTTCTGCATTGTTAAAAACATAAGAAGTTGATTGGTACAAAGGCACCGCTCTTGTTCCTTGTGTTTTGGTTACATCATGACCTATGTGTAGGGCATCGGTAGAAAAATTTGAATTACTCATGTTATATTATTAAAATTGATTCTTAAATGTTTGTACTAAATCGAGTTTCTCCCAAGTAAATAGTTCTACCTGACAGTCAATGCGACCGTTATAGGGTGACTCGAATGTCTTTTTTACGGTTTCAGGCTTTCGACCCATATGCCCATAAGCAGCCGTTTCCTCATAGATGGGGTTTCGAAGTTTGAGGCGTTGCTCAATTCCAAAAGGGGATAAATCCACGAGCTTGGCAATTTTTTCTGCTATTTCAGCATCTGTGTGTGTTGTTTTTGATGTTCCATAAGTATTAATAAATATGGAAGTTGGCGCTGCAACACCAATGGCATAACTTAATTGCACCAATACCTCATCACAAACCTCAGCAGCTACCAAATTTTTAGCAATATGTCTTGCGGCATAGGCAGCACTTCTATCTACCTTAGAAGGGTCTTTACCGCTAAAGGCACCTCCACCGTGTGCACCTTTTCCTCCGTAAGTATCTACAATTATCTTACGGCCCGTAAGACCAGTGTCTCCGTGAGGGCCACCAATGACAAATTTCCCTGTTGGGTTAATGTGGTAAACAATATCATCGCCAAAAAGGGCTTGAATATGTCCTGGATATTCGGCCACAACAGCAGGAATAACCAGTGTGATTAAGTCTTTTCTGATTTTAGCCAGCATAGCATCGTCTTCGTCAAAATCGTCGTGCTGTGTTGAAATAACAATAGTATCTACACGCAGTGGTTTATTATCATCTGAATATTCAAGTGTGACTTGTGACTTGGCGTCTGGTCTAAGATAGGGGATCGCTGTTTTTTCCCTTCTAAAATCAGACAAAACGCGCATGATTTTATGGGAAATATCAAGTGCCAAGGGCATATAGTTGTCTGTTTCGTTGGTGGCATAACCAAACATAATCCCTTGGTCTCCGGCACCTTGTGAAGCTGGCTCTGCTCTATCAACGCCTTGATTAATATCCGGGGATTGTTCGTGAATAAGTGAAATTACACCACAAGAGTCGCCAGAAAATTGATAAGCATCTTTGTTATAGCCGATACGGTTGATTGTTCGACGTGTTATTGACTGAATATCTAGGTAAGTTTTGCTTTTTACCTCACCAGCTACAACAGCCTGACCCGTAGTAACCAGGGTTTCGCAGGCCACCTTACTGTTAGGGTCAAATGCAATAAAATGATCTAATAGCGCATCGCTAATTTGATCTGAAACTTTGTCTGGGTGGCCTTCACCTACTGACTCTGATGTAAAAAAGTATGACATAATCTTGCTTTTGAGTGGTATATGGACTGATTGCAGTAATCAAAAGCAAGCTGTTTTAGCAGTTTTTTTGAGAGGTTGCAATCAGTCAAATCCTTCCTCTGAGGGTGCAAATATACAATAAGATGAAACTTTACAAAAAAAATTTTAACGAAAACTTAAAGACAT
>Ga0208127_1000303_pt1 | contig 25488 bp, 17 predicted proteins | sample ETNtaG_6_FD_185751 | JGI IMG/M metagenome (GOLD analysis project Ga0208127, IMG submission 185751) | Marine microbial and viral communities from oxygen minimum zone, Eastern Pacific Ocean - ETNP201306SV45 (SPAdes) (version 2) | ecosystem: Environmental > Aquatic > Marine > Oceanic ... | reverse complement strand
CCTGGAATTCCGAACACAAGAGCAGGTATCCAAGCGCCGCCTACAGCCGCATTGTTCGCGCTTGTCGGAGCCACCACGCCGCTCACTTCCCCTTTGCCGAATCGGTTGCCTTTCTTCGAAGATCTCTGCTCGACCCCATACGCAGCCCAAGCGGCAACATCGGCCCCCGCGCCTGGCAAAGCGCCCACGAAGGTTCCAAGAAGAGACGAACGAGCCACCGTCAGCTTTCGGCGCCATATGGATTTCAAAGCGTCGAGCGGTCCATTGCGCTTTCCTGACTCGGGCGGCAAGGCAGCCGCCTTAGAAGACGCTCCACTCGCAACGGAACGAATTACTTCGGACACTCCAAACAGGCCGATCATTACCGGTATGAATCCGAGCCCGCCCATCAACTCCAGATTGCCGAATGTGAATCGCTGAGCGCCGCTCACCACATCGAGCCCCACCGTCGCCAAAAGCATGCCCAGAACTGCGGAAAGCAAACCCTTCAAGGTGTTGCCCGAACTCACCACAGCGCTCATGCACAAACCGAAGATCGCCAGCCAGAAGTATTCGAAATTCGAGAAACGGATTGCGAATCGAGCCAGTTCCGGAGCGATGAACATCAGCAAGCCTACGCCAACCAAGCCACCGATGCACGAACAGAACAAGTCTATGGTCAAAGCGAAACTCCCTCGACCTTGCTTGGCAAGCTGATGCCCGTCGAGAGTAGCTGCCGCCGACGCAGGCGTACCCGGAATGCGCAAGTAGGTAGCGGGAATGTCGCCCGCGAAAATCGCCGTGAAGCTTACTCCCACGATCATCGCTAAGCCCGAATTAGGATCAGGCATATAGAAACTCACAGGAACGATGAGAGCGACGGCCATAGTCGCAGTGAGCCCAGGCGTAGCGCCGACGAAAATACCGAACAGCATTCCCAGAATCCACGGAATCAATACATGCGCTTGGAGCAGTTCCGCCATCGCCTAATCAAAAAGGAAGTCCCAAGACGCCCGTCGGCAAAGGAACCCGAAACCCCACGCCGAAAAGAACGTAAACGAATGCGACAATCGCCACCGATATGATCCCCGATCGCGCCCAACTGGCCGATAGAAAGCGCATCGACGCGAATGCGAAAACAACCGTTGCCACTCCAAAGCCGACCCAAGGCAAGAGCATAAGATAGAGAGCGAGAAATCCCAAAAGAGCCGCCGCCTTGATGGTAGACTTTCTCCTGTCGATTCCCGAAACGTCCGATTCCTCCATCCTAGACTCCTTAGGGCGTGACCTGGCTTGGCGCCAATCGCGGGCCAACAAAGCGATTCCACCTGCCGCTAGCAATGCGGACAACCCTACGGGAAATAATCGAGCTCCAGGATCCGCATTGTTTCCGAATCCCGGCTCTACGATGTCGCGAGAAAGGAAATACACGGTACTCGCGACCAATATCAAAACCCAACCCAGGCTTGACGAGGACTTCGCTTTGCCCAACTCCCCGCTCACTTGCTAGCGTATCCAGTCGCTTCGATTACCGTCTTCCACTGAGCATCCTGCTCCTCGAGAAACTCGCCAAAAGCAGATCCAGACATCAGTAGCGGGGCGAATCCATTCTTCGACATGAATTCCGAAAACGCCTCCGATTCGCCTATTTTCTCCAACGCAGCTCCAAGTCTATTTGCAATCTCCGGGGGCGTGCCCTTCGGAGCCACGATGCCCCGCCACCCCACGGCGCTCCAATCAATTCTTGAATCAATCGCCGTAGGCAAATCGGGAAAGTCTTCCATCCGTTCGGGCGACATGACAACCAGCGCCTTCAGCTGCCCCGCTTCGATTTGGGTCAGAGCTTCAGGCACGCTGCAACATACAGCGTCTATATGCCCGCCCAGCAACTCCACAATCGATGGCGCCGAACCCTTGGTCGGGATCCATCGGATTGCGTCGACGGGCAACCCTGCAGAAAGCTGGAAGCCCGCTCTGGCCAAGTCCCAGGCTCCCCCTGTCGCAGTGCCTGACATCTTGAGCTTTCCCGGATTCGCCTTGGCGTAGTCAAGAAGGTCCCCAATCGTTTTCCATTCGGCATCAGAGCGAACCATGATCGCCGCCGCGTCGCCATTCAGTCCGGCTATCGGAGTATAGGCTTCCCAAGTCAAATCGGTTATCCCCATCCAATGCATGGTGCTAAGCTCGAAGGTTGCCATGGTCAAGGTATGTCCATCGGGCTTTGCCAGAGCTCCAGCCGAATGCCCCACCGCCCCACTGCCGCCCGTGCGGTTCACAACCACCCATGGATTGCCCAATTCGCGTTGAAGCTGATCAGCAACGAAACGGGCCAATCGATCCGTCCCGCCCCCAGGGGCCCAAGGACAAATAAGGGTACCGCTTTTGCTCGGGAACGAATCAACCGAATCCGAAGACGAACCGCCACCCGGTTGGCAACTCGCTAACAGCAGAATCGCAAATGTCGCCAGACAAACAATACGGGCTAAATTGATAATTCTCTTCATAATTTTGAATACGTTGGAGTATCAAGCTCAAGCGCCTAAAACGCGTCATTCAAGTAAGTGCGCAAGCCCGTCTGCCAATAATACTGCAATTTGAGCATCCATTTTTCATAGCCGTAGATCGCATCGGTTCGATTGGCCCAGCGGTGCCACTCGCGAGCCATTTCCAATACCAGATCGTAGTGGTCGGACGCGATATCGTTTTGCTCAAGCGGGTCCTTCTCGATATCGTAGAGTTCCCAATCGTGATGAGTCTGCCCATCCGTTGTAGTGAAGTTCTTGGATACCAATTTGTACTTTCCCTTGAAAATCGCTCGATTCGCCTCGTGTTCGAAAGCAAGGGTTCGATCGGGCAAGGCCTTGCCCTCGAATGCGGGAATCAAGCTCACCCCCTCCATAGGCAGGACCGCATTTCCGTCGAAGCGCTCCGGATACTTAGCCCCAGCGAGCTCCACGATCGTGGGCATGAAATCGATGACATGCCCGCGTTCCGTTTCCGTCTCGCCCGCCCGCCCGATGCCCGCAGGCCAATGAGCGATCATCGGCGTGTGAATTCCACCTTCGTGATTGAAATGCTTATACAGTTTAAACGGCGTATTGCCGACCGCGGCCCAAGGCGATCCCACGTGATGTTTCGTGCCTGGCTGTCCCATATTCGCGAGCGCGGCGCCTTTCAAAGGACCGTCGCGGCCCGCCGGACCGCCTTCGTAGTTGGCCCCATTGTCCGAAAGGAAAAGTATAAGCGTGTTTTCCAGGGCGCCCATTTTTTCCAGCTGTTCCAGCGTTTGACCAACCCCTTGATCCACTTGGTCAACCATCGCCGCGTAAGTCGCCATGCGGCGAGCCATGTCCGCCTTTTCCACTCGACTGAGAGACTTCCAGCTTGGGATACGCGTTGGCTGAGCGTATTCGTCGTGCCATGGCGGCGAATCCGACATGGGTGGCATGGCGTCGTACTCCGTGTAATAGCCCTTCGCCTGCAGCGCTTCCCAGCGCGCTTCGCGAATGCGGTCCCAGCCCTTCTCGTAGCGATCGACGTATTTGTCGATCAAATGCTTGGGCGCTTGGATGGGCGAATGCGGCGCTTGATAGGCCAGGTATAGGAAAAATGGCGTATCGCCCTCGTTCTCCTGGTGGTACTGCAAAAAGCGAACGGCGTAATCGGTGGTAGCATCTGTGGCGTGAAACCCGCCGTCTTCGTACGCGATCGGCTCTACGGTCGGCGATTCGAGAATATACAGAGGTGGTTGCCAGTAATCCCCACAACAGCCCTCGTAGGCGTAGGAGTGATCGAAGCCGCGGGCCGGAGGCAGTCGCTCGGGCGTATTTCCAAGATGCCACTTGCCTGACATGTAGGTCGCGTATCCATTTTGTCCTAGCAGCTCCGACAGGAAGATATTGTTTCCCGGATCGACCGGTTCCAACTCGTAGGTCCCGACCTGGTGACTGTAGAGGCCCGTCATAATGCTGGCGCGCGTGGGACCGCAGCGAGCGCAATTGTAGAAGCGCGAGAACTTCAACCCATCATTCGCCAAGCGATCGATATGCGGGGTCTCGATTTCGCTGCCCAAGTAGCCGAGATCCGAAAATCCCAGATCGTCCACGAGGATTATCAGAATGTTCGGGCGTTCGGCGGCAGTCGAATTGAGAACGGTGACCAAGAAGAAGAGACCGATAGAAAAAACACGAAAACGAGATAGCATGGGTAGAGGGGATCTAATGAAACGCCATGCTTAACGCTCGCGCCTCGAACATCAATGCTAAGCTTCGAAAAAGCGCGGCCTAAACGAGCCCAGCGAACCGAAAGAATCCCTTCTCAATCTCTCCTTCCGCTTCTCTCTCCACTTCTATTTCTTCTTCTCCCTCTACTTCTACTTCCGCTTCTGCTTCTCCATCTAGCAGTCGCAAGATCGAGAAGGAGAAATCGAAATAGATAGGACGGGCCACCCTTTGGCCACGCGCCCTTCTCTACCCTACACCGCGACGGACGACGATTCTATGATCGCGTCGATCCGCGAGAGCTCTTCGTCCGAAAAGCTCGTGTTCGCAACCGCTCCCAGATTGTCCGCGATTTGCTGCGTCGAACTCGCGCCGATAATCACCGAAGTGATCGTATCGCGCTTCAAAACCCACGAAAGAGCCATCTGAGCCAGAGTCTGTCCACGCTCTTGCGCGACTTCATTCAGCGCCAAAGCCAACTCTCGCTTCGCATTGACCTGATCCGCATCGAGGAAGATACTGTTCTCGGATCCGGCGCGCGAATCCGCGGGAACGTCTTTAAAGTACCGATCCGTCAGGATGCCTTGCTCCAGAGGGCTGAAGGCGACCGCTCCCATCCCCAGCTCGTCCAAGGTATCCAAAAGCTCAGGCTCTGGACCACGATCGAGCATATTGTAGCGCGGTTGGTGCACCAGTAATCGAATTCCCCGCGACTTCAGTTCATTGTACGCCAAACGCGTTCGTTCCGCATCGTAGTTGGATATGCCAACGTAGAGAGCCTTCCCGGATCGCACGGCATATTCAAGAGCGTCCATGGTTTCTTCGATTGGCGTTTCTGGATCCGGTCGGTGCGAGTAGAAGATATCGACGTACTCCAAGCCCATGCGCTTCAAGCTCTGATCGAGACTGGCCACCGCGTATTTCTTGGAACCCCACTCCCCGTATGGGCCTTTCCACATGTCGAATCCCGCCTTGGTCGTAATGATCAACTCGTCGCGATGACTCGAGAAATCTTCTTTTAGGATCTTGCCGAAGTTCGTCTCTGCCGAACCGTAAACCGGTCCGTAATTGTTCGCCAAATCGAAGTGCGTGATCCCTTCGTCGAAAGCGAAGCGAACCATCGCCTTCGCATTTTCATAACTGTCAACGCTTCCGAAATTATGCCAAAGCCCAAGCGAGACAGGCGGCAATTTCAGGCCGCTTCTTCCGCAGCGATTGTATTCGATTTTCTGGTATCGTTCTTCTGAGGGGACGTAGGTCATAGTAGTAGTTTACTTTATAAATCGCGATCGATAGCTCGAAGGGCTCTCGCCTAGAGCGTGACGAAATTGAGTGGAAAAGAATGAGCTGCTGCCGAATCCGCAATGATAAGCGATCTCGGTGATGCTGTTATTGACATCCTTGAGCATTTCGCAGGCTTCGTGAATTCGCAGCTTGTTGATGTACTGCACAGGAGTCGCATCGTAGGTACGTTTGAAGCGACGCTGCAACTGGCTAATCGACAGGCTCGCTATCTCAGCCAGTTGCTCTATGCGAATGGACTCTCTAAAATTCTTCTGTATGTACGAGGCCACTTCCGCCATGCGGGTCAAAGGCAACGCCGCGCCCTCGGTCTTTTTCCCGTATTGGCGGCAAACGAAGGCTACCAACAAGTGAAACGCGCTCGTCAGGACCAATCGCCTTCCTTCCGATTGACCTGCGTATTCGACTTTCAAATGCGTCAGCAGATTCGTGGCGTATGCCAAATTCTCGGCATTGAGGTGCAGACGCTCCTTGAATCGATCCACGCTGCGCGTTCGCGGCTGAAGATCGAACAGAGCATGATAGCCCATCATTTCCTCGATTTCGCTTCGCCCGACCAGAAACTGGTCGGGATCGAACATAATGTTGCACAGCATCAATTCTTGGGCATCCCGAAATCCGTGACGGCGATCTCCACTGATTACGAATACATCGCCCGTCTCCAAGGGATACTCTTCGATTTCGGTCAAATGAGTCGCTCGACCGCCCAATACGAAAACCAATTCCGAATATTCATGGGCGTGCATCTTGAAGTCGCCGTCATGTTTGACGAAAGCGATCCGAAAACGAAAATCCGTTTCCGGCATATCCTCTGCATAGGAACCGTAGCACTTTTTCTGATAGCTCCGCCCTTCGGCGAATTCCAATGCCGTGCCGACGATTTCTTCCGATTGCAGAGTCGTAAGGCTCATTGAAACCAATCGAAGCGCCGAGCGCCATACTGTCAAGCCTCCTGCTGAAATAATTAAAGCATATGCTCCAATTACTCAAACTTCCCCTATTAATCAATCGGAATATAAGCGCGTTAATAATTAAAGACATATCCCGAATATGAATATCTTTCCGGAATAACTCGACCTATAATACTCAATTTCGATAGTCTCCTGATTCAAACTCCTAAGGCCGTTGCCATGTCGATCGTAACGCAAACCACACCCCATTCCGAGCTGCCAGAATTCGCTCAGGAAGAACCCAAGCCCCCGCTCGCTCAGGTTATTCGCCAGCGCCCATTGCTCGCGGCCATCTCTTTAGGGATCACCGCTATTGGCTTCTCCCAAGCGCCCGAGAGCGACTTCAGCGAAGGCGATAAGCTCTTCGCCCTCCATGTTAAGGGAATCTTCGCCGACAAATGCGTTTCTTGCCACGGCGAAGATCCCGAGGAAATCGAGGGCGGTCTCGATATGACTCACCTCGATGGCATCCTCGAAGGCGGCGACTCCTTCGACGACATTCTCCTGCCCGGCGATTCCGAGTTCAGCTTCATCATGGAAGCCATCCGCTGGGAGGATCCGGATTTCGAAATGCCACCCAAGGAGAACGATCGCCTGAATGAAGAACAAATCTGGGCTATTCGCGATTGGATCGACGCCGGCGCCCCCTGGCCGAAAGACGATACCATTGCCGCTATTCGCGACCAATACGCGGAAGGTGTCATAGTCGCCACAAGCGGAGCTCTCTCCGAGGAATGGGCCAATCGCCGCTATGAGGAAAAGAATCTCTGGGCCTACCAACCGATTGCGAATCCCGAACCGCCGAAAACGAATTCCCAGGCGAGCCATCCAATTGACGCCTTCATAGATCGAAAGCTCGAGCGCCTAGAGCTAGAAGCAGCGCCTCTTGCCGATCGACTAACATTGATTCGCCGCGCCACCTTCGATTTGATTGGCCTACCGCCAACGCCTGACGAGATAGAGGCCTTCGTCAGCGATGAGCGATCGGATGACGATGCCTTTGCAACAATCGTCGAACGCCTGCTGGACGATCCTCGCTACGGCGAACAATGGGGCAAGCATTGGCTCGACGTCGTACGCTACGCCGATTCATCCGGCTATTCCAACGACTACGAACGTCCTGCTGCCTGGCGCTATCGCGACTACGTCATCCGCGCCTTCAATGAGGACAAGCCATTCGACCAATTCATCGTCGAGCAAATCGCAGGCGACGAGCTCGATTCGGCGGATCCTGAAAAAGTCTTCGCCACCGGTTTCCTGCGCATGGGACCATGGGAACATACGTCAATGTCAGTTGCTCGCATAACGCGACAGCAGTTTCTCGACGACGTCACCGACAGTATAGGACAAACATTCCTATCCCATCCCTTGCAATGCGCGCGCTGTCACGATCACAAGTTCGACCCGATTCCAACGAAAGACTACTATCGCATTCAAGCGGTCTTTTCCACCACCCATTTCGCCGATAGGAATGTCGATTTCCAAAGCTTCGAAAATCTGGATGGCTTCGAGGAAAAGGAAACCATGGCCAAGCGTATCCAGTATTTTGCTGACATACAAAAGAGGCTGAACGAAAAAAAAGCTGAAGCGACGAAGCGCTGGGCTGAGGAAAACGGTTTGCCCGCAGCCACCCGCCGCGAACTTGCTAAACAAGGCGTTCCAGACGATAAGCTGCCCCCGCGCAATCTCGGACTCGACGTCAACGAAATCGGCGTCATCAAAGTCGGCAGCAAGGTCGTCAATCGCACCAAGTTCGAAATGAAGAAATTCGAGCCGTACGCGATGTCAGTCTACAGCGGCGCTTCTCCCAAGAAAGAACAGCGATCCGGCAATATGCTGCAAATGCCCAGCGATCCTATGGCGGGCGGAGACTTCGAAGAATCTCACATTCTCAACGGCGGCGACCCCTTCGGTCGCGGCGAGGAGGTGACTCCCGGAGTGCTCAGCGCGCTACCCGATTCGAACGACGCTCTCGCTAAGACGGATTGGAACTCTATAACTTCGGAACCTGTAGGGCGCCGCTTGGAATTCGCTCGCTGGCTATCCAGTCCGAAAAACGTTCTCGTCCCACGTTCGATTACCAACCGAATCTGGCATTATCATTTCGGTCGTGGGATCGTCAATACGCCTAATAATTTCGGGGCCATGGGCGGCAAGCCAACACACCCCGAACTGCTCGACTACCTCGCCACTCGTTTCGTCGACGAAGGATGGAGCATCAAAAGCCTGCACCGCTTCATCATGAGTTCCGAAAGCTACCGACGCTCCACGAACCACCCAGATCGTCAAAGACTTGAAGAACTCGATCCGCTTAACGAAAGCTACGCTGCCTTCCGACCTCGGCGACTTAGCGCCGAGGAGATTCGAGACAGTATGCTCTACGTTTCTGGTGAGCTCTCCGAAACCATGGGTGGATTGCCTGCATTGCCTGAGATGAATCTCGATGTAGCCCTTCAACCTCGCCAGGTCATGGGCTCGTTTGCCGCTTCCTACGAACCTGCCAAGACGCCAGAACAGCGGAATCGGCGCTCCATCTACGCGAAGAAGATACGAGGACTGCGCAATCCGATGCTCGAGGTATTCAATCAGCCTAGTCCCGACGAGTCCTGCGAGGTTCGACAGGCATCTACGGTCACGCCGCAAGTCTTCAGCCTATTCAATGGCGAGAACACGCTAAAGCGCTCTATCGCCACCGCTATGGAATTGCTCGACACCACCGATAATCGACGCGAAGCCGTCGAGCTCTTATTTCAACGAGCTTACGGACGATCCCCCGACAAACGCGACTTGTCCCTCAGCCTCGCCCACTGGAAGAAAATGGAAAAGCGCCATCGGAATCTAGAGTTCGAAGAAACGCCTCTTCCTAGAGACGTCGAGCGATCGGCTATCGAGGAAATGACCGGCGACTCTTTCACTTTCACCGAACGCCTTTTCGGCTACGACGACTATATCCGCGATCCGGGCCCTGCCGATGTCGATGCGGAAACGCGCGCCCTCGCCGACCTCTGCCTAGTCGTCTTCAACAGCAACGAATTCCTTTACGTCTATTAACACCCGATCGCTCCTGTCATGAAAAGAAAGATACAACAGGAAATCGCCGATAATCTGGCGGCGGCGAAATCGCTCAACCGTCGCGATTTTCTCTACAGCATGGGCGCCAGCCTCGGCAGCGTCGCCCTCGCCGGCATGTCCGCCAAAGCCGCTTCCCCTTCGAGCTCCGGACCGCTTGCCCTAAAGGAGCCTCACCTCCCCCCAAAAGCCAAGAATTGCATATTCCTCATGATGGAGGGCGGCCCCAGCCATATCGATACCTTCGACCCCAAACCCGATCTAGCCAAGCTCCACCTTCAGAAATTCGTTCGCAACAACGAAGAAGCCAAATCCGCGATGGAAAGCGGCACGCGCTACTACGTGCAAAGTCCTTGGAAAGCCCGCCAAGTCGGCCAATCCGGAGCTTGGATGACCGAGCCTTGGCAACACCTGGCCGAAGTCGCCGACGACATCTGCTTCTACCGAGGCTGCCAAGCGGAGTCCGTCAACCATCCGACCGCGCTGTTCCACATGAACACGGGCAATCGATTTGGCGGCGACCCCGCCATCGGCTCGTGGGTCACCTACGGTCTCGGCTCCGAAAACCAGGATCTGCCCGGCTTCATCGTTTTGCCTGAAGTATCCTATCCACAAGGCGGATCGCCTAATTGGGGCAATGGCTACCTGCCCGCCCACTATCAAGGCACGCCGCTACGACCCACTGGATCGCCTATCCTCGACTTGAAGCCGCCCGCCGGCATTACCCCTGAGCATCAACGGGCCAACCTCGACCTGCTCAGCCGCTTCAATCACGATCATCTCAAGGATCACCCTGGCCAAGACGAACTTCAGGCGAGAATCGAAAACTACGAACTCGCCTTCCGCATGCAAATGCAAGTTCCGGACATTCTCGAAATCGATCAAGAAGACCAGAAAACCAAAGAGCTCTACGGGATCGACTCTGACGAAACAGAAGTCTTCGGCCGCAAGCTGTTGCTTGCTCGTCGCTTGATCGAGAAAGGCGTGCGATTCGTGCAAGCCTATTCTGGCGGTTGGGACTCCCATGACTTTATAGAGCGCGCCCACGGTCAACGTATCCGAAATATCGATAAGCCGATTGCAGGCCTGATAAAGGACCTCAAGCAACGGGGCCTGCTCGACGAAACGCTCATCGTTTGGTGTGGAGAATTCGGACGCAGTCCCGACAACGGAATCCGTGACGGCGGAGCCGCCTATGGTCGCGACCACAATGCCAACGCCATGACCATGTGGTTCGCAGGCGGCGGCTGCAATGCGGGCCATACGATTGGGGCCACGGACGAACTAGGCATGACCGCAGTGGACGCCATTCACCCCATCCGAGACGTTCACGTCACATTGCTCCATCTTCTTGGCCTCGACGACAACAAGCTTACCTACTTTCATGGAGGCCGCTTCAAGCAGCTCTCACAGTTTGGAGGTCGTTTAATTAACGACTTGATCGCTTAGGCGCTATATTCGATTGGGCGTGAGCGTTCCGGCTCCCCTATGACCAATCCCGATGCGACGCCTCAGGGACGAGACTGTCTTAACTTACCCGACACACTTACTCCACCATGTTCCGTCTCCCTTTCATTCCTCTTCTTCTTGCCTTCGCTTGCGCAAGTTGCCTCCTCTCTTCCGATCGCCCCAACGTCCTCATTATCGGCATCGATGATCTTAGGCCCGAACTGAACTGCTACGGAGCCAGCCACATTCACTCGCCGAATATCGACAAGCTCGCAGCGCGCGGGACGCTCTTCGATCGAGCCTACTGCCAGTACGCAGTCTGCGGTCCTTCGCGCTCCAGCATGCTCACAAGCCGCCGTCCCGATGCAATAGGAGCATACAACAACAAAACTCACTTTCGCGATACGCTTCCCAATGCCGTATCCCTACCGCAGCACTTCAAGAATCACGGCTATGCGACCTATGGTTTTGGAAAGGTCCTCCACAACACGCAACGCGACGAAGCCTCTTGGACCGAGCCCCAACATTATCTCGTCGAAAAGCAATACGCGTCACCTGGTCTCGAAGACAAGACTGCGGGCATCGACGGAATTCACGGAGCGAATAAGCTAGTCCCGCTCTTCGAAGGACCCGATGTCGCCGACGATGCCTACCGCGATGGCGAAACGAATTTAGCGGCGATCGCAAAACTTGAAGCAGCAGCCGCATCCGAACAGCCTTTTCTCTTATTCGTCGGCTACCACAAACCCCACACTCCATTCAACGCGCCCAAAAAGTATTGGGATCTCTACGACCGCGAGTCGCTGCCCTTGGCAACGAACGTCTTCCAGCCACAAGGAGCCCCTAACATCGCTATGAATCCTTGGCGCTACGTGCGCAGTTTTGGCGGAATGCCCGAGGAAGGACCCTTGCCAGAGCCTCTCGCCCGCGAAACGCGTCATGCCTACTTCGCATGCGTCAGCTATATCGACTCGCTAATCGGCGAACTCATAGCCGCGCTCGAAGCCACAGGCGAAGCGGACAACACCATCATCGCCCTCTGGTCGGATCACGGCTACCAGCTCGGCGATCATGGCATGTGGTGCAAGCACACGAACTTCGAGACCTCCACCCGCATCCCCTTCATCATCGTCGATCCGCGCGACTCGCGATCACGTCAGCGAGTCGACGCCCGCGTCGAACTCATAGACATGTATCCAACGCTTGCGGACATGGCCAATCTGCTGGAGCCACTCGAAATAGACGGCAAGTCTCTCGTCCCTCTTTTGAAGAATGGAAACGCATGGGACCGTCGGGACACGCTCGCGTTTAGCCAATTTCACCGCGGAAAGACACGCGGCTACTCAGTCCGCTCCCGAGATTTTCGCTACACGGAATGGAGAAACGTGGAAAGCGGAGCCATTGTCGCACGCGAGCTCTACGATCATCGCTCGGATCCGGATGAGAATGTGAATACAGCCGCGTCGCCTGAGCGAGCTTCCGATCTAAGAAAGATGGAAGGCAAACTGCGCAGCCTTTGGCCGCTCTCTAATTAGCGCTACGCTCGACCTTCAAACGAAAGAACCGATTCGATTCGATTTCCGAAGCGTCAATTTCGATCGAATACAGCGTTCCGTCGATCGTCATGGTCCGACCGTCATCGACCCACCCCGTCAAATCGCTTCCTCGCTGCAAGATATAGTTGTGCTCAGGCAATCCCGTCCATTCGACTTTAATCGCCGAGTCGCCTCGGACCACAGACAAAACAGGTCGAATCGGATCGCCGACGACAGCGGGAGCATAGCTATCCGACTCATTCCATATAAGCAGAACGCTCTCACCTGCTACGGTTGCGAAACGTTGCTCTTCTCCCACTAAATCGCCCCCAGAAAAGGTTACCAAGTACTCGCCATCGGATAAGATTGGAATCGCGAATCCGCCTGCATCGCCCGTCACAGCATAATAGGTTCCGTTGTTGGGCATAGCCGTGACTCCCGCCAATCCTTCGCCTGGGTCGTAGAGCCCATTTCTATTCTCGTCCTCCCAAACCGTGCCTACGATGAACGTATTGAAATGATCATCCGCGCTCGGCCAAGCCGCGCAATACGCGATACTCGTCACTAAGGGCCCAGCTACCGTACCAATATCGTCGTCCCCAACCATCGCCAAGCCGACATTGGAACGGAAGGGTTGTCCCATAATCGCCGCTCGATGCCCTCGGCCAGGCTGCATTCCGTCATTGGCTCCTCCATCGCTCCCCCAATCGACATCCACTCCCCAAAACGAATAATTTCCCGTGACATTCGACTGAGTCAGGCCTGCAAGGAATTCTCCTTCTGCCTCAGGATCCGTTCGGGCGCGATTCATCAACCAGAACATGGCTTGTTCATCGCCGTCGGGATGGGCATTGTCCGCGGTCTTGTGGAAGGACCATTCCACTGTCGGAGCTGCTAGTGGGATGAATATGGTATCCTCGGCTTTTTCGGTATCCCCCGGCAGCTCGTAAGGTGGATCCGTATGCGCGAAATCAATTTGAGCCCAAACGACATCAGCCCAAAACAAAAACAAGCAGCCCGCCGCGCTTAGATAGTGACGATTTAAACAAGCAAGCAACATAACCCAAGATCGTCGAATACGAGAAAACTACGCCCCTGCGCGACCCATGTCAATGGAAGGGCGTAAGAACTCGTTGTCTCCCATTGCAATCGAGTTTCATTTTCTTCTTTTGCGAATCGCGAATCGCTGTAGCATATTCTCTAAAGTCTCTATCACCCCTAAACGAAAACGGACCCGCATGAATCGTCGTCAAGCCATTGTCACTTCCAGCAGCCTCCTCGCCGGAGTCTGCCTAACCCCATTCGCGAAATCCATCGCCCCAATCAAGCGCGTAAGCGCTGCCCCACTCAAGCTGAGTCTCGCTGCCTACTCAATGCGTAAGTTTCTACCAGATACACGCAGAAATCCCAGCGCGCAGGGGAAAATGGACATGCTCGGTTTTATCGACTACGCGGCCAACCTGGATCTCGACGCAGTAGAGCTTACAGGCTACTTCATGCCTTATCCGCTTACGGACGAAGCGCTCAATGAATTGAAATTGCGCTCCCATTTGCTCGGCCTCGACATTTCCGGCGGCGCTATAGGAAACAATTTCACCAACGCGCCCAGCAGCGCTGCCGGTCGCGAGCAACTTAAAGACGTTCGCTATTGGATCGACCGCTACGCGACTTTAGGCGCTCCCGTCATTCGCGTGTTCGGCGGGAAGCCCGCCAAGGGAATCAGCGAGTCTCAAGCCGTAGAAAACATTATTGCCAATATGAAGATCGCCTGCGACTACGCCGGCGAGCGCGGCGTCATCCTCGGAATGGAAAATCACGATTTCCTCATCGATATCGACCGTATGCTACCGATCGTCGAAGCAGTTGATTCGCCTTGGTTTGGCGTTAATTTCGATTCGGGAAATATCGCTCCGACAAACGACCCGTACAAAGAGCTGAAGCGCATCGCTCCCTACTCGGTCAACGCCCAGATCAAAGTAGAGATTCCCGTGAACGGCAAAAAAGTCCACGCGAACCTCGATCGCATCATCGGCATTCTCAAAGACGCCAAATACCGCGGATACGTCGTTCTCGAATACGAAGGCAGCGAAGACCCCAAGGCGGCGATTCCTAGCTATTTGTCCCAACTGCGGAAGCTCATCGCCTAACGCCTCCGCAATCTCGCCTCAGCCATACGCATTAAGCCTTCAGCCTTTAGCCTTTAGCCTTTAGCCTTTAGCAATCACTCCTTCCAAACTTCGTTCTGGGCCGTAATCGGCACATCCCACGGCTGAGCAGGCAGTGGCGTGTAGATTGGATCATTGTCCCGCTCGGGGAAAGTGGGAATCAAGGCCGAGAGACGTTCCAAGGCCTCGCGAGCAGCGGGGTCCGAACTGCCGATCAGATTGTTCTCCTCGCCGGGATCCGCTTTCACATCGACTAGCTTTACCGCTTCGCGTTGCGGACTGACGAATAGCTTGAATCGCTTGTCGCGCAGTACGCGATCGCGAAAAACAAATCGATTCTCGACCCCGTCGTCCGTCAGTTTGGCATCGTTCTGACCGCCCATACCCAACATCCAACTACGCTTCGTGTCGTCGGCTTTTCCCAAAATATGGTCCGCAATCGACACCCCGTCGTAGACATAACCTTCCTGCAAACGCCCACCAGCAAGTTCCGCAAACGTAGGCAGCATATCCGTAACATCCGTCAAAGCATCGGTTACCACGCCTTCGGGCACCAATCCAGGAGCGTTTACAATGAACGGCACGCACAAACCCGGCTCGGCCGTATTGCCTTTTTCGCCACGCACAACGCGTCCATTCTGCGTCCCCTGAATACTTTGAACCGTCCCATTATCCGTCACCCAAACGATGATCGTATTTTCGCGTATCCCCAACTCGTCGAGCTTGTCCATGAACTTGCCCAGGATCTTGTCCGTATAGCGAACCATGGCCTTGTGCTTCTCAAGATCCGTGCTCGCCTCCAAATCGTCGGGCGTCGTGACAAACGGCGTATGCGTCAATACCATGGGGAAATAAGCGAAGAATGGACCGTCCTTATTGTCTTCGATAAACTTCAAAAGGAAGTCCGTGAACACATCCGGCCCATACTTTCCTTCGCGGATGCGGCTTCCGTCTTTCATATGAATATACGGGTCCCAGAAACGCTCGTCGCTCTGCGGGTTACCCCCTTCTCCACCTGTCCACATGCAGTACTCATCGAAACCGATATCCACCATCGCTTCCGGTTGAACGCGAAAATCGTTCACTTGCCATTTTCCGGCCACCGCCGTGGCGTATCCGGCATCTTTGATCACGCGGGCCAAACTTGGGTTCCGATTCCAGTCGTAGCTGCACCCCCCTCCCCAACGCGGAACGTCCCAGTGGTTTACCCAACCGTGTCGATACGGGTATTGACCCGTCATAAAACTGAGTCGGGTCGGCGTGCACTGCGGCATGACATAGGCGTTTTCGAATCGCATGCCCGTCGCAGCCAATTCGTCGATGCGAGGCGTCTCGATGTCCTCCGCGCCGTAAGCTCCCACCCACTCCTTTCCTAAGTCGTCGACGAGTATGAGAACGATATTTGGACGCGTATCGACCTCCCGGCTACAACTCGCAAGCCCAAGGCATATCAAGACAAGAACGCAGGCGATTGAAAAACTTCGCGAATTCATAAAGCAGATACTCTAATTCCTTTCCTATCGAGACAAGATCCGATTGACGCAAATCGCTATTGGGAGGGCTATTTGCCAGAAAACAAAAGTCCCCCTGCCCGAAAGCAGGGGGACTTTGACACAAACAAACTACGCCTATACTAGAAACCGAACTCTACAGTTCGGTAGAAAGCGAGAACAGGAACTGGCGGGCTTCATTCGTCGCAGCGCGAGAACGAACGAAGAACTCGTCAGTCACATTATCGATATTGATACCGAAGGTCCAATCGCGCTCGCCAATCGTCACCGGGAAACGAGCAAATAGATCGATAGTCGTATAACCATCTTCAGTCACATAACGGTTTGCAATATTTCCAAATTGAGGGATCGGACCATCCGCCCATACGAGTCCCCCTCCGAAACGAGCGCCTGCCAGAGGCCCCTCCTCGACGGTATAGCTATTGAAGAAGGTGAAGCGATGCGGTGTGGCTCCTTCCAATGGTAGCCCCGTGGCCACGTCTCCAACGACTTTCGCATCGATATAGCTGTAAGCGGCCACGATGTTCCAGTTGTCGGTCGGATTGTAAAAGAGCTCGAATTCATATCCCGTGCTCTTATCGTTCGTGATTGCCTGATCGTTTATGAAGGTGACTGGATTGTAGTCGCTGCGGAACACATTATTCTTCTTGATCTCGAATGCCGCTACTGAACCACTGAGCTTTCCGTCGTAGAGTCCGGAGAACTTTAGTCCCGCCTCTAGAGCATCGCTGGTTTGCGGACCGATGAACTCGCCGGTGTCAGGGTCCGTTCGGTTTTGCGGCTCGAACGCGTCCGCGGTATTCGCGAACAGACTCAAGTTCGGATTGATACGATAGACGCCTCCAATTTGAAAATTCGTATCGCTTGCGCTGAGAGAAGAGTTCTCGGCTCCTCCGAGAGTAAGCGAGCGTTGATCGACATCCGTGCTGCGCACCCCGAGAAGGAGATTGAACTTACCATCAGCGAAGAAGATGTTATCCGTCGCATAGTAGGTCGTAATATCCTGAAAACTGCGACCGTTCTGATTATTGCGTATTCCATACGAGCGAATTTCTGCAGGGCTCGCCACATCGTCGTTCCAAATAGGAACTCCATTTAGGATATCGTCCTTGTAAAGATAGTCGCGGAACACTTTTCCCGTATCCGCTTCGAGTTGTCTGAGCCTCGCCGCTTCAGCGCCGTTAACCGCCCGTAGACGATAGGTTCCGTCTCCACCACGCGTGTCCTCGGACTTGCGCACTCCAAGAAGCAATTGATGCCTAACTTCCCCGGTATCGAAACTGATGATATCATTGAGCGTGTGAACCTCGTCACGAGCGCGACTGTCGTTGAGAGACATATTGGAGTTCGATTCGCCGAATTGATCGAAGGTATTGAATTCTCGGAACGAAACCCTTTGGTGCGTATCATTGAAGTTGTATTTGTACTGCAATGTATGGCCTTCGCTGAAGCTATGACGAATGCCTAATGAAAGGAAGTCATTGTCTGACTCGAAGATATTGTCTGGCGTGGACGTGACATACTCCTTCGGAATGAACGTATTATTGTAACGCGTATTCGCTTCGTTAACACCATTTACATTGTCATCGAAGTCGCCATCTCCATTCAGGTCCGTGGGGATACGCTCGAACGACCATGTGGCTCTCTGCGTCGGAAAACCATCCACTTTGTTCTTAGCAGTCAAGAAGTCGAAATCGGTATTTTCAGCCAACTTGTAATTTCCCGATACACCAAGAAAATTGGTACGCTGACCATCTACCCATCTCCAGCCATTCGTCTCCTTATTGTCCGTCATCACGCGCAAACCGAGTTTGTCGTCCATCGCGCGAACAGTGTAGTCCAATCTGAATTGATACCATTCGTTATTACCCACTTTCGCGGTTGCGACACCCCCTTCTTCCGAACGCGGAGTCTTGGTTATCACATTGACGAGACCACCTGGATCCGATTGACCGTAAAGCGTATTAGGCCCTTTTACGACCTCGATCCGATCCACCATCTGAACAGGCAAGTACAGTCCGCCCAGCACTCCATCGACCAAAAGGTTTCGATTACGAAATCCGCGAATCGCAAATGAAGACGGACGAGTAGCGCCAAGATTGTTACGTGTCGTTTGCGTAATGGACGTGTTGTAATCCAACGCTTCGACGAAATCTCCCACCAGGCTGTCGTCTAGAAAATCCGACGTAATTACGTTAATCGACATCGGAACGTTGATAAGAGGCGTATTCAATCCCGTACCCGAGATTGTATTGGTTGCCGTATAACCTTCTGTCGCCGTAACGGCAAACGGGCTCAATTCAATCGCTTCATCGTCTTGAGCCAGTGTGGGCGAAACCATCGCCAACGACAGCCCAATGGCCATCGATAAGTGTTTATCTATATTTGGTAGTTTCATGTTTAGCAGTTGAGTATGCTGTTTCGTTTGCAGCAGGTATTCGATGAAAACGCGCTAACGAATCTGCCGACAGGAATAGGCCGCCTAAATCGATCGAGTCGCAGTTTGGCAGTATCGAGGCGCTTTCGAAAATGGGGTTATGGGTTTCAGTAGTAGTTCAGGGGACTTACTAGCACGAGCTAGCTTCCATCAAGAAAGTCAATAAGCGCATTCTGTCAACTTAGGTCTCAAACTTGTAGCTTAAACATTAAAGCAACTGAATCACGCTCTCGCAAAATTCTTGAATCCCTTCGATTTCCCATCGTCCTTTATTCCTGCGCGGCGACTCGCTGCGACAAATCGGTGGATCGACGAACGATAAGTTCATCCCCACGCAATAGATACTCCGAACCTTGACGGGGCTCGTCGCCTTCGATCAAGCCGATCGCCAATTCCGCCGCTCGCGCGCCCAGCTGTTCGTTGGGACTGTTAACCGTGCTTAAGCCAATACTAGGGAACTCGCTGCCAGGCTGATTACCCATACCCACAACCGCGACATCAAGTGGAATGCGCAGACCGAGTCCCTCTAGAGCGCCTATGGCCTGAATGCCGTAGATGTCCAATCCACAGAAGAGAGCATCAGGCGCCTCCTTGCCCGAGAACATCTTGTTCACGGCATCGCCAATGTCGGCATCCAATGGAAACAGCTGAATCCAATCGTCTCTGACTTCAATGCCAGCTCGCTTGAGACAGCTTCGATAGGCTTCCAATCGGGCTCTCATCATCCGGCGCTTGTCATTCCATCCGACGAAGGCGATTTTTCGTCTCCCAATGGAAAGCAGGTGCTCAATTGCCGTTTTCGAGGCCTCGAGGGCATCCCAAGCCACCACTTCCACATCGTCCATGCCTTCGATCGTGTCATTGAGAAAGATCAACGGCGTTCCATTTCTAATGATGCGCTGATACGTTTCCTTTCCCTCTTTGAAGGGCACCGAGACGATTGCATCAAATCGATGTTGGAGCATCAAGTCCACCTCGCGTTCCAAAAGTCCCGCATCGAATTCGTGCGTCGACAGGAAGGGCGAGTATTCCGTATCCCCGAGCACGCTACGGACTCCCTTGAGCGATTCATCCGCCCAATGGTGTTTCAGATGATTGTAGAGCAAACCGATGATGCCACTCCGATTGCGGCGCAAATTTTTGGCCAAAGCATTCGGCACGTATCCCAAATCCCTAGCGATCGCCAAAACGCGCTTTTCCGTTTTCTCGGAAATCTTCATCTTGCGGGCCTTGCCGCTGAGGATGAATCCCGTCGTCGATACGGCGATACCCGCCTCCTTGGCGATCATCGATGTGCTGACTTGCTTTTTCATGGGAACGAAAACCGCGAGATAAATCGCATAGCTTGAAAGCGATCAAACGCCATTCGATCATAACGGTTGGGCGCTTACTCTCTTGACATAGCTAGCACGTCCTAGCTATCAAGGAAAAAATTTTGACCCTTGAAGCCCTACAACCTCGTCATCATCACTCCCGATCAGCTACGAGCTGACTACCTCGGATGCTACGGTCACCCAAGCATTGGCACTCGGCACATCGATCGTCTCTCACAGGAAGGGGTTCGTTTCGACAACTGCTATTGCCAATCGCCGCTTTGCGCCCCCAGCCGCATTAGTTTCGCGACCAGCTCCTATGTTGGAGAACACGGCTGCCGCAATTACTGGTCGACCATAAGTCCCGAGGTACCCAACCTAGTAACGTCGCTCAAGTCCGCCAATTATCGTTCAGGCATGTTTGGAAAGAACCATCTCTTTACTTACGAACGCTTGGGAGATGTGTGGGACGAACTGCACGAGGTATGCCTTGGCAACTACGACGGTCATCCTTTATATGAAAGTTCATACAGTTCGTTCGAACTGGAAGAGGACCATCCTTACAATAAAACCGGTCAGCTTACTGAGGAAACGATCGACTTTATCGAGCGCTCGACAAGCGAACACGGCGACCAGCCCTTCTTCGCTTGGGTCAATTACCAAGATCCTCACCCAGCTTTCACCTGTCCTCAACCCTACAAGGACTTGTTCGATCCTAACGATGTCGAATTGCCTTCGTCTTTCACGAGCTACGACGCCGACTCTCAGCCCGTTCGCAATGCGGTGTGGCGACAGCATTCGGAAATGGACTCATGCTCGGAAGCGGACATTCGTTCGGCTATCGCGACCTACATGGGACAAACGCGATACGTCGACGACTCGGTAGGCAGAATTTTGGATACGCTTCAAAGGTTGGATCTCGACCGGTCCACGGTTGTTCTCTTTTTCTCGGATCACGGAGAACTGCTGGGCGACTTCGGAATGACCCACAAGCTTCCCGTCTTCTACGAATGCCTCGCCAAGATTCCCGCCATCATTCGCCACCCCGACGGGAGATGGAGCGGGAGTTCCTTCGAGGGCCTAACCGAAGAGGTCGACCTAGCGCCTACCTTGCTTGAAATGCTGGGGGTGCCCATCCCACCCACCATGGTAGGGAAGTCCTGGGTACAGGCGCTTGACCAAAACGATGACTCCGGCAAGAACTCGATTCTCTGCGAAGCAGGTGGCGGCGCCCCAACTGCTAAGGAGGCGACCTCCGGATTGAGACTCAAAGCGCCACAGCTGCCTACCAGCCTTGGCCCCGGAGCCATGATTCGGCAAGGCGACTGGAAACTATCCATCTACCACGATGATCATTGCGAGCTCTACAATCTAGAGGCTGACCCAAACGAACTGCGTAATCGCTATGGCGACCCAGATTGCGCCGATAAGCAGGCAGAGCTCACCACAGAGTTAAGCAAGCGCCTTCTAGGCGTCAAAGTGCGCGACGTCGGCACTCGTTGGCCAGATAATCAGCATCCCGTAGACGTTCGCTTCGAGCCTCTCCAGAAAATGAGCGTCGATCTTGCCGATATTACAGGCCTGGAATCACCGAAAGCGGCCGCCGAAAAATAAACTTCGCCCTTCATGCCTCCCAATCACCCCAACATGTACCCCAAATTTAAATACACTTTAGTTCAGCTTTCAGAGAGAGGACCCGCGATCGGATCCGTCGCTCAAGGCGAACTGATAAGCTAAGTCGGACAACCGACGGCTCCCCAAACGACTCCCTCTCCAGCAAACTCGTGAAGATCAACCTACTCGATTCTCTAATCATTCTTTTCTACTTCATCGCCATCATCGGTTTGGGGCTTTGGATATCGCGGCGTCAAGCCAAAGGAGGCCGCGAGTTCTTCTTGGCAGGCGGTCAAATGAAGTGGCCCTTCATCGGCGCCTCGCTCTTCGCGACGAATATTTCCAGCCAGCAATTCGTGGGACAAGCCGGCTTGGCTTTCGCAGTGGGCATCATCGCCGGTGGTTTCCAGCTAGTCGGCGCCATTTGCTTCATCCTGCTTTCCGCGCTGTTCATCAAGGTCTACATGGGACTTAGGCTAGCGACCTCTCCCGAATTCTTCGAAAAACGCTACAGCGGTCGTTGTCGGATCATCGTATCCTTCATCAACCTGATGATCATCATCCTAGCGAATATAGCAGCCGCTCTATACGCGGGGGCCTTGGTGCTCACGCACCTGCTTGGGTGGGATCAAATGGCGAACGCCGAACTGCTTTATTGGCTGGCCATCTTCATGATCGGTATCGCCGCCGGTACCTACACGCTTTCCGGCGGTTTGAAGGCCGTCATCTACTGCGACTTCGTTCAGATGTTCGTACTCATGCTGGGCGGGGCCTTGCTCCTCTTTTTCGGCATTTCCGAATTAGGCGGAATCGACGCCCTCTTCGAGAGCAAGGACGCCACCAGCGGAGAGTCCATGTGGTCGCTCTACCGCCCCTGGGATCATGCGTTCGGCTGGTTGCCAATGCTAACAGGGGGACTGATTCTCGGCGTACATGGCCATTGTACTGACCAGGACTATATTCAACGGGCGCTTTCGGCCGGCAGTCTCTATCACGCCAAAATGGGCGCCCTCTTCGCGGGCGTCCTCAAAACCCTCGCTCTGCTTTTCATCGCTGCGCCAGGGGTCGTTGCTTCTCAGCTCTTTATCGGGCAGGAAATCGTCGCTCGCGACAACGCCTATGTCAGCTTGCTCACCGAGGTGATGCCAACCGGTTTGCTTGGTCTCTGCCTTGCAGGGCTGCTTGCTGCCATCATGTCCAGCGTCGACTCCGGACTCTGCGCCTGCGGTTCCTTGCTCACCTATGATTTCTTCGCCAAGATAAAGAAGGACGCCACCGAAAAGGACCTTCTAAAAGATGGACGCATCATCATGGTCATCCTGCTCGTCAGCTGCATGCTGATCGCGCCGTTCATTCGCAATTTCAAAGGCCTATTCGACTATCTGCTCGCTGTTTGGGCCTTTCTCGCTCCGGGTGTTTTCGTCACCGTACTCTTCGGACTTTTCTACAAACGCTCCACGGAACAAGCCGCTTTCTGGACGCTCTGCATCGGATGCGTCCTCGGCTTTTCCGCGTTTTGCATACTCAATGTGCCCGCCCTCGAAGGCATCAAATCCATTTTGCCAACGCTTCTTCAAAACAAGCTCAATCTATCGCCATGGGTCACCGTCATTTGCGCGGCAAACATGTATTTGATGAGCAATTACGGGAGGCGCACACAAGAAGACGAGGCAAGGTCCAGCATCGTAGAGCGCCACGAAGACGAATTCACGATGACTGACGACGAAAAGCGCAAGTATCGCAAATTTCTCGTCGCGTTGCTCGTTTTCATTACGGCCATGACTCTCTTCTTTTCCCCGCTCGTCTTCTGACATAGAGTCACCCAACCCAAACGAACTCCCCCGAAAATGAATCTGCAAAGCAAGCGAACTACCCAGAAGGACATCGCCAAGCGGGCTCAGCTAAGCGTCGCCGCCGTTTCGATGGCCCTCAAAAACCATCCTTCGCTCCCCAGCGAAACGATCGATCGCGTCCAATCCATAGCCAAGGAACTCAACTACGCGCCCGATCCAGTCCTATCTGCCCTCGTCGCTCATCGCAACGCTATGCGCTCAAGCAAGAGCTTTTCAGCGATCGGCCTAGTGTCCAACTGGGCTCATCCCGAAGAATGGACTCGATTGGAAAGCGCCCAGGAAATCCTGCGCGGCATCGAAGACAGGGCCGCTGAGCTCGGTTACTCTATACAGCGATACTGTACCCATTCCGACGAGACTCAGTGGGCTCGAGTCGGGAACGTCATGAAAACTCGTGGTATCAGAGGCCTCATCCTAGCCCCACTGGAACACAATGACGATAAATTCGAAATCGACTGTGACAGTTTTTCCATCGTTACCATAGGGACCCCAGCAAAGTACCCATATTTTCATCACGTCACTCAAAATCAATTCGCCAACGTACAGCTGTGCTGGGAGAAGCTCCGCCAAAGGGGCTATCGTCGCGTGGGTCTCGTGGTACGAGAAGAGCTCGCGAATCGCTGGAGCCATCAATGGGAAGCCGCCCACAACTACGAACGCTCTCAATACGGGTCGATCGACGACGAAGTCCCCACCCTTTATCTGAAAAACGACGATCCGTTGACTAGGTTGCGGGAATGGATGCGAAAGGAAAAGCCCGACGCCGTTATTTGTCGATGCAATCGCTTTTTCGAAGCGGCATCGCTCGAAGGAATATGCATTCCAGAGGATATTGGCTACCTTAGTCTGAATGTTTCAGACGATGCGCCCGAAGCAAGCGGCATCGATCAACACCGAGAGGAAATGGGAGCGATCGCCATGGATTCTCTCAACGGGCTGCTTCAGCGGAATCAGCGAGGCGCGCAACGCATATCGACTGGAACGTTGGTCGATGGTTCCTGGAAGGAAGGCAAAACGCTTCCCTCGAAACTGCGAGCTAACTGAGGTCGACGCCGATTCCAGAAACGAAAAAGCGGAGAGAATTCCATTCTCTCCGCTCGACTGAATATATGAATCGATCGACCTTAGGCGCGTCGGCGTATCTGGCCGCCATCGCCCGGTAGAGGCACCACGTTTTCAGGAGGCAGAGAAACCACTCCTCCTTCGAAATCTTCCGCCTGAACGCCAACCTTCAAATCATAGAATTCGGACTTCGGATTGGCCATTAGATCGCTGAAGCGCACGTACTTGCCCGTATAGGCCGCATAGCGCCCCATCACCGCAGCAGCGGTCGACTCCGCAATCTGCTTGGCTTCGTTCATCGGGTTTCCGCTGCGAGCGCTTTGTATCCAATTAATTATTCCCTGCACGTTGCCATCCTTGTCCATCACATCGAATTTAGGGATGGAAACATCGACTCCCTTGAGCTTTCCGCCGCCCTGGACTTCGCCTTTCGTACCACGGAAGAATTCGCCGACGCGCGGATAGGTTCCGCTGATTTGACGGCACTGGCTGTGAATGTGAACACCATCTCCATAATCGAGATCGAGACTGAAGAAGTCGTAGTTGTTGCCCGTTTCGCGACGAGCTCGACCGCCAAAGCCGACCGCCGAAACAGGCGTCCGCCCCAGGTACCAATTCGCCACATCGATATTGTGCACGTGCTGCTCGCCCAAATGATCGCCGGACATCTCCGACCAGTTCAACCAATTGCGAGCCAAGTAGTCAGCGTCGCTCCAGCCGGACTGACGCTCCCACACCCAAGGAACCGTACCATTCCAACTGACAGTGCCGCCAAGAATTTCGCCGATAGCGCCCGCTTCGATCTTAGCCGCATTTTCCATGTATCCAATGGTGTGTCGACGTTGAGTGCCCGCCAAAATCGCCAGTCCCTTCTTCTTTGCTCGTTCTCCCGCTTCCACGACGCGGCGACATCCGGGCGCGTCAACGGCAACCGGTTTCTGCATCAAAACGTGCTTGCCTGCATCAACGAGCAAATCCAGATGCAAGGGACGAAATACCGGAGGAGTAATGAGCATAACGAACTCCGCA
>Ga0208127_1000302_pt1 | contig 25506 bp, 27 predicted proteins | sample ETNtaG_6_FD_185751 | JGI IMG/M metagenome (GOLD analysis project Ga0208127, IMG submission 185751) | Marine microbial and viral communities from oxygen minimum zone, Eastern Pacific Ocean - ETNP201306SV45 (SPAdes) (version 2) | ecosystem: Environmental > Aquatic > Marine > Oceanic ... | reverse complement strand
AAAGCATCAACGCCGATAGAGAAAAACTCCTAGTAGGCCCATTCTGTAAAGAAAGTCTAGACCAAGCAACAATATCATTTATTGAATCTCGAAAAACTGAGATGCATACTCAATTACAAAGAATGAATAGTTTTTATTTAAATAATCCAGATTCATTAAGCCCAGTACAAACGCATGCTATATTATATTCCGCAGGATGTTTTTGCGAGGCTGCCGACCATATTTCTTATTTACTACACCAAAAAACAATTAGAGAGAAAGGACAAAATAAAATGATTGAATTTCCTGACCTACAAGACAATATCAGAGGAATGCTCACCCATTTTGACGATCAAGCCTTATCTAAAACAGGTCAAATAGTGGATGTAATTAATCAACATAAAAAAGCATTTAGTATCAATTACGAAGACAGATTAAATATCACAGGCACAAAATCTAAAGTAGAGCCGCAACCAGAAAAAAAAGCAGCACCAGTTAAAATACATGCTGACAGAGAGCTAAATAAACCAAAAGAAAAAATAGCACCTGATAAAATAAGTAATAGAGGAAAAGCAAAATGGACACAACAAATAGACATTAAAGAAAAACCAAAAAAAAGAAAAAAGAAAAAGAGGAAATCAGCACATAAGCACATGGATGATAACAACTCCTCTTCCTTTGCTGAAAAAGAAAGGTCTAAAAAACGCAGAAGAAAAGCACAAAATATAACTCCTTAACACCCCTATTATCAAACTAGTCACTATTCAAGTTAATAAGTTGACTGGTATCATAATAAAGGATAAATCTAAAAAATATTAATCACACAAACTCAAAAAAATATGTCAAGATCACATATAAAAACCAACGCTTCTTCAATATTAGAAAATGCTAAATTACTCATAGGTGGCAACGTCACACAAATATTCATAGCAGAAGACACTGAAGCCATGCCTGATGATGATGATTATATCAACCCATATTCATTCATCGTAAATACCGAAGCATCTTCTCCTAGCAAGGCCGCACTAACGAAATTTGAAAATTATCTACAAACACAATTAAATGACCCAGGAATAAAAGTGTTTTCTAGACACTTCCTGCACCAAGCAACAACGCAAAACTTAGACGATGATCTAGTAGAAAATTACCAGCATCTATTAGATACTGCTATAGAAATAAATGAAATTGACCTAGGCACATCATGGCAAGAACAATTTGCAGCAAAATCCAAACAAAAAGTTGTACATTTACCAAAAGGCAAACAAGAATCAAAACATCCACCATCTCAATGGCAAAGTAAAGTATCAAAAAAACGTAAAGCCCCATCTACCGATACCGTATCCGCGCCAAATATTGATGAATTCTTACTTTCAATGTTTGAAAATCTGGAAAAAGAAGACCTAAGAAAAATCCCTACACCAATTATGGAAAAAATCTCCTCAAGCAATAATTGGAAAAAACACAAAACATCTCCAACACAAGAATTACTACTCTCAAGCAGATAAAACTCTTTTCATTCCCAATTCAAAAAAGCATCTAAGGTTTAGGTTGATTTTGCAGAGTGTTTATGGCATATCTTTTTGATCATCATAAGCAACACCATATAACAGCAACCTAAATTTATCAAAAAACGCAAAAAAATGGATATAATTAACCTAGTTCATGAAAAAATACTTAATTCAGTAAATGATCTAAAACCTAGCAATATAGAAAATCTAACAAATCTACAAAAAATAGTAGTAGAATTACCAAAAAACAAAGCACATGGATGTTTGGCAACAAATGCTGCCTTAGTCATGGCAAAGGACTTTAAAAAAAGCCCTATGCAATTAGCAGAAAATTTCAAATCAGAATTTTCTAGAATTTTACCCGAAATACAACAAATAGATATCGCCAAACCAGGGTTTATCAACCTAACATTTAAACCAGGGTTTTGGCAAAATGCTTTAGCAAAAATCACACATGATCCTAATATTCTTACAAAAATAAATATCGGGAATAAAGAAAAATTAAATATTGAATTTGGATCACCTAATCCGACCGGGCCACTTCATGTTGGTCATACTAGAGGCGCAATTTACGGAGACATACTTGCCAATATTCTGGAATTTGTTGGATATGACGTAACCAGGGAAAATTATTCAAATGATGCAGGTAGTCAAATAACTGTATTAGTCAACTCCCTTTATAAAAGATATATAGAATGCTGTACTGGGAAATCTTTAACGATTGAAAAACCATTATATCCTGGAGAATATCTTATTCCTATTGCACAAAATATACATGATATACATAAAGAAAAATTCTTTATCAATGAATCTTCCGATTGTCCCAAAGAATATTTTCCTACCTTTAAGGAAATAGCTATCAGTGAAATGTCTGAGCTAATTAAATCGGGATTCAAATCTCTTAATATCACTCATGACGTATTCTTCTCAGAACAATCTCTACATGATGAAAATGTAATTTCTGAAGTAACTAACCTATTAGAAAAACAAGAAAAAACTTATATTGGGAGTCTTCCAAAACCAAAAGGAAAAGAAATAGAAAATTGGCAACCTACAGATCAGCTTCTTTTTAAATCCACCAATTATGGGGATGATATAGATAGAGCTTTACAAAAAAGTGATGGTACATGGACATATTTCGCCGCAGATTGCGCCTATCACTATAATAAACTCTCAAGAGGATTTAATAAAATGATCCTCATTCTAGGAGCAGACCACGGAGGGTATATAAAAAGGATGAAAGCCTTAATTAATGCATTATCAGATGGAAAGGCAAATATAGAAATTAAAACCTGCCAATTAGTAAAATTTGCCAAAAATGGGGAAGCATTAAAAATGTCCAAACGTGATGGTAGCTTTATTACTGCCGAAGAAGTAGTAAAGCAAGTTGGAGCAGATAGTTTACGCTTTATTATGCTCACCAGGAAAAACGATGCTGTATTAGAATTTGATATAGAAAAAGCCGTCGATCAATCAAAAGATAATCCAATCTTTTACGTACAATATGCTCATGCACGTATTAATTCTGTATTTAGAAAATATAATACTCAAGAACTAGATAAACCTGGTAATATTAACCAATCTGTAGAAAATAAAAATGAATTTATTCCTCCAAAAAATTTAGATTACTTAGAACACTTAACTCTCAATGAAGAACTTAATTTAATTAAATATCTCTCAATATTTCCGCAAACCATTACCAATATTGCAAAAAATTATGAACCCCACCACTTAGCATTCTACTTACTAGAATTAGCTGGTCTATTTCATGCATATTGGCATCTTGGAAAAATTGATCCAGATATCCGTTTCATTAGTGATGATCAAAATCTAACCCTAGCCCGCTTAACATTATTACATAATATCAAAAAAATTATCGCCACCGGCCTAAATTTATTCAACATAAATCCCGTAGAAGAAATGAACTAACCAGGCGCGGCCTGGAGCGGTTTTGAGTGGGAACGGTGGAGGTTATAAAAATGGTATGGGGCAGAGGGAAAGGATAAATTGGTGGTGCAGTCCTCTATGATATATGGAAACCCCTCAGCAATATATAAGTAAAAAAGGTTATAGTAGATAACTTGATTATCCCTCCTACCTGCCATATTTGATTTAGACACTGTTGTTAAATTTATAAAAAACAGTTAAAAAATAGAAGAAACTATGAATAATGAAACATTTATATGATAAAAAGAAATTATGACCAAAGCTCCTAACAAAAACAAAAAGGCCCAATTAACACTGAATATTTCTGTATTTATTATATTTTCAGTAGTGTTATTCATTTTCATCAAAATTATGATGAATTCCACTATAATTCAATCACAAATGACCAGCCATAGGGATTATGAATTTTACCCTGCAGATCATCAACCAATAAAAATATACCCCAAAGCCAAAAAAAATTCATATCTTACAAGCAACCAAAGAGTATATGATTTCATTAACAAAGAATCATGGGAATTTAAACCCACTATTGAAAATCAAAAAAATAACAAAAAAACACCAAAACGTGAATTAAAATCCGAACAAAATAACTCAAAGAAAAACTCTACAGGAGATATAATAAAATATAAAAACCATAAAATTCATATTGTTTCCCCTCCTGACAAAAAAACCAAACCCATAAAATCTTCAGACATAGCAGTACAACTTGGGGCTTTTAATGCTTATGACAAAGCTATTTCGGAACAAAAAAGAATTATTAGGTTATTTCCTGATATTACCAAAAAATATCAATTCAATATCGAAAAAGCACATATCAAACAAAAGGGGATTATTTACCGTTTAAGAGTTAAGTCTTTTAATAGTACTGTCAGTGCCAAAAATTTTTGTACTAACATACGAAAAAAAGATATAGGGTGTTTTTTTACCAGCAATTAATGGGTTGATTTAAGGTATAAAGCCAGATAAATCTGATGATATTAACTTAACAAAAAACAAAAGTGCTTCCTATAATTTTCGGCCTTTCAGGAGAAACTCTCGCAAATCAAGAAATATCATTATTAAATGATAATAAGATTTGGGGCATAATCTTATTTTCACGTAACATTAAATCCAAATCCCAAACCATTAATCTCACAACAGAAATAAAAAAACAAAGTAAGAATCCTAATATTCATATTTTAATCGATGAAGAAGGAGGACGCATCACTAGATTAAAAGAAATATATCCCTTACCTCTAAAAGCGGCAGCTGAGTTAGGAAAAGAATTAGAAAAAAATCATGCAGAAGGAAAGCAGGAAATAATAAAAACATACACCGAAATTGCTAACAGATTAAAATCTCTCGGGATCAATATAGCATGTAGCCCTGTTGCCGACCTAACCATGCCCGAAACTCATGATATTATAGGAGATAGGTCTTTCTCAAAAAACATAGATACCGTAATTCAAGCTACAAAAATAGCGGCAGATACATTACTTAATAATAATATTCTACCAACCATAAAACATATACCTGGACATGGTAGAGCAACCATGGATTCACATTTAGAATTACCAAAAATTACTACCGAAATAGATATATTAGAAAACACTGATTTTAGAATTTTTAAAAATCTAAATAATTATCCCTTAGCAATGACAGCACACATAATTTATGACGCACTTGATCCCAAAACTCCTATCACCCTCTCACCACACTCCATCTCATATATTAGAAACAATATAGGATATAAAGGAAAAATCATGACAGATGACATAGGGATGAAAGCTCTACAAAGCTATAGTTTAAAGGAAATAATTTCTTTTGCATTGCAAGCAAAATGTGATTATATACTTCACTGTAATGGAGATATAAATGAAATGACTGAAATAATAGATATATTAGGTCACAACGCTACCAACTGAATTAATAATTTAGAACCCAAAAACTAAGGTTAATGAATATTAACCGGTTTACAAAAAACTAATAGTAAGAATGAATAAAATACTGCAATTTATTGTAAAACATAATATGAAAATCACGATCGCCGGTTTTCTGTTTCCAATAATTTTGCAACTAAAATCCATTATTGCACCTCCTCTCATTGCCTTATATGACAAAGTTCCATCCTTAAGCCAAACCTATGATAGTATCCTAAGTATTAGAAACCCATTCCATAAAAAACACACCTCACTCAATCACGAAACTATAGAATTAATAATAGCAACTCATAAAGATAAAAATCTCTCTAGAGAATCTATAATCAATCTAAGGTTTATCTTAAAAGAATTATTTAAATTACAAGAAAAATCCAAAGATAAAGAATATTATGAACAAGCCATTACAGAAATGGAAAAATTTAGCTTCATAACCAGTAAACAAATATTTAACCAACAAACCACACTTACAACAAAATTAAAAGAAAAAGCGAAGTACACCGGATTTAATGCAATTCTCACAAGTTTTACAAATAAAACCGAAGCAGTATCTCTATATAATACAGCCTTATCAATGGATCCTGATAATTTATTTATCCTAAATAATATGGGACAATTATATCTCGAATCTAAAAATTACAGTGATGCAAAAATCATCTATAACAAGATCATCAAGATATCAAAAAAAAGCAAAAAAAAACCAGCTATAAAATCGCTAGGATATTCAAATTTGGGTGTAATAAATCTTGCTGAATCCAATTATATGTCTGCCCTAAAATTCTTTAACAAAGCTTTAAATATTAATAAAAAATATCAATTAAATTTAGGAATGGCTACCCAATATACCAACATTGCACTCACTTACGAAAAACTGAATAAAATTGAAAAAGCATGTGTAAATTATAGAAGAGCAAGAATCATCTTTTACCGCCATTATCAAGATGATCAAGCCGACAGAATCATGGAAAAACTAAAAAACATAGATTGCCTCTAACCAGCTTGAAGCTGGACACGGTTAGAGTAAAACATAGGGAATTTGTAAATTTTATGGAGCAGTAAGCATCAATTCATACAAACTAACCACCTCCTAAATCGCCTCTACCCCGCTCCATCAGCCATAATTTCTATCGCCACATCATCCCGGAATCTTACTTGAATTATGCTTGAAGTAGAGTCAACACCCTAAAATCCAAAATATTAAATGAATAAATATTGATTGATGGTTATCTCAAATAGAACATACTGTCAAAAAACCATAAAAAATGTTAAATTATATATTTAAAAGAACTCTATTAATATTTCCCACTTTATTTGGAATTTTATTATTAAATTTCCTAATTATTCAATTTGCGCCAGGAGGACCTGTAGAAAGAACTATTGCAAAACTCACCCACAATAATGCAGAATTAGATAATAATTTTACTAGCTTCAATTCTGAATTAAAAACTAATGTCAGCAAGAATATCGCCCCATCTAAATATTCTGGAAGCAAAGGGCTAGACCCAGAAATAGTTCAAGAAATAGAAAAACTATACGGTTTTGATAAACCTTTGATGACTAGGTTTTTTATCATGATCAAAGATTTTGTTACCTTCAATTTTGGTGAAAGCTTTTTTAAAGGAAAACAAGTAATAGAACTAATCATAGAACGCCTACCTATTTCAATCTCACTAGGTCTCTGGAGTACTCTTATTATTTACCTAATCTCCATTCCCCTAGGAATCAAGAAAGCTGTAAGTAACGGCTCGAAATTTGATTTTTATTCAAGCCTTATAATCTTTATAGGATATTCTATTCCCGCGTTCTTATTTGCTATATTACTATTATTATTATTTGCTAAAGGAGGATATTTCCCCATCTTTCCCATCTCTGGAATTACGTCATTAAATTTTACAGAGTTAGGTCTCATTGATAAAATAAAAGATTATTTATGGCATATTATTTTACCTATCCTCGCACTAGTAGTTGGAGGGTTTGCAGGTTTAACAATGCTTACTAAAAACACTTTTATTGAAGAAATAAATAAACAATATGTTCTAACTGCAAAAGCAAAAGGACTAAATAATAACGAAATATTATATAAACATGTGTTTCGTAATGCGATGATTTTAGTAATTTCACAAATTCCCGAAACATTAATCAAAATATTATTTACTGGCGCATTATTAATAGAAATAATATTTTCTTTAGAAGGACTGGGATTACTAGGATTTGAAGCTGCTATTAATAGAGATTACCCTGTAATTTTTGCAACCCTATATATCTACACTCTAATTGGCCTTGTCTTTAACTTAATAAGCGATATAATGTACGTTCTTATTGACCCGAGGATTAATTTCGAGGGCAGGTCATAACTTAAAAACCGTGTAAGCCAAGGGGTAGTAAGTTGTATGTCCTATAAGAAACCAAATAAGGCTTAACCAGATTACAAAAATAATAATCAAAAAATAAAAAAAGATGAGTATAGATTTTAATAATGTGCTTGAACAAGCACAACAATTAAAAAAGGAATTTGAAAAAAAACAAAAAGAATTTGCTAGCAAAGAATTTAACGCATCAAGCGGAGGAGGAATAGTCAAAGTAACCTTAAATGGTTCTGGAAAAGTAACTGATATTATAATCGACCCTAAAACACTAAAAGAAGAATCTCCACAAATCATCCAAGATTTGATAATGGCTGCTTTTAATAGCGCTAAAAGTAACCTTGATAATGAATCTTCAGACATGATGTCAGGAATGCCAGGTGGAAATTTAAACATCCCTGGCTTAGATAAAATATTTTAAACTTCAATCACTCTAAAAACCACAGGTCAAAATTGATGAATTGATAGAAGGTATAAAACCAGATCAACCTGGTGATATTAACCGACTTATAAAAAATGAAAAATGCATAATGATATTGAGAAATTAATAGATCTATTCTCGAGTTTTCCCTCTATTGGTAGAAAAACTTCTACCAGAATCGTACTTGATCTAATTAGCAAAAAACGAACTCTAATTCCCAATATTGTTAACAATCTAAATGATCTCAACCAAAATATTAAAATATGTAACACCTGCCATAATGTTGATATAACAGATCCATGTCATATCTGCAGCTCAGAAAATCGTCAAAAAAATATTATTTGCTTAGTAGAAAATATAGAAGATTTATGGGCTATCGAAAAGGGCAATATTTTTAAGGGAGCTTATCATGTTCTAGGAGGGGTATTGTCAGCAGTAAAAGGAATAACACCAGAAAATTTAAATCTAGAATCTTTACAGAAAAGACTTGAAAATGAAGATATTGACGAAATCATAATAGCCATAAGCAGCAGCCTAGATGGACAAACTACGGGATATTATCTTGCTGATATATTAAAAGACAAAGTGCAAAAATTAACCAAATTAGGTTACGGATTACCACTAGGAAGCGAGATTGGGTATCTAGATGAAGGAACAATAAATGCAGCCTTTGAATCTAGAAAACAGACTTAAATATTGATCCTACAAAATGAAAAAAGCGCTCACTTATATAGAAACTAATCCTCCAAAGAAAATTGAAAATCTAGTCATATTTATTCATGGCTACGGGTCATCTGGGAATGATCTCATTTCATTAACTCCTTATTTCCAAAATAATTTCCCTGACTATCATTTTATTTCTCCAAATGCTCCGTACGAAACCGGTATCATGGAAAATTCTTATTTCTGGTTTCCAATAGAAAACTTTGATAGAAAGCATTTACAAGAAGGAGTAGATAATGCTATTCCAATTTTAGATAGTTTCATTAATTCTATCATCGCAAAATATGAAATATCATATGATAAAATTATCTTATGCGGATTTTCACAAGGTACATTGCTATCATTACATTACGGATTAAATTTAAAAACTAAATTAAAGGCAATTTTAGGATTCTCAGGTGGAGCCTTACCTTCACTACAGAACTCAATTAATAACGAAACACCCATATGTTTAATACATGGGGACCATGATGAAGTTTTACCCCATACCCATTCTCTAGAAACAGCTGAAATACTAAGGCAACAAAATCATAATTTTGATATGAAAATTATCCCCTATCTAGGACACAGCATCAACGAAGAAGCAATTGAATTCGCTATAAAATTTTTAAAAGAAATATAAATCTATCTTTATAAATGAACAAAAAAAGGCCACCATTATAACAAATGATGACCTTTTTCTTTATTAAAAATGTTAGCCGCAAGTCTTATCTAACTCCGTATGCTACTAAACATTTCTTAAAATATGGAATTGGAAGCAATCCCCAACCATACGCATAATCTACTACTTTTACAGTACGTAATTTTCCGTCTTTCGCAGCATTAATTAATGAAGGCTGCCCAAGAGGAAGAGGAATAATACCTACTATGAATCTCTTACAAGAAACACCTTTTTCAAAAGAACGAATTTGAGAAAAATCTACTTCACTAAATTCTGTGTTTGCTACTGGAGTGTAACGAACAGTACATGACGCTAACAATATAGACGCAAGTACTACTGTAATTTTAAATGTTTTCATAATTAATACAGAATTGAGTTACTAAATTATATTCCTGGAATAAAAGGAATATCTAAACAAGAGCTTAGCGCCAAAGCACTGCTAACAGCTAATAATAATTTTAATTTTGTCATTATTTTACCTTTAATTACGTTTAGAAGCATTATAATTTTATAATACAAAATCTCAATAAAAACTTACATCCTTTGCGCTTTTTTACGCTGATTACTATCAAGAATTGTCTTTCTAAGCCTTAATATGTTTGGCGTTACCTCAAGTAATTCATCAGTTTCAATATATGCTATCATTTGCTCCAATGATAATTTTTTATGAGGAGCAATCTTAATCGCATCATCTTTTCCTGATGCCCTAAAATTAGTCAATTGTTTACTTTTTAAAACATTAACTTCCAAATCATTTGGCCTATTATGCTCACCTACAATCATCCCAGTATAAACCTGATCACCAGAAGTAACAAATAATTCACCTCGGTCTTGTAAGTTATTAAGAGCATATGGAACAGCATCCCCCTGCGACATTGAAATCAGAACGCCATTCTTTCTTTTATTGATATCCCCTTTAAATTCTTGATAACTGTGAAACAACCTATTTAAAATTCCTGTTCCTCTGGTAATAGTTAAGAAATCCCCATGAAATCCTATCATACCTCTTGCCGGAACATAAAAAATTAATCTAGATTTATTTCCCCCAGAAGGAGTCATTTCTGCTAACTCTCCTTTTCTTTGTTGCAATTTATCAATCACAGATGAAGAAAACTCTTCATCTACATCAACTACTACTTCTTCAATTGGCTCTAATACTTTTCCAGCTTCATCTTTACGGAACAGAACCCTAGGCCTAGACACAGAAATCTCAAAACCCTCACGCCTCATATTTTCTATTAAAACACCAAGCTGCAATTCACCTCTACCACCAATAATAAAAGCATCATTATCTTCTGACTCTCTGTAAGTAATAGAAACATTAGTAGTAGCTTCTTTGATTAGCCTATCTCTTATCACTCTAGAAGTCACCTTATCTCCATCTCGTCCTGCATATGGAGAGTCATTTACACTAATAGTAATTTCCATTGTAGGGGGATCAATAGGAGTAGTTTTGATAGCTTCTGAAACAGATACATCACAGATAGTATCTGACACCGAAGTTTTTGGCATTCCAGCAACTGTGATAATATCCCCAGCTATAACTTCATCTACCGGTATTTTATCTATTCCTGAAAATGTAAATAACTTAGTTAATTTTGATCTTTCAACAAACTCACCTTTTAAATTAAGTGACTGCACCTGCATATTAGTGATCGCCTTCCCCGAATAAACCTTACCTGTTAATATTGGTCCCAGATAATTATCAGCCTCCAAAATTGTCGATAACATAGAAAAAGGTTTACTGCTATCAACATCTGGCGCAGGAACATAATCAATAATCAGGCTCAATAAACACTCTAGATTTTCCTTTTCATCATCCATATGTTTTACTGCCCACCCAGCTTTACCAGAAGCATATATTACTGGAAAATCAAGCTGTTCTTCGTTTGCATTTAGCGCAACAAATAAATCGAAAACCTCATCTAACACTCCATCAACTCTCGCCTCCGGCCTATCAACTTTGTTGATTACTACAATAGGCTTAAGACCAAGATTCAAAGCTTTAGTAAGTACAAACTTAGTTTGTGGCATAGCACCTTCAACACTATCTACTAAAAGTATAACACCATCTACCATGGATAAAACTCTTTCTACTTCCCCACCAAAATCAGCATGCCCTGGTGTATCTATAATGTTAATTTTATTATCATTAAAATTAACAGCCGTACATTTTGCTAAAATAGTTATCCCTCGCTCTTTCTCCAAAGCATGGCTATCCATCACTCTGTCTTGCACTTCTTCCTTCTCGTGGAAAACACCACTTTGGCCCAATATAGCATCAATTAAAGTTGTTTTACCATGATCTACATGCGCAATTATCGCAACATTACGAATTGTCTTCATATTCTTGAAAAATTCAGTTAATAATACTAGCCCTCACACTCCCAAATAACCCTCCTCTATCATCAACCCTAATAATATACCACTTAAGGAATCAGTTAAGATGACTCTCAACAAATGAATCAAAATCCTGAGGCTTAATACTAGGTAATGTATGAAAATCAACGATTTTCTTAATTTTCTCCACAGCCTCGTCAAAGTTATCATTCAAAATAACGTAATCATATTCAGAATAATGACTAATTTCAGTTTTCGCCTGAGCCATCCTCATACCTATAATTTCATCGCTATCTAACCCTCTATTAATCAGCCTATTACGTAGCACTTCCATAGATGGAGGCAAGATAAATATAGTTATTATATTAAACTCCTTATGTTTGGTTAACTCTCTAGCACCTTGCCAATCTATATCAAAAACAATATTCTTATCCTGATTTAACTTCTCCAATACAAATCTCTTTGGGGTTCCATAATGATTACCAAACACTTCCGCATACTCTAATAACTGTTTTTCAGAAACTAGCTCTTCATACTCCTTTTCAGATACAAAAAAATAATCCTTTCCCTCAGTCTCATTCTCTCGTTTTGCCCTCGTAGTTACAGAAACCGATAACAACAAATCATCATATAATTCTAATAACTTGTTAGTAATAGATGTCTTCCCCGCTCCAGAAGGAGAAGAGATTATAACTAAATGACCAGGTAATTTTTTTTGCTGCTCCATATTTTATTTTCTGTAAATCGGTTAATACCACCAGATTTATTTGGCTTCATATCTTTAATCTACTCACCAACCTTAGCTTACGGCTCTTGAGTTTTCAGATCATAAAAAACCATTATATTGATATTAAATCATTTGCTATCTATACACTATTAGATAATAACGTATAGCCCACAACTATATATTTATACTATAGTTACATCAAGGTAAATTATGAAAAACCCCAATAATATTGTTATAACAGGAGCCTCAAGCGGCATCGGATTAGCCCTAGCAAAAGCATATGCTTTAAAAAATCGCAACCTATTACTACTAGGACGTAACAAAGAAAGGTTAGAAAAATGCCAAAAAATCTGCAACAAATTAGGTGCCAATAGCATCATTAACATTTGCGATGTAAAAGAAAAAAACAGGCTTAACAAAATTATCAAGAATTTCAATAGAAAACACCCTATAGACTTAGCAATAGCAAATGCTGGTATATCAGCAGGCACAAGCGGAAAAGGCGAAAACTATACCCAATTAAAAGAAATTTATGACACCAATATCTACGGAGTTATTAACACTATAGACCCATTAATAGAAGATTTTAAATCACGAAAATCAGGTCAAATCGCAATTATCAGCTCAATTGCTTCTTTTAGAGGGTTACCCTCTGCCCCAGCATATAGTTCATCTAAAGCATGTATAAGATATTACGCAGAGGCGCTCAGAGGAGAATTGTCACAACACAACATTTCAGTAAACATCATCTGCCCTGGTTATATCAAAACCCCTCTTACCGATAAGAATAAATTTCCTATGCCTCTACTAATGGAAGCCGACTACGCAGCAAAGCACATCAAAACGCAACTATCAAAAAACAAGGCTTTGGTTATTTTCCCAAAAACACTTTATTACATAATAAAGTTATGCAGTGTTTTACCTTCCAAAATTTCAGATAAAATTTTTGCTGCATTACCTAAAAAATAGATTATATTATCCACTTATTGACTGGCTGCCTAGGGCCACAAGGACTCCCTTCCAATCCAACACAAGGGCTCTTTAAATCCTCACTCCCCTTATCAGAACATGATATCAGTGATGTTAATAACAATATGGTTGTAACAAGAATTTTCATAACTTGATTAAAGCTAAAATTATAGATTCATCAGTTCTACAAATAATAGAAATCATATTCAAGATTTTTTTGTAATCATCTCCAATCTTTAACGAGCTCCATACTTAAATTGGCAAATTTAATATTTTTAGTTGCATCTTCTATTAATATAAAATATAGTGCTCCTTCCTAATTATAAAAACTATAAAAATGTCCACTACATTTAATAAATTAGCAGATATTCAAAAAAAATGGTATGTTATAGACCTACAAAACATAGTACTAGGTCGCGCTGCAAGCAAGATTGCAACCATTTTAAGAGGCAAAAACAAAGCAGACTATACTCCATTTCTTGATTGTGGAGACAATATAATAGTAATTAATTCCGACAAGTTAAAACTTACTGGGAAAAAACTAGATGACAAAAAATATTATTGGCATACAGGTTATCCTGGAGGTATTCGCGAGATTAATGCAGAAAAATTAATGCAAAAATCTTCTGAAAAACTAGTAAGAAAAGCCATAAAAGGTATGTTACCAAATGGTCCGTTAGGACGTAAACAACTTAAAAATCTATATGTTTATTCAGGTTCTGAGCATCCACATACTGCACAAAGGCCTGAAGCTATAGAGCTTGCTAAATTAAACAATAAGAATAACAGGTAAGACATGGAAATTAATTTGGAAGTAACTAATCCATCTAACGAAAATACTACCAAGAATAAAAAAGACGACAAACCTACACTTGATAAACAGGGTAGAGCTTACGCAACTGGGAAAAGAAAAACCGCAATTGCAAGAGTATGGGTAAAACCAGGGAAAGGAAAAATTACTGTTAACAATAAAAAAATCTCAGAATATTTTGTAGGGGAAACTGCAATAGCAATTACCAACATTCCTTTCACCGTAACCGACACTGTTAATAAATATGATGTATTCTGCACAGTCAAAGGTGGAGGAACTTCTGGACAAATCGATGCTGTAAAACATGGTATTAGTAAAGCTTTAGCAATATATAACCCTGAGGCATACAGAAAGTTGCTAAGACAAGCTGGTTTGTTAACGAGAGATTCTAGAACCGTTGAAAGGAAGAAATACGGCCATAAAAAAGCAAGAAAAAGCTTTCAATTCTCAAAAAGATAATCTCTTTCTTAGAATTATTGATATTCTACTAAAATTAAAAAATACTGAAATTACTGTTTGGTTAACCTTGCTGTTTAGCAAAATATTGATTGTTAATGTAACTGTTTCCAATAAGTGTTTTATCTTTAACCAAATCCATAGTAAAGTTTAATCAATATGATAATGTTATTCTAAACTACCAATGAAAATAGGTATATTAGGAGGATCATTTAATCCTGCACATTACGGTCATAGATATATATCACTGACCATTCTAAATAAACTATCATTAGACCAAATTTGGTGGATTGTTACCCCGCAAAACCCCCATAAAAACAAAAATGATATTTTACCAATTAAAACTCGAGTAAAAATCGCCCATCAAGTCAAGAAACATCCAAAAATCCAAATAAAATGTTTAGAAAAGCAAAACGATATTAACTACAGCTATTTATTGATAGACAAACTAATCAAACAATATCCTAAACATCAATTTTCATGGCTAATGGGAGAAGACAATCTAATGAAATTCCACCACTGGAAGAAATGGGACAATATTACTAAAAGGATTGGAATAATAGTTTTCCCTAGGGATAAAAACCTAGTAAAATCTTCTCACTGTAAGTTTGCGATTAAATATAAAAAATATTTTAAACCTAGTAATCTTACCAAAACACCAAAAGTGCCATATTGGACAATGATAAGAGCACCTAAAAAAAATATTTCTGCAACCGAAATAAGAAGAAAAACACTTAAGCAAAGCGGTCAAAATTGATTCAGAAAATGAAGGTAAATAAATTCATCAATAAAATATTTTGTATTTTCTTTTAATAATACTAAAATAAAATCCTAATTTACCAACATGGTGATTTAAAACTATCAATTCATCTAGCTACTGCTAGTGTTACAAGACATAAAAATAAGTTTGTTAATATGTTTACAAATACAGATATTATAGCTTTATCATGGTTCATATTTTGCTGGATTGGATATTCTATCTTAATACATTTTTACACAAATAAATCAGATAATATTCATGGTTTAATGCATACATACCGTTTAGAATGGATGAAACATTCGATACTTCGTGATGATAGATCAGTAGATTCTATGTCGCTTGGAAATTTAATGAGATCTGTATCATTTTTTGCATCCACCTCCATCTTAATCACAGCTGCATTAATACCGCTATTAGGCTATGGAGAGAAGGCAAGTATTTTTATATCCTATTTACCATATACTGTTACAAATATTTCTCCTATCTGGGAAATGAAAACATTATTACTCATTCTTATTTTTACCTATGCATTCTTCAAATACACCTGGGCACTAAGACAATACCACTACGCTTCTATCATGATATTATCAACAGAGCATCACACAAAATATACTAAACAAACAGAAACACTAACAAACCGTAATGCTAATATACTATCTAATGCTGCAAGACATTTCAGCATGGGTATAAGAAGCTATTATTATGCAGTTGCTGTACTCAGCTGGTATCTACACCCGTATCTATTTATTATATCTACAACACTAGTAGCCATAATAATCACTAGACGTGAATTCATGTCAAAAGCATTAAATATCATTTCTAATAACTAGTAACGCAGTTATTAATAAGGAGGTGTATACTTGTAGCAATCCCCTAAGCACTAGAATGGAACATCGCAGAATCAAACGGCTTGTGCATGACCCACAAGTATATAGGAATTCATATGGAAGGGGGGCCACCAACGTCACCCGCGAGCAAACGTAGTTTGCGCAGCAATCTACTTCAGCAAGGGCATTGCCAAAATAGAGCACCCCCCTCTCACACTCTCTCTACTCATTAACAATGACGACGAGATACACATAGGGAAAAAAATGTAGTTGGAAGGAAGTGTAGTCAACGATGATGATAGCTCCTCCCTTCACTTAAAGTATTTATACAACAATGCTTGATCAAGATTCCCCACAGAAAATATATAAAAACTCAAGAACCACCAACCAAGGTTGATGGGTTGATAGACGGTATAAAACCAGATGAATCTGGTGGTATTAACCGATTTACAGAAAATAAAAAAGCACTCCTATTTGAGAGTGCTTTTCTTAAAGATTAAATTTTCGGGAACGAACTATCTCTTAACAACATTTGAAAAAGATTTCATATGTCTTGAAAATTTCTTCTTAAACGCAACGGTTACATGGTCACCCATTTTAATTTGATCTGCTACATTTTTATCCTTCACTATTACCCAAGCACTCTTACCAGTAATAATATTCGAAACAACTCCTTGACCAATTTCTATTTCTTCTACCGACACCTCATCAGTTAACTCGTTCTTAGTTTTTTCTTTTGTAAAAATCTTAACTTTCTGACCATGCTCTATACCATTTGATTTACCTAAAGCAATTTTAAAAATATTTCTTTTTCCATCAGACTTTTTTGACGTAATATAACCTTTACGCAGTGAAGAAAAAATATTTTTTAGCACATGTCTTTGCACATCAAGAGCATCAACAGCAGCTTTTCTAATCATATCATTATCTTCTTTTTTAATAGCAGAAGTATCTACTGTTGTCTTAAACCAAGAACGGTTTTCTACAGCATCTTCGAACCTATGTTCTTCACCATTTAAAGCTATCACTTCCACAACTTCTAAAGAAGGAACTTTATAAATTTTTAGATTCCCACTAAAAGTCGCTGTATATTTATTTCTAGCAGGAGTTCTTGTATAACGCTTTGTTGTAGCATTAAATCTAGATTTAGCAGATATAAATTTATGATTAAATCCGGCAGTAGAAATATCACCTGATACTGCATAATCTACAGATGAAGGGCCTTTATAAGAACCAGTTTCATTCATCTCAGCTAAAGCTATTTCTTTAGATAATTTTTTAAACGCCCTGCGATCAGCCAATTTAACCAGCTTACTTTCAGATAAAATATTCTCAGTTGTAACTGCCAAAGAATTTCCTAACCTAGTCTTTTTTGCCACCTTACTATCTCTATTATTGAAATTTAAAACTACCACCGATGGTCTAGTTTTTTTGATCTCTTTCTTAGAAACCAACTTAGATCTCAAAATCGGCTGTTTTTTAAATTCAGAAAAATTCTTAATTTTCGGTGCACAACTAACCACCGATACTAAGCATAAACTAATTACTAATTTTTTTAACATTTCATTAATACCATTAATTTTTTTAATTTATAAACCTACTACCTGCAATAATCCTAATTCCTGAATTTTCTTTCTAAAATTAGCTATCGCAGCATCAACAGCTCCTGCAGAATTAACAGCAGAAGAACCACTTATTTCTATAAAACCAGAAGAAATTTGATCACCAAAATTCTCCAAAAGCTTCATATCAACTTTTATCTTTGCAAGATAAGTTCCGTAAATTTTATCATGCTTTGTCGAAGTTACAACCCTTAATAACGCATGAGCTTTATTTTTCGGATTTAGCTTACTACTAGTTTTTATGTTTAAATCATTAATAGATTTTGTAAGGACCATAGCTACATTTTCATCAGATGGCTTGGCAATTACTTTCACCACTATCTTATTTTTTATTTGGGTTTTCAATTTTAGTAGTGATTGATATCTATCATAATATTTCCTAACACCTGCATCACTTTTCTCAATCGTCTCAACAATTTTTAAGTTAATCTCATTTACCCTAATCTTATCTGTAATCCTATGTAATCTTGCAAATTGCTCTATCGCAGAAACCCTGCTCATTCCTTTAATTATTGCAGAAATTTCATTATCAATTTTTTTTATCTGTTTCATATAATTTTCAATGATCTCACTACGAGATACCTTTACCAAACTATATATATGCATTCCAACCTGCTCAGATTTTACAGTTTCATAATTGGTAAAATTCATTTCCTGAACGCTAGTACTAACATCCTGCTCATATTGAGATTCATATAATGAATTTTCATTCACACTAGATTCTTGCTTCTCAGAAGTCACAGAAGAAGAAACGGTTACTGAAACTTTTTCAGCTACATTATTTAGAGCAATCTGAGTAGCCTGATCTATGGAAGAACCATAACCAGTACCATATAAATATGATATATCATTTTTAGGAGGGTTAAGATACCAATCCGGTATCGCTGTATTTTGCTGCCCTTTAATTACACCGCATGAAATCAAGAATAAAAATAGCCAAGTTTTCTTCATTTTATTTTTTATTTATATTAATAGCTTGTTGTTTTAAAAACGAATCAGCAATCACACATGCTACCATCGCCTCTCCTACCGGGACAGCCCTAATTCCTACACAAGGATCATGCCTTCCCTTAGTCACAATAGTTGTATTTTTATTATTAATGTCAATAGTTTTCCTAGGAACCAATATAGAACTAGTAGGCTTAACAACAAATCTTACCACAATATCTTGCCCGGAAGAAATTCCTCCTAGCACCCCTCCTGCGTTATTATTAGAAAAAACTACTCCAGATTCTTGATCATATCCCATCTCATCTGCATTTTCTTCACCAGTGAAACCGGAAGATTTAAACCCTGAACCTATCTCAACACCCTTAACAGCATTAATACTCATTAAGCTGCTAGCAAGTTTAACATCTAACTTATCATAGATAGGGTCTCCTAGCCCGACAGGCACATTCTTAGCCCTAATTTCTATCACCGCTCCAATAGAGGATCCCCGCTTTCTAATATCTAACAAATATTCTTCAAATATCTTTACCTTATCCTTGTCTGGAGTAAAAAAAGGATTTTTATCTATTTGAGCATCATCCCAATTATCATAATTAATTTCTTCATCTCCAATTTTAACAAGCCCTGCTATAATTTTAACATCATGCCCGATAATTTTTCTTGCTACCCCACCCGCTGCAACTCTCATAGCAGTCTCTCTAGCAGAAGAACGACCTCCCCCTCGGTAATCTCTAATACCGTATTTCTCAAAATAAGTATAATCAGCATGACCAGGCCTAAATTTATCTTTAATATCACCGTAATCTTTAGACCTCTGATCCTGATTATAAATAATTAATGAAATAGGTGTACCAGTAGTTTTTCCTTCAAACACCCCAGATAATATTTCTACTTCGTCCGGCTCTTGCCTTTGCGTTGTAAATTTAGACTGACCAGGTTTTCTCTTTTCTAAATATCTTTGTATATCACCTTCATCTAATGGAATAAGCGGTGGAACGCCATCAATTACACAACCTATTGCCTTCCCATGACTCTCGCCCCATGTAGTTACTCTAAAAAAATCTCCAAAAAAGTTACTCGCCATTATTTATAGTCTTTATATTTATCAATTATCCACATACAATAGATTAAAGATAAAAAATGAAAAATAAAGGATTCTCAGCTATTAAACCATATTAATTTGCAAATTAATGACTAAAGAAAGAACTATTTTACTAGGACTCGGAAGTAATATCGGAAACAAGTTAAGTTACCTTAATCAAGCTATTAATATTATTAATTCACGCAATCTAGCAAATAACATTCAAATATCACCAATTTATGAATCTAAGGCTTTGCTAATAGAAAATTCTCCCCAATCATGGAACCAAAATTTCTTTAACTTATGTATTTGCGGCACATCCCATCTAGGCCCTCATAAATTACTCAAAGAAATAAAAAAGATTGAAATTACAATAGGTCGCCAAGATCGCGGCAAATGGTCTCCCAGGGAAATTGATATTGATATCTTGCTTTATAATAATTTAGAAATGAACTCAGACAATTTAACAATACCTCATAAACATTTCTTAGAACGAGATTTCACTTTACTTCCCGCTAATGATTTAATACCAAATTATTGCTATCATATAAAAGGACAGTTTTACAAAAAATCCCTAAAAGAAATTATAAAAATGAAAAATATAGATAACAGTAAATGTTGGAAAACAAACCATATATTCATAGACAAAGAGCGACAATTTGCTTAAACACAGTTCGCACCGAACCATTAGACAAAACATAATGACTACTAAATTAGTTGGTATCCTTAATCTAACCCCTGACTCCTTCTCTGATGGTGGAAAATATAATAGTAACCTCTCCGCACTTGAACACGCACAAAAGCTAATAAATGAGGGAGCGGATATAATAGATATTGGAGCAGAATCAACCAGGCCCAATGCTAATCTTATTACTGAAATAGAAGAATGGAATAGGTTAAAAAACATTATCCCCAACCTCATTGAATTAGCTCATTCTCAAAATAAACAAATCAGTCTAGATACACGCAATTCATCTACTGCAAAAAAAGCCCTAGATCTAGGTGTAGACATTATAAATGATGTCTCAGGACTAAATGATCCTAATATGGGAAATATTATACATTCATATAACAAACCAATAATTATTAACCATAATTTGGGTCTCCCTGCTTCCCCTGACATTACAATAGATGAAAAACAAAATGCCATAGAGGAAATAAAAAAATGGGGAACTGAAAAAATTAAACAGTTAAAAAGTGAATATAATATTAATAAAGAAAAAATAATCTTCGATGTTGGTATAGGTTTTGGAAAAACCCCACAACAATCACTCTACATTCTAGAAAACATACAAGAATTTAAAACCTTAGGAACAGAAATATATGTAGGGCATTCAAGGAAATCTTTTTTAAAGCTTTTCAGCCAAAAAAACACTGAAGAAAAAGACATACTCACCGCCAACTTTTCAGCAAAAATTGCAAATCACGTGAATTATATAAGAATACATAACGTCTCCTTAACTAAAAAAGCTTTATCACAAGGCTAATAACTCTTTTCTTACAACTAACAAAATAGAAAAAAGCATCCTTTTAATTGTGAAAAAATCCTAAAATTACGTCTTTGGAATTTATAAAACCGGAATCAGAAGAATCTTGCTTTAAGGTAATATAACTCACCTCCTTCTTTGCAAGATTCATGTTACCTATACCAACTGACTGGCAAGAAGTAAAAAACATGAGTAACACATACAATATAACACGATAATAAAAAAACATTATTTTGTTTCCCTATCCAAATCTTTATATAGTTTATCAAATCTTGATTCAGTTTCTTCCACTTTGTTCTGATATTCTCTTGCACGATCAGGCTCTTCTTCTTTGCTTGCGCAAGAAATCAAAAGCCCAGTCATAGCCAGTAAAATAAACTTCATCATTAATTTAACTCCTTATCCAATTCCTTAAATAATCCATCTACAGCTTTCTGTGCCTGATTAATTCGATCTCTTGAAAGAGATGCATTTTGCACTGAATCAGAAAACAACTTTTTATTCTGTTTAAAATAATTAGCAATCATATCGCTATCAACTGCCATGTGAATGTACAACGCCCCATCAGCTGGATCCTTATACATATTGATTCTTTTAGCCCCCATTAACGGAATTTTTTTAATTACATTTTTAGTCACTTGTGAAAATACATTCTCAACATCATCTTGGCCAGCCACTCTAGCCTCTCTTAATGCATTCTTGGTCAAACGAGATACTTCCGTACTAATTTGAGCAGCAATATTAGCCCTAGAATCAGATTCAGCCTGAGGTATTTGGAACTGCAATCCACCTCTGCTTTTAGGAGCCATTCCAACAGCTGCTATTTTCCCTTCAACAGTAGGATCCAAAACCCAGCTAGGCAAATGACTTAAAGCTGAATTATCTTGTTGTTTTACCTCTTCCTTTTTTACAGCACAAGCACCTAAAAAGATCACAGGTACCATTAAAATAATCATTAAATATTTTTTCATAATCTTTACACTTCAATTAGGTTTGGTGATAATTATCTATCCATATCTACCTAAAAGTCAATAAACAATATACACTCTTCTGATTCTAGTGCAATGGTATAAACTGCATCCACTAACTCATTATCAGTCCTATTCACTGCCCCAACTGAGGTGCATTCAGTTCCAGACGCATAAGTAGATGTTGTACCTTCCCAGCCATTGGTAGAATCATTATAATTATAAGCTTTAATCTTCCCAGTTCTAGGTTTAGAATCATCAATTTTTATATCTATATTATACGCACTTGCTGGTGAAATTGCCTTATCTACAGGAGTCTCCAGAGTCGCATGAGGTCTTCCCAAAATGAAAAAATTAGAATTTTTTATATCATTTGAATAAAACTGCCCTGCTCCCCAATCATACGCAAATTGAGGCCAGTATATCGCCCCTTCTAATGAACCAGACTCATACATATTCTCTGCATTAGTAAGGGGAGCCGATGCATTCACAACACCTGTTGCATTATAATCAAACATCTTTGATAATGATAAATGCTGCCAGAACCTATATGATTCTACCACTCCTGACTCATGATTATCAAACCCTATATATTGATTACCATTACCATTACAACCTGCAGGTCCCGTACTATTTGCACCACATTCACCAGGCCAAAAATCATATGCATTAGATATATCTCCAGGTAGTTGTAAATTATACGCTCCCCTAAATGATTCTACCGCAACACGTAAGTTAGTAATTTCTGACACTACAGCTCTGATTTTAGCTTGTCCTATCATACCTGTAGAGGTGACAACCGAAGCAACAAGCAACCCTAAAATTACTAATACTATCGACATTTCTATTAACGAGAAAGCTTTCCTTTTCATAACCTAACCAATATCAGACTAATTAATAATAATAACCTCTCTCATAATTTGGATAGTACAAGATTATCAATATTAATTCAATCTATAAAAATCTTAGCTAGCGGCATCTAAGAAAATTACTTTGACAAAAGATAGAGATATAACTATAAGAGTTAGCTCCTTATACTAATTATAGTATATGGGCCTGTAGCTCAGTGGTTAGAGCGCACGCCTGATAAGCGTGAGGTCGGTAGTTCAACTCTACCCAGGCCCACCATTTTCGTTTCTACTCACTTCAATTTTATCAAATTATAACATCATGTAGCTTCCGCTACACTACGTGTTGTACTTGAAAAAATCTAAAGCAATTATGAAAAGAAAATAAATAGCAATATCAACTCAATTTTGTGTGGTGCTGTTTGGGCTGTATTCTTCTTTGATTTTTTCTACTGATTGAAGGCTATGCTCAACTCTTTTTATAGTTGAATATACTTTTTCTTTAAAGAGATCATGTTCTTCATGAAGAGCTGATAATCTCTTTATTTTTTCATTCGCCTCCTTTTTTATTTCTACTAACTTACATAAATAAGCATTGGGTTTTTGGGACTCAAATATCAATCTAGCACCATGGTACGGATTATTTAACCCCAAAAACTTGCCCACATCTGCAACTCTCTGAAAATTAAATATTGCACATAATTCATCATATAATTTTCTTTGTTCCTCAGACATCCAATGATATTTACTAGACATGCTCTACCCTTAATAAATTACACCATTCCTATCACGCATTAACTCCGCTAGCGTATGAAAATCAAAGATTTTCATGGTACTAACACTCACCCAAAAACAAGAATTTGTGTCAACCCAGGGTCAATCTACATAACTAAAATTTTTAATCCAGAATTATTTTAATTTTTCTGAGTGAAAATTTTTATACTTCATTAGAATTTACCATAAGAAGCATTATCACTATATAAAATCATGTAAATTCCTTACTAAAATCTTGATTTTCTTCTATTCTAACAATATACAGGTGATAATAATCCAATTTACAAATATTTTATCAAATATTATGTCTGGCGAAGCTGGTGACAAAATAAGGCAAATAGAGCATTCACTAGAAATGCTCAGAGGTTATCTTTGACATTGACCTATTAACAAAAAAATTATCTGACTTAGAAATACAAATCAACAATCAGGAATCATGGGATAACCATGAACAAAATATTTCTATATTGCAGGAAAAAGAAGTTATACAAAAAAAATTAGATAATTTTAATAATATTAAAAATGAATTATCAGAATCAGCAGAGCTACTTTCCCTTGCCACAGACGAACAAGATGAAGAGCTAATATCTCAAATAAACAAAACCCTTACATCATTAGAACAAAATATTTCTTTATTAAAAATAGAAGCCCTATTCTCAGACAAACTGGATCACAACAATTGTTTCCTTGAAATTCATCCAGGAGCAGGAGGAACAGAAAGTCAAGATTGGGCAGAAATGCTTTATAGAATGTATCTTAGATGGACAGAAAAAAAAGCATTTAAAATTGATATCCTAGATGAACAAAAAGGAGATGAAGCTGGTATCAAAACTGTAACCATAAAAGTTTCTGGAGAAAATGCCTACGGGTGGCTTAAAAATGAATCAGGAGTACATCGCCTAGTCAGGATTTCTCCTTTTAATAGCAGCGGAAAAAGAATGACCAGCTTTGCAAGTGTATGGGTCTACCCAGAGATCTCAGACCAAATGAATATAGAAGTGCAAGACAAAGATTTACGTATTGATACCTATAGAGCATCAGGCGCAGGGGGACAACATGTTAACAAAACTGATTCAGCAATTAGAATTACACACATTCCAACCTCTATCGTTGTGCAATGCCAAAATAGTAGATCCCAACATCGAAATCGCGCTGAAGCATATAAAATGCTACAATCTAGATTATACGAGTTAGAGCTACGCAAGAAGCAAGAAGAAATTAACCAGGCTAATTCTTCAAAAACAGACATTGGATGGGGAAATCAAATCAGATCATATGTAATACAACCATATCAAATGGTAAAAGACCTTAGATCAAATCACGAAACTAGCAATATAGATAAAATTTTAAATGGAGAATTAGACGAG
>Ga0208127_1000301_pt1 | contig 25521 bp, 17 predicted proteins | sample ETNtaG_6_FD_185751 | JGI IMG/M metagenome (GOLD analysis project Ga0208127, IMG submission 185751) | Marine microbial and viral communities from oxygen minimum zone, Eastern Pacific Ocean - ETNP201306SV45 (SPAdes) (version 2) | ecosystem: Environmental > Aquatic > Marine > Oceanic ... | reverse complement strand
TGATAAGATCGCTGAGGTCATTCAAGGAGATGAGCAAGCCATTCTCGTTGTATCTGCTCTTTGGGGTACAACCGATCGATTGTATCGAGCTGCAAAAGATCCACGCTATGCGAGTCGATTGGTACAAGATTTGTCGAAACAACATCTTCGGTTTGCACCTGGTCTTGATGCATCAAAAAATGCACATCTGTTCTCGATGGTTCTCCACAACCTGAAAGATGCATTACGATTGTTAGCACAAGACCCTGATGACCAATCAGCATTGAATCATCTTCTCGCATCTGGGGAACGTTTGAGTGCACTTGTTGTGGCACATCGACTGCAAGAATACGGCTATGATGCATACCCTCTGGGAGCTGAAGACATCGGTATTACCCTTGATGGAAACTATCAAGCGAACCATGTTGATTTACAAGCATCGAGTACAAAATTGGAATCAGATGCCCTTCATGGAACACCTGTTATCACTGGCTGGTTTGGTGAAGGTAAGAACAATGATATTGCGATCTTAAGTCGAGGTGGTTCAGATCATTCAGCGACTGCAATCGCGAATTTAGTCAACGCTGAGCGGGTGATCTTATGGAAGGATGTACCAGGAGTTTTCATCATCAATCCGCGGTGGGGAATTCGTTCTGAAACCATACCATATCTGGATTACCAAGAAGCCATTGAATTGTCTTTAATGGACACACCTGTCCTCCATCCGTCAACAATTGAACCTTTGATTGAACCAAATATTCCACTCGAAGTTCGCCATCTCTATCATGCAAATGATGGGCAACAAACCGTCATTGGACCCAAACTTCCTGAGAAGCACCTCAAAGCAGTTGGTTGTCTACCGAACGTCATCAGCCTTGGCTTCTCACATCACCATGTTGACTCTCATCAACGTCAACTTGTGAAACTCTTGGGAGAATTGGCACAAAATGAGGTTCATTGGTGGGGATTGGAATCAAGATTGGGCGATTCAAGATTGATTGTCTCGCAACACGATATGCATCGTGCTGCATCGATCTTGGAAGGTTTTGATCTTCAACCACATTATCATCAGCATCTGGGATTGCTCTCACTCATTGGATGCAAAAAACAGGATATTGCTGCAATCAATGCATTGTTTGATACAACTGAATTTGAACTGACTTGGCTCAATCAAACAACATCTGCTGCTCGTGTTGCAATCGATGGAGAGGATTTGAGCCAAGCACTGCAACTTCTACATGGTTTGATTCAAGAAAGAAATCAACCGTTTGTTGAACAGCGTTAGAATTACTCATCCCGTGCTTCTCGTCGCTTCTGGATGTATGTTGGAAGATCGAGTGCAAACAATCCTCCAACGACGAGGAAGACGAAGAGCGTACCCAAAGCAACACCGTACACAGAACCAAGTTCAACGGATTCACGTAGGCGAGTTGCCGTATCCTCTGAAAGAATGCCGACAATCCAAGGTAGAATCGTATTCGCAGAAAGGACCAATGTTGCCAAGATTGTTGCAATGATTGGATTGACGATGAGAGATCGATGGTATTTGCCTACAATCTTCTTTGGATTCATGACATACACTTCGTTGGTTCGGATGCTGGTATCCAACATCGAGTAGCGAAGAACACCGTTTGAAAGTTCAAAATACATGATGAGAAGGACCGAATAGATGACAACCAATGATGCAAGGACAGTTGGACTGTCTGCGAGACCAAACAGATCGTTGACGCTGGTTTTCGAAGATGCAAAACGCATGATAGCGAGAATGAACAACAGATACGATCCAAGCATATAGCGTGCATCACGTTGGTATGCGCCCCAGAAACCAAGACCGGTTGCACCGATGATGATTCCAATTTGGAACAACAATGCAAGATCTGCACTTCCGAGTAGCATGAACCAGATGGTTCCTTCAGGTGGAGAGATAATGTAGGTTAGCAGAGCGAGTCCAACAAGAATAACGTAAACACCGAGTTGCATGTTTTGTACGAATTTATCAGGTGGTAGGAACTTCATCTTTGGAACGATTGGTCCACCGATAAGGCTCTCAATGAAGGAAGGCATCTCCAATTCAGGAATTGCATCCTTTGGAATTTCAGAGCCAATACTAGCCTGCCCTGCTATTTTCTTTCGGCTTGGAGCGGATGATCGAACGACCTTACCGTCGTACAAGTGAGCAGTGTCTGAAGATGGTTTTCGCATTGTCATCGTCTCACCTCAGAATCCTCGTGCACCTGCAAGTGCGGTAGATAGGAGCATATCAGGCTCCCAATCCATAATGTTGACACCAAGTCCACGTAGTTCACCAATCAGAACGTCACGTTCAGTCTTCATGACTTCATAGCCGGTTCGATCGAGACGCTTTGCATCGAATTCAAACTCAAGCGATGATGGTGAGAGAACCGTAACGTCAAAGTCACGTGCACGGAAATCTCGAAGAGCGTTGACAATGGTTGGATCATCTTCGAGATTGGACAGGAAGATGATTGGACTACCCTTGTTGATGTGTGGTAGAATTCGGTTGACAACAACCTGTAGCGGGATGTTGCCTCGTGCTACAGCACCTGCAAGTTTTGTCAGAATCACATAGAGTTGCTTCTTACCAGTATCACGGTCAACACTCACAACTTCATCGCCGTAAACGACAACACCAACAGAGTCACGACGACCTAGGAAGTACTTGGCAAGGGATGCTGCTGCACGGGTCGAATAAACCAAAGCGTTTCGACTGACTGGACCGGTTTCGCTTACTGCTCGTGAATCGATGATGATGATGACGTCGGAAACCGCGTCACGCTCACGCTCGTTCACCATCAGTTTACCTGAACGTGCATAAGCACTCCAGTTGATGGCACGGAACGAATCACCTTCGAAATACTCTCGAAGTGAGTAGAACTCAGAACCAGGTCCTGGTTGTCGGATGTTGACTGCTCCAGTGAAAATCTTTGGAACACGGGACTTGACGAAGGTGTCTTTGAGATCTTCCATTTTCGGGAACACAAGGAAATCGTTGTAGACATGCATTTCCTTTTCCTTGTGGAATAATCCGAATGGGTCTTGAACTCGAACAGCGACTGGTCCAACACTGTAGAACCCACGAAGAGGACACTCAAGGGTGTACTCGATGTAGGTCTCACGGCGTGGTCCAAGTTCCATCAAAATGTAGTTGGAACCTTCCTTGATACGCATAACTTCTGGAACTCGATCTCGAACTTCGAGAATCTTCGCAAGTCCAGAATTATTTTGCATACGTAAGGTCACCGTCAATTCACCATCTTCGAAGATTCGTGAACCTGAGAGTTTACGCATGGCGAGGACGCTGCCAAGGGCGACGCCTTCTTCACCCGTCCATTCTTCAGCTCGTCGTCCGCTGGAAGCAACGTCAGCATGACCACCAAACAAGGCAGCCCACGTTAGGAAAACGAAGATCACAACAGCGATTGTGACCAATTGAGAATTCCTAAGCGTTAGACCAAGAAGATACATGGCAACGGCCATGCTTCCTAGCATTGCTGATTTGCGACTCCACATCCGAGAACACCTCTAGTCAAGTATGATTCAACGATCTCAAACGGTAGGTACTGGAACTTCTCGTAGAATGCTTTGCATAACTTCGCCAGCCTCGAGACCCTTGATTTGGTGCTCAGGCTTGAGGATGATTCTGTGTGCAATTGCAAGTTCTGCAACCGACTTGATGTCATCAGGCGTCACAAAGTCACGACCACGCAAAGCGGCTGCTGCACGACCGGTCTTGAGCAATGCTTGGGAACCACGAGGCGAGGAACCGACGAGAACACGAGGGTCCTCACGGGTTCGAGCAACGACTTCGACCATGTACATACGAAGGGCTGGATCGACGTAGATGTCTTCACAAGCCTGTTGCATAGCGATAACACGCTGTGGGTCGGTGATAACGTCAACATCGACAGCGTCCTTACCACGTGTGATACGTCGAGAGAGAATCTCGTCTTCATCAGCACGGTCTGGGTAACCGACACTCATCTTGAACATGAAACGGTCAAGTTGAGCTTCTGGAAGTGGGTAGGTACCTTCTTGCTCGACAGGGTTCTGGGTTGCCATAACAATGAACGGAGCAGGGAGTTTGTGGGTAACAGTACCGATGGTCACTTGCTTCTCTTGCATAGCCTCAAGCAATGCAGCTTGGGTCTTTGGCGGAGCACGGTTAATCTCGTCAGCGAGGAGGAGGTTACAGAACAAAGGCCCTGGCTTGAATGTAAATTCACCCTTCTTTGCGTCGTAGATGTTGGTACCGGTAATGTCAGCTGGGAGCAAGTCAGGCGTGAATTGTACACGCTTGAAGTCACAACCGAGTGCGTCAGCAAACGTGTTGGTCATCAATGTCTTTGCCAATCCAGGATAATCTTCGAACAGAAGGTTACCGTTGGAGAGAATATTGATGAGAACGTTGTCGATGACGTGGCTCTTACCGATAATGACTTTCTGAACCTCAGCGCTGATCGCTTGTGCGATGGCGCCGACGGCGGAAAGTCGCTCACGGACTTCAGGGGTGCTCTGGTGCTTCGGCTGGGCCGGAGCGGCCGGTGCTGCAGGTGCGGCAGGCGCTGCTGGTGCTGCAGGTGCGGCTGGTGCCGCTGGTGCTGCAGGTGCAGGTGGCGCTGGTGCCGCTGGCGCTGCTGGCGCTGGCGCGGGCGGGGCTGCTGGTGGTGCGGGGGGTTGCATGTCATTTTCCTCCTTATTTCTTCAGTTTCCCCAACGACGAATTATTGGGATGATGTCCCGTAGTTCTTCGTTGGAATAGGATCGTGCTGAACTAACAAGTTCAACAAGGCGTGGGTCACGAACCATCTGCATAATTTCTGCAGGGGTCTTGCGAGCGAATTCGTCTCGCGTGAGATCATTAAATTGCCGAACTTTCGAGAGGAATGCCTCCCGAACTCGGACTTGGTAAAGCGAAGGATCAACCTTCGTTGGCCGTTCTCTGAATCGAGTTAAATCGAAAACGTGTCGCCAGTTCTCCTTCTCAGGTACGACCATAATGGCAATGGCAAGGAGTGCGAAGAGATTGAGAATAATCAACCACTTGAGGTAAACATCGCTCGTGAGCAGAACGACTGCTCCAATTGCCTCAGTAAACGGTTGTGTGACGATGCTTGACACGTGGCGGCTTTCATCAAAGACGATATTGAACTCATCTGGGTTTCGTGTAATGGTCGATGAAAGTTCGTCATTATCGAACTCCATCATGTCTCGAATCAATGCACGGAAATACAACTGGTTGCCTCTCCATGTCGTGTCGCCTTGTGCGGCGCTAAGTCCGTTAGGATCTGTATCCCAACAGGTATGGCTGTTCTCTTGGTACAAGTCTGAACCACACTGCTGTTTACCCGTTAGATCTGCATCACCAGCATCCCAAAGGTGGTTTGCAAAGACCGAGTGATCGGAGACGAAGACAATGCTTCCTGTGACGGTGACATCTCCGTTATCGTCATCGACAGTTGCATCATATGCCTCGATGTTTGGATAATCGATTCGTACGATAAGATCGGTCTTTCCAGTCTTCGGATTGGCAGGGTTGTTGATTTCAAATCCATTCCGAGCAACGAAGGCTTGGTCACTTGCGGAAGCGAGGACGTTTACTTCTCGACTATCATCATCTATGTCAAGAACTTGAATGGCGGTTGGTGAGTGGAAAAGAACCGGCATTCTGCAGTTGTCAGTATTATCCGATGTGACTTCGGCTTCGGTACAAGGTGTTCGAAGCGATGCTTCGTCCATGAGATCGAGATCTTCGCTGACCGAAGCAACCGACCAAAGTCGAGTTTCTTGTGGAGGTAAGCGATCTCCAGTAGGGTTTGTTACTTCGTAGAACCACTTTCTATCGGAGACTTCTGCATCGAAGTAGAGGACGCCGAATTCTTCAGCGACTCGCTTGGCGTTCGTTGAGTTTGCTGCAAGAATGACTTTTCCACCTTTTTCGGTGACGAAATCATGGATCGCTTTTGCTTCTGCTGCGTCGAAGGGTTTCTCAGGTGCAGCGATGATCAACATGGTACGATGTGGATCTTGCCAATCGTTGACGAGCATCGGCGTGGACATGGTATTGTAAATCGAATACTTCTCGCCCGTCTTACCATCTTCACTTTCTCCGAGCGTATCACGCATCTTGGAAAGTTGTTGGTATTGATAGTCGCCCTCAGCGTCTCGAACGTATGGCGAAAAGACGGTTTCCTTCGACGAGGAAGCGAGAACAATGAGGACGGTCGAAAGAAGAATGGAGACAACAAGTCCGACCATGAGTTTCTTTTCAACAGAGAGTTTTGTTTTCTCTGTTTCTGCCATATTTTCACCCCATTTTGCGACAAGCGCAGTATGTTCTTTTCTTCGGAATCACGATACACACATAATGATTCTCCCTTGACGTTTAGAGAGATTTTTATGGGAGTAGGGTCAATTAAACGACTGTTAATCAGCACACTCGGAGCCGATTCCTACGGACGAGTGCTGCGAATCCAAGCAAAATCAACACCGTTTGAGTGCCGAGCGTAGGTAGGGCCGAAGAACCTCCAGAATCGGCGTCAGAATTTGATGAACTTGAACCCGTATCGTCGCTGTTTGAATCCTGGCTACCACCCGATTCATCAATATCGATTTCAAACGTTGTACTACGTTGCAAACCATTGCCTTCTGACGTAACGATGATCAGAACTTCACACGATTTCGAAGGATGGGCTGTGGATGGTGCGATTTTGAATCGTACTTCCAAGGGTTGGTTGTTGTTCACACCTGTCGGTTGAATTTGTGTAGCCTCTCCCTGTTCAACATTCTCAATATCCAAGAGAGGGCAACCACGAACTTCAGCCTCGATCTTGGTTGCAGCATCGACTGTGTTCCCCATATTGTTGAGTTTAAGTGTCTCTTCAATCCACGTTCCTGCATCGACCGAACTTGCGACAAGATTTACTTCAGGGACGAGTTTGTGATATCTTGGAACATTGAGCTTTGCGTCGATTTCTTTCGGAGAGACCGGAGCACCTCCTGCATCCTGTTCAGCTCTCACAAGCATGGTGATCTTGTCATCCGGAGAATGCGCCCGTACCTTCTCGGCATCCGATGTCGTCAATTCGATTGAGAAGGTCTCATTACTTTGAGCGCTCACGGTGATCGACTCTTCATAGTTGGCTTCGAGAACATCCACGTCATCCTCGAATTCAACCGTAATCACGAGACTGAGATCACTGACTCGAGGATTGTCAACAAAATACACCAAGGTGTTTTCAATCTTCCATTTCTCACCATCGAGTGTCAAATCGTAACTTGGCTCGACTTCCGTATCCCAGCCAAATTCCCATTCATTTGAGGGTAATTGAGACGAACTGGCCGGTAGCATTGCAAGCATCATGAGTGCGAACAGGCAGAAACCCTTCCATTTCATCATTCATCACCTAGAATCGCTCGAAGGCTGCGCTTGACGAGAACACGGACCATGGATTTTCGATATCGTGGAGGAAGTGCAGTGTTGTTGACTGGTTTGATGGATTTCATAATCGCTTCAGAAAGTGCAGGAATTTGCTCAGCAGAGAATCCATTCTCGAGTGCATCGATTTGCTCTTGGTGGGATCGTGGAATGGACTCAAGAGCTGTAGAAGCGATACGAAGTGATGCAGAATCGCCTTCAATCCATGACGAGGCAACGCCTGCTTCGGGGAAGTCCCACGATTCTCGAACTCGGAGTTTCTTGTACGAACCCATCCTGTTTTCAACACCATCTGGGAACGTGACCTTGAGAACAAATTCTCCATCTTCAAGCACATTGCGTGTTATACCATCAAGTTGGAAGAAGTCCTCAACGAGAAGACTACGTGGCCCATTTGGACCAATGATGTGAATGGTTCCTTCAAGAACCATCAGTGATGGTGCAAGGTCACCTTGATAGGTTGCTACACAAAGTGTGTTCTGGTTTGGAATAACACGACAGTCCGAACCAGTGCCACAGTCTTCTTTGTGACACCAATCGATTGAACGGCGCCAATCCTCACTTTGATTGAACCAGAAACAACGTGTATCGAGGCAGATGTTTCCGCCCAACGTTGCATTGTTTCGAATCAATGATGAAGCAACTTTGCTCGCAGCTGAGGCGATGAGCGGATGCACATCTGTGGAGGAGGTTATCGCACCTAATCGAGCCATTGCTCCGATCTCATGCATTGAAATTGTATCCAAACCTGCAATCCTTGCAAGCGAGATAACATGCGTTTTGACGTTGATGTGCCACTTGTAATTCGGGAGTAAATCCGTACCGCCGGCAACCCAGTCGAATGATTCGCCTTTGGCAAGGAACGAAGCTGCAAGTTCACACGCTTCCTCAACGGATGTTGGATGATGGAGATTGAACGGCGGCATCAACATCATTGATCGCCTCCCATTTGACGTTGTTCTTTCTTGAGCCAGGCTTTACCAGCCAATCCAAGTTCAGCGAGTTGTTCAGGAACGGGTTCAACCGCAGATTTCCAGCCTTCAACCTGATCTTCAAGCGGGCGGTCTGGATCAAATCCAAACAACACACCATTGACATACGCGCTAGTATCTTCACTGCGTTGCCTTTTTTGATCACGTTCTTTGTGTTCTTCACCACGTGCAACAAGTGTTGCTTGCAGTGGACTGTGATTAAGTCGTGGAGAAGGAAGTTCGGTTTCATCAATTCCATCCAGTCCCTTGCATTTCGCAGCGATGGCCTTCCAGACAACATCTGGCGTCAACGGCAAATCGCGAATACGGACACCAATCGCATCGTACACTGCATTGACAACTGCGGGAAGGATTGGTAAGAGAGGGCCTTCACCAGCTTCTTTTGCCCCGAATGGACCTTCAGGATCGGATGATTCAACAATGATTGGTGTTACATGCGGCATCTCGTGAATTGACGGGATTTTGTATTCGAGGAGGTTTGGATTTTGCAAATGTCCAGTGCGCCCATAGACCATCTTTTCAGAAAGCACCTGGCCGAGTCCCATGTGACAAGAACCGATGATTTGCCCCTCAACTGCTAATGGATTCAGCGCCTTTCCACAGTCATGCGCAGCCCATACGTTAGTACAGGAAACAAGACCTGTCTCAACATCAACATCGACTTCAGCCACGTAGGCTGAAAATGAATAGGCAGGCGCAAGTCCAGCTGCAGCACCTTTGTGCACACCACCCATCGGAGGTGAACGATAGGCACCGCTTGAAACGAGTGACCCTTTGTCCTCTTGGGCCTTATGCAGTGCTTCAAGATACGATACGCCGACTGCAGGATCGTGTTTGTAGTAGATGCGTCGATCGTTGAGGACCAAGACATCAGGATGATAGCCCAACATTTCCCAAGCTGCGTTGAGGAGTTTTTCGCGTATATCGAGGGCGGCTCGAATGGCAGCGTTCGCATTCATGAACGTCACACGGCTCGAATATGAACCAAGATCGACTGGACTCGTATCGCTCTCATGAGAGCGTACATGAATCATCTCAATTGGGAGGGCGAGAACTTCAGAAACAACTTGTGCAACGGCTGTGGTCGAACCTTGTCCAATATCTGCTGCACCCGTATGGACAGTGACACCGCCATCCATGTCGATTTGCATGTGAACCGTTGCGTGTGGGAATCGATTCGGATCCCAGTGAATCGGTAGACCTGAACCGGAGATGAAGAAACCACAGCCAATTCCTATACCCTTTCCAAGTGACATTTGGCGGAATTTTGAATTCCAGTCTGAACCTTCACGCACTCGTTCAAGAGCTTCACGCATTCCGTTTGAAGTAATTCGGAAACCAGAAATTGTTCGACTATGAGGAGGAAGAAGATTGGCGAGTCGGAGGTCGATCGGGTCAACCTGCATCTGTTCGGCCATTTCATCAAGACCAACTTCGACTGCACAACGGGTGTTGACCGCTCCATGACCGCGCATGGCTCCACTTGCAGGTTTGTTCGTCCAAACACGAGCACCTGTGTAGTGGAATGAACCCAATTCGTATGGAGCGGTCGCAAGGACACCGTTGTAGTACGATGTGACGTGTCCAAAAGAAGCAAAACCTCCACCATCGATGAGCGCATCGATATCAAAACCAGAGATTCGGGCTTCTTCATCAGCAGTCATCTTCACTTCGATGTAACTCGGATGACGGCCACGATTGATCCAATAGACCTCTTCTCGAGTGAAATTGATGCGAACAGGACGACCCGCTTTTCGGGAAAGAATCGCTGCACACATTTCGTGCGGGAATGGGTCTGATTTTCCACCAAAGCCTCCTCCAACAAAGGTTCGTATGACGTTGATTTGATGCATTGGAACTTCGAGTACTGTCGATAAGGCACGATGCGCGTAGTGTGGAACTTGTTGTGGAGTGTACAATTGAAGACGTCCATTCGGATCCCAGTGCGCAACGACTGCATGCGGTTCTGTGAATCCATGGTGAACGCCTTCCATTCGCCATTTTCCATGCGAAGAGGCTGTCGGATCGTCCACGAGACTTCGATCACCAAACTCTTGGAAAACACGCTTCTGAACGTTGGTCGTTCCAACGTGATACTTTCCACGCCAATGAATCGGTTCGTCCTGATCTTCAAGCCCCTTTCGCGGATCAAAGACCGGTTCAAGAACCTCCCATTCAATCTCAAACAGATTGAGCGCTTCCATGGCCGTTGCCTCATCAACTGCTGCAACACATGCGACAAGGTCGCCAACGTGACGTACCTTTTCGACGGCCATAGCATGCTCATCTTTGGTCACTGGTAAGACACCGAATGTGTTCGGAGCATCTGCGCCTGTGGCGACTGCAAGCACACCAGGAAGGGCCTCAACTTTCGAGGTATCAATGGACTTGATTTTCGCATAATGATGTGGTGACCGCAGAATCTTGCCGATGATCTCGTTCGGTAGACGAACGTCATCGCCATACCATGCTTGACCGGTCACTTTTGCATGCGAATCGACAAGAGCACGAGGTTTTCCAACTTCGGTCCCAGTTCGATAACGATCGTGAATATGCGAACCTGCAGGCTGTGGTTCTTTCCCTCCAACAGATTCTGGAATGGAATCCAAATCTCGTGGCGCCATGACGGGGCGTGAACCGCCTGAGCCTGGAGGAGGAAACTTTTGCTTCCCGGCTACACGCTTTCCATCCTTACGGACCTCACCAGAGGATGCCCCAGGTTGTTGCCGATAACCTCCAGCCATGACATCACCTTGCATGACCAGGTGGCATCGATGGTTCATCAGGCCCTTCTGGATGTGGATTTGGATGTGGATTGCTTGCAGGTTCAGGTGCAGGTGCATCACCACGCTTGATTTCAGCAGCGGCTTCTATAGAATCAACAATCTGTTGATAGCCTGTGCAACGGCAAAGGTTACCTTCGATCGCACAAGCGATTTCATCACGCGTTGGATGTTCATTCTCATTGAGAAGCGCTTCTGCACTCATCAAGAATCCGGGTGTGCAAAAACCACATTGAGAACCGCCATGTGTAGCGAAGCAGGTTTGAATTGGAGCAAGATGAGCACCTTGAGCGAGTCCTTCGACCGTCGTAATCTCCTGTCCTTCAACTTGACCTGCAAGACAAAGACACGAAAGACGAGGTTCACCATCAATAAGGACTGTACAACAACCGCACGTACCCAAATCGCACCCTCGCTTCACACCGAGCATACCGACCTCATCTCGTAAAACATCCAGCAAGATGGCATTTGAGGGAGCGATTGCTTGAACCTCTTGCCCGTTGACCTTGGCTGACCAAATCGTCTTCGGAGCCGAAGGAATCATTGTGACATGTTCGTTTCCAACCACACAACTCACCTATCCTTACCTTGAGAACTCCGTCTATGAATGTAGGGTTTCACTCCATTGCAGCGATTATGACTTTTCTTCCCAGAACGGGTTCTCTAAGAGATCTGCATCGACTGCATCGAGGACTTGTGCATCGAGAATCTCTCGAATGTCCTTTCCGGCATAGGTTCCTTCCTCACGAGTTGAGATACTAGCAATCAACAAAAGAGCGAAGAGGAAGATAACAATTCCTGCAACGGAGATACCAACAATTGCTCCTGTTGACATGCCATCACTTGATTCACTTATTGGAGGATTTGTGTCGTCATCCATGACCATGATCTCTACGGTCGCCAATGGAGAGGCTGAACTCATACCATCCTCATACTGAATGGCTCGAAGCGAAATGGTATGGTTGCCTAATATCTCGATTCCTGGAAGATGTTCGATCTGATGGATGATATCGATGATCGACAATTCACCCGATGTTTCTCCATGCTCATAGTTGTGAATGTTCGACCAATCATCACGAAGGTGGTTGCTTCGCCATTGAACCGACTCTATATCTTCACTGACTTCAAAGTCAATGCTATCACCACGTTCAAGGTGAATACGATTGTCCATTGTTGTCTGTGTTGAGACAGTGATACTGATGTTGGAGTTAAATGCATAATCTCGCTCTGCAGCCTCGAGCAATGCCTCCACTGCTCGAACTTCACCATGCCCGTAGACGTTGTTCTGCCGATTTTTTGGAATCAGATCTTCGGCACAGGGTTCATTCGCTGCCATGTAATGACATTGACGATATGTCGCCGTTTCTTGCATAATGTTTCGAATATCGAATGGTGACAGATCTGGATTGGCTTGCAACATAAGTGCAGCAACACCAGCAGCGCCAGGTGTTGCCATGCTGGTTCCACTGAAGGCGACATAACCATCACCGGTATTGTGAGCAACGGACATAACATCCGAGCCTACGTAAGCGATGTTCGGTTTGATTCGTCCTTCCTCAGTAGGGCCTTGACTGCTGTAGATTGCAATACTGGAATCTTTGTCAAGCGCACCGACTGTGATCGCATCCTCTGCACTTCCTGGTGTTCCGATTTGTGCAGAGACAGCGCTATTTCCAGCTGCAATGAACAAGGCGATTCCTGCCCGGACCATTTCATTTGCATAGCGGTTCACGCTGTCTTCTTCCGAAGACGTCCATTCGATTGCTCCTGGCCCACCGAGACTCATCGATGCTGCACGGATGTTAAACTCGTAGCGCTTTTCAACCGTCCATTCCATACCGGCCATGACGGTAGCAAAGGATCCACTTCCGCCTTCATCGAGAACTTTGACGCCTACAAGCGAGGCCTGTGGAGCCATTCCCGGGTGGTCATAATTTGGCGCTCCAGTTCCTGCTGTTGTACCTGCACAGTGGGAGCCATGTCCTTGATCATCGTATGGGAAGACTTCTGTTCCGTTGGTTAAACTTGGGTTATTCACAGGGTCATAGAACGCGATAACTTTCGGATCATTGGTCGCAGGATCGTCATCTTGGTCGTCAAGACTGGAGTGATTTCCATCGATTCCAGTATCGATGATAGCGACGGTCGTTCCTGAGCCATCGTAACCGGTTTGCGCCCATGCCGTATCCACACCGTGAAGTACCGCAGCATCTCCGTTTGCAACTGAGAGAATACCATCAAGCTCAAGCATGACAACACCAGGAAGTTGAGAGGTTTCAAGCACGTATCCAACAGGGACACGGCCAGCGAGTGCATCGATTCCTTTGAGTGTCCATTGATGTTGATAATCGACGCGTTCCTCGAGCATTTGGATTTCAGCCTCACCAGGCGTATAGGAGAAATCGATGATGAGTGGAAGCGTCTTGTCTTCATCGAGGAAGACTGGATTCTTTTGATGGACTTCAATCATATCGCCAATTCCGTTACCATCACGATCGACTGTGGTTTCAACCCACCATCCTTCTTCGGCTTCTGGCGTGTCTTCGACAGGGACTGTGGCGAGAACCGTTGGCAAGACAAACATGGCTAGACAAAGGATTGTTAGCAACAAACGTGGCTTCTTCAGACCGCTCATGATGGACCGACGAAATACTATGGTTTGAACTCTTTCAATCGGAGTGTAACAAAATCCGTCCAAAAGACGACTCTAAGCGTAAATGCTGGGTGTTAATTTATATTCTAATCGTTGAAGTCAAGTACTGATTAAAATGCCTGCACCACAGAGAAAACCCAAACAAACGGTTTCAATCGCCAATGATGCAATCTTTGCAAAAGAGGAAGACGAGATTCCATTCAAGCCCGTCATTGTTCGGGCACCAGGTCAAACCAATGGCGATTCACTTGAACGATTTACTGAAATTACGATGTATGCTGTTGCCATGATCTTTGTTTGGGGTGGATTGTTCACAATCGCCTTTGCTGAAGGAACCGGAGAAGAGAAATTCTTGTACCTCTTTATTGGAGGTCTTGCTTCAGCTGCAATGGCCTTGTTTATGGTTGAATTACAAGCCAAAAAGAACGAATATCAACTTATGATTTCTCAAAACTACCTCCTTGGTCTTTCATTTTTCTTCATGGCTGTTGGATTGCTTTGGGGGCTACGATGGATTGGTGGTTTCATCACCCTGCAGGAATTCCAATTTGATGGCGAAGCCATTACCTTGCTCGGATCCGTCGAAAATGATGAATTCAAAGCAAGTGCAAACATGATTTACGTTCAAGCAATTGGAGCGGTGGCAATGTGGTTTGCTCACCAACAAATCCTCAAGCGATACAAAGGCGATACATCGTTCGGTTGGGCAGTTGCGAGTTACATCCCATTGGGTCTTCTCATCGTAGGTGTTGGAACGTGGATTGAATGGTCGGATTATGAAGTAAGTTACGAACTTGGTCTCGCCATCGTTGGACTTTGTGGACTGGCAATGTACAGTGCATTAATGTCGAACAAATCGATCAATTTCGCAGTTGTAAGTGTTGTTTCGGGCATCATTCCGATCATCTACGAGATTCTGAATGAGAACGCTCCAGACGGTGGTGAAGGTGGAGCATTATCGCTCCTTATTTTCATCATTATCATTCAAGGATACCTCGCAGGTAATGAACGATTGAAGCAATCGTTGGCGGAGAAGATGTCCTTCTTCCTTATCGGTGGCGTCATCGTTGCAATGCTTATTTCCAGTGTTGCGAATCTCAACCTGATTCTTGGACCATTCAAACCTGCTGAACTTGGAGATGGAGGGATAGAATCCGTCATCACGCTACCAGTTGCGCTTTGGATTACGGTCTTGTGCGCTTATTTCCAAGCGACGCACAAGAACAGGGTTCCTGCAATGCCAATTGGTCTCGCCTTCGCACTGTGGACGCTCGATGGCGATGAAGCGATTGTCCCATGGATGCTTTCCTTGGTGATGATCTCATACATGCTCTTTGCTGCAAAAGCAACTCGGAAATGGGTGGCAAACCTCACCATTTCTGCACTTTCATTCTCATATCTCTTCAGTGACCTCATTGGATATGGTGTCGATCAGGGGCAAATGGATGTCGTCATTGCAATCGGTATTGTCATCATCGCTGAATCCGCTCGTCGTCTCGATAAAATATCGATTTGGAGCAGTGTTCAAACAGTCACATTCGTAGCATTGAGTAGTACAATTCTCGACTCCCCATACTGGTTTGTTACATGGATTTTCGTAGCGTATCTGCTCGTCATGGTCTATGAATCGATGCTTAAGGCTCGAGAAGGTGACGATATGGAGCGACGGAATTCAACGCTTGCGCTTCTCACAGCATTGGCAGTCAGTACTGGCCTCCTCTTGACGGAAAAACTTGACATTCCATCCAAGTACGAGTTCTTCGATCTCAATGGCGTATCGCTTGAATTCCTGCTTCTTGGAATGATTGTCTTTGGTCTCTTCAACACCGTTCGAGACGTTGAGTTGGATGTTGGACAGTTGCTATCGCTTCTTGAAAACAAAGCAATGGGTGCGTATACCTACGATGCGGAAACCAATGCATGGTATGTCAAAGAAGCCGAAGAAACTGAACTTGCTTCAACCAAATCATACGGATCAATTGGCCGTATTTCATTGGCATTCTCGTTGCTAGCAGTGACCATAGGCATTAGCACACTCGATCCCGAGGTACTATCTGGCGACCAGTTCTATCTGGTTGGATTGTACATCATTCCGATCGGAATCTTGTTTTGGGAAATCAATTCGATGGATGTTCTCTCATCCGAAAGTCGAATGATTGGAGCTGTCATGTTGCTGATTATCGCTGCAGCCTCGCTCACACTCATGCTTCAAGTTGATCATACGGATGATTTGTTCAAAGCAGGAATTGTTTACGACATTATGTTCCTCTCATCACCGATTGCAGCATTTGTTCTCATCAACAAACGAGGGCTTGATCGTGATCATCTTAACCGTACAGCAGACCAGATTATGCTTTGTGTCCTCCTCATCATCGGTATCTTCGACCAGTCAGGAGGTTTGTTGTTCCTCAGCATGTATGGGCTTGTTGCTTTGGTTGCCATTCAATATCGACATCATGGCGTCACCATGCTTGCACCTCTTGCGCTCATCTCCACATACTGGCTTGGCGACCATGGCCTCATGTACTCCTTGCTTGAATCATTTGACGCCAATGTCGACCAACTTGACGATGTTCGAGTCCTGTGGTTGAATGAGGTCACAGGCATGATTCTCGCCGCACACATGTTGATGCCTATTGCGTGGAGCATACGTGATGTACAACAGGACGAACACGTGGATAATCCATTCCCTTGGTTTATTCCGATGGTTTGGTTCTTGTTTGGCGCATGGGCTGTTCTACCATCTGCATCTTGGCTACCATTGGTTGCATGTACCTTTGGCCTCCTCAACGCATGGGTGCGTGGCGACATCAACCTCATCCCTCTCCTCGCAGTTGGCCTTATCTTCTCGTTTGTCATTGGATTGGCCGATGGAGGCGAGCTCACAGGCGAGATCTTTGGACTCTCAATGCTCTTCTCTGGAATCATGATCTATGGCCTCTGGTTGGCAAACTCCTACGGCATACTCGAAATGAACGTCACGGATATGGGCCGATTGGAAGCGATGATGCCTTATTCATTGGATACGCAATTACGGTTCCTTGCGATTGCAACACTCCTGCTCTCATTCGATGTTTTCAACGGATTGGGCATGCTTGGAGGTAGTGTATGGGCAACCTATGAAGCAATCCAGAAGGGTGACAAGGTTTCGATTCTCTTCCTGCCGCTGATCGATGGACTTACCGCTGGTAATCTCATCCACAAATTTGAGGTTGGGGGAGAAGCCTTACAGGACATCATCATTGGAGGTGTCTTCGCTCTCGAAGGTGCGGTGATGATTTATCTCTCATCCAAGACCGACCGAATTTACGATTCAAAGGTCTTTGAGTGGAAGAGCGATGATGAGTTCTTCAATTTCATTGAATACATGGGCTTCTCGGGTGTTGTATCAGCATTGACGGGTGTCATCTATGCTTTCGGTGATGATCAAACACAATTTGCATTGTTCTTGACGGCGTCAATCCTCACAGCCCTCGCTATCACTGGCTTTGGTGAGACACAACAACAAGTGCGATGGCGACGTGGATTCGGTGTCTTTGGCTCCGTACTGACTCTGCTTATCCTCTGGGCGAGTTTCGACGAATCTGGAGATGTTCTCTTCAAAGGACTTACATCCGTTGTTACGGGATTGTTGGCTCTAGGTTATGCATTCCTCTACATGCAACGTCGTACCGAATATGACATCGAGGACGTCACCATTCCGCAGGTCTTTGGCGATGTTGTTCCGAAAGCTCAACACCAATCCACTCCAGAACCGTCGGAAGATGAGGACGAAGTTGAGGAAGAAGAGGTTCAGGACGAAGAGATTGTTGAAGATGAAAGCAACATCAATGTTGAAGAAGAAGAACTCCTCAAACTTGGTGAAGAACTTGAAGACGAATTGGATGAAATCATCAAGCCAATTGGCAATGCAACCACAGAAAACATTGGTTACATCCAAACGATGGAAGGGTTCGATGTCCGTCTACCAAAGGAATCGATTGAACAAATCACTCGAACCATTGCAATGACACCTCATGAAGGATTCAAACCAGTTGTTCGAGTCAACATGCTCGGACAAATCGTCCTCGACTTTGAACCACTGTGATCATTCATCTTTGAAGATTGCAACACGGTCAGAGACGAGGCCTTCACCCGGCGCAGAGGGGTAAACGCCCCAGTATGCTTCACGTGCTTCTTGGTTGATGCTCATGCAGAGGACCACATCACCTGGTCGCTCATCCATCGCTTGCGTTCCGTTAAGATGCATCAGCATTGGTTCAATGTTGGACATGTTGACAACACCCCAGCCGACCTGTGTGCATGGAGCGACAGGCGAAACTGGCGTGGTTCCAGACAGTGGATCCCACGTTGTAAACGATGGATACCATGCGGACAAATTCAATGCATTACGAACCTCTGAATTTCGAATGGTGAAGGACTCACCATCGCTCGTCATTCCATCGACGAGATAACCGCCTCGTTCTGTCGAAGCTCCAGAGCCAACATCATTGAATTCTTCTCGAAGTTCTTGAAGAATGAAGGAGAGAATACCCGCGGTTCGAGGCGTTGCAAAGGACGTACCTGACGTCTCATGATAGCCATCCGTATCATCGTGATTTGGTAAGACCTGGGTCCAATCCGCTGCAATATCTGGATAGGAACCACTCATCGTCTCCTTCTGGTCGTCACCTTCCTCAGCGTATCCAGCGATACCGATCGACCATGGAGGACCTGCAGTCGCATCTTGAACTGCAGGTGATGGTGTGTTGTCAGCAGCACCGGTGTGAATCTTATTGTTGCCAACAACTGCTTCATAGGTTCCAGTCTCAATACCTGGAACAGGAAGCGAACCAATCGCCCCAAACGATGTGGAAATGATGTCAACAAGCGGTTGATTCGAAGCAGCAAGAACGGCTTCTGTCGAGAAACCTTCAACGAAGAAAATGACTGCATCTGGATTTGCATCTAAGACTGCACCCGTAACTGCCGTTCCGTGTCCATCCGAAGGGTCGTCAAGAATGTGAATATCCGTTAGTCCATCGGGTGATGTTCCGATGATTTTTGTCCCGTAAAAGTAGACAATATCCGATGTTGTAATGTTATCCCAACAGTATTCTTTGTCGGCTTGATAGCGTTCTTCCCATGAACCTTCGAGCGTGATGTAGCACGTTTTGGTAACTCCTAGCGATTCAAGCAACCAGTTTGGATAGACTTCATCTGTACGGAAATGATCGTGATAGACGTTGATACCCGTATCCACAGGTGCTACGACGGAATAATGTCTCCAATCCGTATCTGAGTTCGCCTCTCCAGTTCTGCTTTGGGTTTCATCCGCATCATCCCATGTCATCTGCCAATACAGCCAAGACCCAGCAAGCACAAGCATAATGGCAACAAGGATTGTACGGAGCTTAAAGTCCGGACCAAACCAAATGAAAGCCTCCAATGCGACATCACTGGGATCGACCATGCACGTGCCTGCAACATCACCATCAAGAAGCCTACGCCGACTTCAAGAACTGAATTCTCCTCGGAAAACCATGGACGACCCAAACAAGCGAATGGTATGGATTGATCTTGAAATGACGGGTTTGAACTTGGAACGTGAAAGCATCATCGAAATTGCTACTATCATTACCGATTCAGAACTCAACATCATTGCCGAAGGCCCAAATCTTGCCATTTCTGTTTCTGAAGATCTCATCGAAGGCATGGACGAATGGAATACTCGACATCACTTTGGAAGCGGATTAATCGATCGAGTTCGTAACGATTCCGTCAGCCTGGAAGAAGCTGAGCGTCAAACACTTGATTTCATCAAGCAATACGTTCCAAAGAATACAGCCCCGCTCTGTGGCAACTCTGTATGGAACGATCGTCAATTTCTTGTCAAAGAAATGTCGAGTGTAACGGATTACTTGCATTATCGAATGGTCGATGTTTCAACCATCAAGGAACTTGCTCGACGTTGGTATCCTGACTTGCCAAAGTTTGAGAAAAAGGCAGCACATCTCGCCCTTGATGACATTCGCGAATCTGTGTTTGAACTGGTTCATTTCCGCGAACTTCTCTTCATCGACCGTCCGTGACGAAGCCTTTCCATCGACGCATGTAGTCAACAAAGGTTGGACTTAGTTGAGCCGATAGGAGTTCATCTGGCGCGAATGGCGGTCGAGAAGGGCTGTATGTTGGATTGCTGACGAGGGACGCCCAATCTGGATGTGGTAATGCGACTCGAGCAACGCCAACTGCTTGAGCCCCTTGATCGAGGACGAACTGAGCATCCCCTGCACTCCAAACCGAACCAGTCGATACAATTGGAATGGATTGGGAATAGGTGGAACAGATTTCTTCAGTCATGACTCGACCATTTGTTTGCTTCTCAAACACATCCCAACAGGAGATGTGAAGCGCATCTATTTCTTCCTCAAGGAGCAGTTCAATGATCTGCTTTGTATCCTCAAGTGTGACACCTATCTCCTCTGAAACAGGAGAGAGACGGACCATGATGGCAAAATCAGGATGCACAAGAGCACGAATTCCTCGAATGATTTTCAATAAAAACGTGCTCCTTACCTTCACATCTCCACCAAATTGATCGCTCCGTCGATTGGTGTTTGAACCAAGAAATTGTGCAATTAAATAGCCATGAGCGCCATGCAATTCAACACCATCAAAGCCGGCTGATTCACAACGTTTTGCCGCTTGAACAAAGGCATCGATTGTCGCTTCAACTTCCTGCATTGATAGTTCTCTTGAATATCCTTCTTTTTCGGAGATGAAATTTTCACTTGCAGAGCAAGGTTGTTGGCCAGTTATTGCGGAGGGTGCACGCATACCTCCATGAAAAATCTGTACAAACGATTTCGATACGTGTTGTTGCAATTGTGTCGCAAGTGAAGTCAATCCAGGAAGATGGTGATCACCCCATACTCCAAACTCACCTTCCCATCCTTGTCCTGATTCTTGGACATGCGATGCTGCAGTAGTGATGATGCCAAAACCGCCTTTGGCTCGACGTGTTAGAAAAGCGATCTCATCATCTGAAAGTGTTCCATCAGCATGACTCTGTTTGTTGGTCATCGCAGCAAGAACACTACGGTTTGGAATCATCAAACCATTACGCATCGTCCAAGATTCATCCATTGAAGCCATACGATGACCTCATTGGTCTCGCCAATTGGGGGCATGAACGTCTGCATCTTTATGCATCGATAGGATTTCAGCAATAACGGCAATGGCAATCTCTTCTGGCGATTCTGCACCAATGTTCAATCCAATTGGACATCGCACTTGGTCAAGCGTTGAGGATTGAATCCCAACGTCGATGCACGAGTCCGTGAAGGATTTCCATTTTGAACGACTTCCGATTGCTCCGATTCGAGGAAATGCCTTGCCATCGAGCGAAACATTCGCAGTTTCAGCGAGTTGCAATAATCGTTGAAGGCGGTCAAGATCTTCTGCATAATCATGACCAAGCAAAAGAATGTCCGAAAATCGAGTCAGTGTTTCTTCTGATTCACCAGAAAAGAAGTCACCAACGGTTGCATGGTGACGTTCAACTGCCTCAGGATAGATCTCTGCAGTCGTAAACGGTTCTCTCGTATCTTGAACCGAATAGTTCCAACCCTTTTTTGGTAACAATTTCGAGATAGCCTCTGAACAATGTCCACCTCCCATCAGCAAAACATGTGGCATCGGTAACATCAACTCCAACGATATGGTGACTTGTCCACCACAAAGTGAGTCGAGTGGTTGCACTTCATAGCCCTTCGCCCCCTTGTTGAGGCCGAAGGTATGGACTTCCGAAGTGGCTTTTGTTTGTCCAATCAGTTCTTCGCATCGGTTGAGAATTCGATGTTCCAAACCAGCTCCACCTACCGTACCTACCCAATCTTGGAACCGATTCATCGCCAGACGCGCACCCGACTTGCCAGGTACACTCCCCTTCGTTCCAACAACGGTCGCGAGCACGACAGGCGAATTACGTTGCAATTGTTCCAACACCCATGCTAGAACCTTCGCCGTCATAGTAGCGCCTCGAGGACCCCACACATACGATTTGCGCTAGAACCAATCTTCCTTAGCAGCGAGGAAGAGTTCCTCTAAATCGGCCTCTGTATCGATGTTGAGATGGAGGAATGGGAAATCAACATCAAGTTTTTCTCGTTCGATGAGCGATGAAAGCGGTGCATTACTTTCGGCAAGATAGACGGTGTTCACATCATCGCCCGCGATAAGCAATGGATGGCCACCGCGTCCATCCCAAACGGGTGATGATGTGGCTGATGATGCGATGAGACGCATCGCGATATCAACGCTCCAGCCTGGCCGATCAACAGGAGCGATGAGGACGAATTTGGGTAAACGCCCTTTCCTCTCCAAAATGCTCGAGAGTCCACATTGAATCGAACCAGTTCGCCCCTTTTCAGGATCTGGATTCAAGACAACATGGGCTTCAGGACATGCAAGATAGACATCGGCCAAGATGTCGTTATTGGTTACAATGGTGATCTCAATGTCGTTAACCCGTTGTAATCGTTGAACGAGGTGGGTAATCAATGGACGGCCATCAACATCGAGCAGCGCTTTGGGCTGGCCGAGACGCGAGGAGCGCCCTGCTGCTAGGACAATGACATCGACGCCACCCATAGACGGACGATTTGTCATGCAATGTTGATGATTTCGGTTCATAAAGTGTCGAGATAAGAGAACAATGAGTTGAGAAATATGGCTGATTCACCGCATGAGAAATCCATCAAGTTCCTTCGGGGCATTTGCACGATGGATGGCATCGAATTGGTCAATCCGGATTCAGCACAAGACATTACAGTTCGCGTACGAGGTCGTTCTGGACGACACTACGAAATCGTTGCATCAAGCCCACTTGGTAACTTCTTTCAGAAGACGTGGGATACTGAAGTACGTGGAGCTGCTTGGAAGCGAGATTTCAACACCGAGAACACACGTTCCTACACAGCTAAACTTTGCCTCAACATCCATGAAGACAAAGAGCATCTTCCCATTGGCGACCGACTTGCATCACTCGCTCTTAGCCTCTACAATGACATCAGGTTGGCCATGGACATAGCTCTCGTAGCCCAATTCATTGTTTGTCCGCGTGAAGATCTTCTCAACATACACATCTTCCAAGATGAAATGGTCATGACCGAAGAAATGTTCGAGCAGGATAGCATGAGCCTTGATTTTGACGAGGATGATGAATTCGAATATTGTGACTTCTTTCAAAATTCCTGGCCTTTTGACGATTCGGAACAACCACTTGAACTTGAACCGAGTCGAGACAACTGGGCGCAAGACATCGAGTATGATATCATTCAACGCTACGAGCGAGCAAACGGTTGATCACAGATCTTTGGTGATTTCTCGACCAATAATCATCCGTTGAACTTGACTGCTTCCCTCATAGATTTGCATGACTTTTGCACCGCGCATCAATCGTGCAACTGGATATTCTTCCGAATACCCATACCCTCCGTAGACTTGAACTGCATCGGTTGAAATCTGCATGGCCGTATCGGCTGCAAAGCGCTTCGCATGTGCTGCAGATTCTGTATTCTTGATGCCTGCATCGGCTTCTGCAGCCGATTTCCACGTCAACATTCGACTCGCTTCGATGTTGGTTTTCATATCGGCAAGCATGAATTGAATCGCCTGATGCTTATGCAATGGCTTTCCAAAGGTTTGTCGCTCATTGCTGTATTGAAGTGCATGTTCGTAGGCTGCGCGAGACAGACCTGTCGCATGTGCAGCAATGTTTGGGCGACTCAAATCGAATGCGCTCATGGCGTTCATCCATCCTCCAGATTCACTCTCACCGACCAATTGATTCGCAGGAACTCGGACATTGTTGAACGTGATACTTCGAGTATCACTGCATCGCTGACCCATGTTTGTTTCCTTCTTTCCGAGCGATAGCCCTTCAGCATTGGATTCAACAATAAAACCAGACATTCCACGATAGCCTGCATCAGGATCTGTCTTTGCTAAAACGAAGAAGAAATCAGCATATCCTGCACCCGTAATCCACATCTTAGAACCATTGAGGACATATTCATCGCCATCGAGAACCGCTGTTGTTTGAATTGCAGCGACATCTGAACCAGCGCCTGGTTCAGTGACTGCATAGGACGCGAGAGCGCCTTCTTCTGCAACTTTGCGCAACCAGATGTTCTTTTGTTCTTCAGTCGCCCCTGTAATGATTGGAGCGCAAGCAAGAGCGGTCGCATAGGCTGCAGTTGCAAATCCAGGATCGCCCCATGCAAGTTCTTCATTGACGAGAACTTCTTCCATACATCCTAGACCCGGCCCTCCATAGGTTTCAGGAATGTGGAGATTGAGAAGCCCCATTTCGTGTGCAAGTTGAATGGTTTCTTTTGGATAAATGGATTCCTCATCCCAATGCTCAGCATTTGGACGGATTTCATCACGAGCAAACTCACGAGCCAAGTCTCGCAACATCTCTTGCATTTCATCCAGTTGGAAGTCGACCATGTTGCTCCCAGATGGAGGACGGACATAAGTCTTGATTCAGAATCAACTCATCGATTCAGTTGTAAAACGACCAAGAAAATGGCATAGAAGAGAACAAGACACGTTCCTTCCCATCGCTCAAACCGATACGTACGTCGCATGAAAAAGAGCGCAAGTAAGACACCAAGCACGGTCGCTGGTGCAATGATTCCCATGGTCAAGCCGCCATCTGAATCGGAAATCGACAAGGGGTGAATCATCGAAGCGATTCCAATGGAGAGGAGCGGATCGGTAATGTTTGAACCGATAAGTGTGCCAATTGCAACTCCTTTGCTTCGCTTTGCAGCCATAAGAGCAATGGTCAATTCGGGCAATGAAGTACCAATCCCTGAGACGGTCGTACCAACAACGGAATGAGGTACTTCGAGGCGAATGGCCAAATCATAGGCTTGTTCAACCAAAATGTTTGCAGCATAGACAGCAAATCCGAGACCAAAGAAAATCATGATCAAATATGCTGCGGAGCTCCAATTCGAGCCACGCACTTCATAGGTTCCTGCATCTTCAACCTCTTCTTGGCGAATCGCTTCCCGTTTCATAAGCAACCATACAATGTAGACAACATAGAGCGTTGCAAGAATCGCACCTTCCCATCGCTCCAGTACGTTATCGGTGTAGACGAAGAACAGCAAAAGTACGACGGCGAGAAACATGATGACGCCATCCCGATTCAACCACGAAGGGCGAACCTTCACCGAGCGTGTCATGACAACGATTCCTAGAATGAGCGTGATCTGGACAAGTACGGACCCAAGAATGCTGCCAATGGCGAAATCAGCTGCACCGGCTTTACCTTGACTGGCCTCATACGCAGCACTTCCTGAAACGAGAATTTCAGGCAACGAGGTTCCAATGGATACAATGGTCAATCCGATGACAATTTCTGCAATACCTGCACGACGGGCGAGCCCTTTTGCCCCCTCGATGAAGAAATCAGCACTTGTGATAAGTAATCCAAGAGAAAGAAGGAGAATGAAACTCACAACAAACATCGAATTTGATTGTCCCAAGTACTTCATCAAGACGATTGCAAGGAACAATGCGCCTGTAATCAGCATGGCATTAAAATGAATGAGTTGGGGAATTCCCATCAACTCATCCTTCTGCTCCATAGCCTTCCCA
>Ga0208127_1000299_pt1 | contig 25728 bp, 26 predicted proteins | sample ETNtaG_6_FD_185751 | JGI IMG/M metagenome (GOLD analysis project Ga0208127, IMG submission 185751) | Marine microbial and viral communities from oxygen minimum zone, Eastern Pacific Ocean - ETNP201306SV45 (SPAdes) (version 2) | ecosystem: Environmental > Aquatic > Marine > Oceanic ... | reverse complement strand
ATAAAATTTCAGAGGTGTAATATCGTTAACAAATAAAGCTAAATCGGGCTCAAAACCCAATACGTTTTGCTTCATTAAAGGTTTTTCAGATTCTAATACATAAGGAGGGTTTGAAACAATAATATCATATTTTTTATCTGACTGATATTCAAAAATATCTGTATGAATAAAATTAACCTTAACATTATTCAGCTTTGCATTTTTTTTAGCAACTTCAAGTGCGTCTTTTGAAATATCAAGTGCGGTAACTTTTGAGTTAGGAAGATTTTTAGCAAGGCTTATTGCAATACAACCACTACCTGTCCCTATATCCAAAATTTCTTTACCATCTAAATTTTCTTTCAACATCAATCTTACCAACTCTTCAGTTTCAGGCCTTGGAATCAAAACTGAACTATTAACCTTAAATTCCAAATCCATAAAGCTCGTCTTTCCTAAAACATATTGAATTGGCTCATGAGTTTTTAATCTTTCTAGCGCACTTAAAAAAAGTGTTTGATTTGATTCATCTAAATCAATCTCATCTGCTAATAGAATTTTTGATCTTGGAATTTTTAAGTAATCCTCAGACAATAAATTAAAAATAGAATTCAACTCATCCATTTCATAAATCGATGAAAGCTCAGAAATCATTTTTAATTTAAAATCTTGTAATGTCATTGTAGCTTCTTGGTCATATGCACATCGCAATTATGATGACATGTATCACCCATTGGCCCATTTAAATTTTCAAAACCAAATATTTTGTATAGATGGTGAGATGTCTTCAATGCAGAGGTTGATTCTAAATAACACACATCATACTTAACCTCTTTAGCAAAATCTAAACATAATTTTAAAAGAAACTTACCTAACCCTTTTCCTCTAAGTGATTTATGGAAATAAAACTTTTGTAGTTCGCATATATTTTCATCAGTACCATTAAGTTGTTTAATTCCGCAACCACCCAAAATACATCCCTCCTTTTCAACTACATAATATATCGATCTAGAATCTTGGTATGCATCATACATACTTAAGGTGTCTTTATCTGCATATGCTGTTCCAACTAATGGTAATCCTAACTCATAAAATACTCCTTTTATAACGTTACATACTTGCTCGTTATCATTCTTCTCAATAACCCTAATATTATATCCATTATGTTGAAGCATTTATACTATTTTTGTAATGTGAATATACACGAAAAATATATTAGTAGATGCATTGAACTTGGTAAATTGGGAATAGGAAACACCTATCCAAACCCGAGTGTTGGTTCTTGTATAGTAGTTGATGATAAAATAATCGGAGAAGGTTATACGTCTAAGGCTGGTGGAAATCATGCAGAGGTCAATGCTATTAATTCCGTTGAAGACAAATCATTATTAAAACAATCTACAATATATGTGACACTTGAACCATGTTGTCATCATGGAAAAACACCACCATGTGTAGATAAAATTATAGCTTGTGGAATTAAAAAAGTTGTTATTGGAATTGAAGATCCTAACCCACTTGTCTGTGGAAAAGGAATTGAAAAACTAAAAGAAAACGGAGTTGAAGTAATTTCTGGAGTTTTAAAAAAAGAGTGTACAGAACATCACAAAAGATTCCTCAGCTATATTATAAATAAGAGACCTTATATAATTCTTAAGTGGGCCGAAACCGCTGACGGATTTATTGCTCCCATTAAAAAAAATGTAAATGAACCATATTGGATTTCAAATAAAAAATCCAGACAACTGGTTCACAAATGGCGTAGTGAAGAGCAAGCTATTTTGGTTGGTGCAAAAACCATTCGTGAAGACGATCCAAGGTTAACAACTAGAGACTGGGAAGGAAAGAATTGTGACATATATATATTGTCAAAAAATGGGTTTAAAAAGGATTATAAAATTTTCAATCAAGAATCAAAAGTAACAACACTAAACAATGAGAAAATAGATTTTGAAAAAGACATTGTAAAACAAATATGTGACAAATTTTATGATGATAAAATTCTTTCAATTATTGTTGAAGGTGGTACTAAAACATTATCAAACTTTATAGATTCTGAAACTTGGGACGAGATGAGAGTTTTTAAAACAAAAGAAAAATTAGGTGACGGAATCAAAGGTCCTAATTTAAAATTAAGTGAATCAAAAAAAGTTGATATTGGGGATGACGAACTTGTTTATTACTTGAATAAAGAATTTACTTTTTCTAACATATAGTCTGGACATCTAACAGGTCTCTTGGTTTCTTTATTCAAAAACGCTAAAACTGTCGTGCCCGTAACAACGACTTCATCTTTGTTTTTTATTGTATAATTAAAAATTAATCTTGAAGTTGGCATCTCTGCAAGCTCAACATTAACAACTAGATCATCATCAAAGTATGCTGGTCTTAAATAACTTACGTTTAACTTAGAAACAGGAAGAATAATTCCAGACTTTTCCATTTCACTGTATGAAAAACCTAAGTTAGAAATCCACGAAATACGAGCCTCTTCAAAATAATTTATATAACTTCCATGATGAACCAAACCCATTTGATCAGTCTCACAATAACGAACTTTAATTTTAATAGAAAAATTTTTCATAATTCACAATAAAAACATCAAAAAACTGATAATTTTTCAAAGACTAAAACCTCCAAAAAAAAAATTTAAAAAACAACCCATTTTAATTTTTTTTTTAAAAAATTTGTTTACATATTTGTTACTCACGTTTTGGTTCTAATATTATTCAATGTTAAACTAAAATTGGACTAATTTCGAAAATTTAATTTTTTATATAGATGAATGTAAATGCTAATTCTGTGTGGTCTGACTGTCTTAAATTTATAAAAGACAACATCCAACCACAAGCTTACAAAACTTGGTTTGAGCCAATCAAAGCAATAAAGTTAGCCGACAAAGTTCTTAGCATTGAAGTTCCAAGCAAATTCTTTTATGAATGGCTGGAGGAGCATTATGTAAAAATTTTAAAGGTTGCATTACAAAAAACACTGGGTGATGATGCTAAGCTTGTTTACATTATAAAAATGGAAAACACTTTTGGGAATTCACAAGCATTTACAGAAAAAATCCCTAGCTCCAATTCTTCATCTATTTTAACTCAAAATGCAACTACCCCAATAAATAGATCAGTTCCAGAATTAAAAAACCCTTTTGTAATTCCTGGGATCAAAAATGTGAAAGTTGAATCTCAACTTAACCCTAACTATACATTTGAAAATTTCCTTGAAGGTGATTCTAACAGGCTAGCAAGAAATGCTGGTATTGCGGTTGCAAATAAACCTGGTGGAACATCATTCAACCCATTTTTAATTTTTGGTGGAGTTGGATTAGGTAAAACACATTTAGCAAACGCTATCGGTATTGATATCAAAAAAAGATATCCAGAAAAAACTGTTCTTTATACAACAGCAGAAAAATTTACTCAACAATACATCGAAGCGGTAAAAAAGAACAACAGAAATGACTTCATTTATTTTTATCAAATAATTGATGTTTTAATTATTGATGATATTCAATTCTTTTCTGGAAAACCGGGAACACAGGATGTTTTCTTCCACATATTTAATCACTTGCATCAAAACGGAAAACAAGTGGTTCTAACTAGTGACAAGCCGCCGGTAGATATGCAAGACATTGAACTAAGACTTCTATCCAGATTTAAATGGGGGCTCTCAGCTGAATTGCAAAAACCTGATTTTGAAACTAGAGTTTCTATTCTAAATAACAAATTATATCGGGATGGAATTGAAATGAATGAAGAAGTCATACATTATGTTGCTAAAAATATTAAAAGTAATGTGCGTGAACTTGAGGGGGCAATTATATCTCTTATTGCGCAAGCTTCTTTCAATAGAAAAGAAATCAACTTATCACTTGCAAAAGAAATTATAGAAAAATTTGTAAAGAATACAAAACGCGAAGTGTCTATCGATTATATTCAAAAAATCGTTTCAGATTATTTCCAAATGGATATTCCAACATTACAATCTAAAACAAGAAAAAGACATATTGTACAAGCTAGACAGCTAGCGATGTTTTTTGCAAAAAAATATACAAAAGCATCACTTGCTAGCATAGGATCTCAAATTGGAAAAAGAGATCATGCAACAGTATTACATGCTTGTAAAACGGTAGACAACCTATCTTCTACAGACAAACAATTCAGAAAATTTGTTGAAGACCTAGGTAAAAAACTCTCTGTATAAACCCCACTCAATATTAAAGGAAGTCTTTACATAATCCCTAGCTCAATTAGTGAGGAAAATGTTTTCCCCGAAACTAATAAGGTTATTATAAGTTCAATCAATCATTTTGTTGTTGAAAACGATAAGATATCCCTTAGATTTATAAAACGTATTTGTCCTGATAAAGAAATTAATTATGAGAATTTTGAAGTATTAGAAGAAGATGACCCAATAATTACATCAAAACAATTAGAACCATGTATGAGAGGTGAAAATATTGGACTATTAACTGATGCTGGGTGTCCGAATATTGCCGATCCCGGAGCTAAGCTAATCTTGCATGCTCATGAAAATAATATTAATGTTATTCCTCTGGTTGGCCCCTCCTCGATTTTATTAGCAATGATGAGTTCAGGGTTAAACGGAAACAATTTTAGTTTTAATGGATACTTACCTGTTGATAAAAATAAAAGATCTAAAAAAATAAAAACACTAGAAACTCACTCTAAAAACAACAATCAATCTCAAATTTTCATCGAAACCCCCTACAGAAATCAATCTCTGTTTGATGACTTAAAAAGAAATCTAAGTAATAATACTTTTTTATGTGTGGCTCAAAATATTGGATCTAAAAATCAGAGAATAAAAACAATGCAAATAAAGGATTGGAAATCAAAAAAAGAAACACTTGAAAAAGAACCAACCATTTTTGTTTTTCACTCAGGATTAGTTACTTTTTAATTCCTTTACTATTCAAATACCTGTGAAACTTACGCGCATTTCTTTTATGCTCAGAAAGAGTTCTGGCAAAACTATGATACCCTGGATTACTTGGATCTGCTGCAAAAAAATAGTAGTTATGTTTTTCATAATTTAAAACTGCATCAATTGCCTGAATTGAAGGCATTGAAATAATTCCTGGAGGTAGACCACTATATTTATACGTATTGTAGGGTGAATCTATTTTTAGATGCTTATTCAAAACCCTTCTAATAACTGTGTTTTTATATTCATCCAATTGATATGCAGCAAACTTTACCGTTGGATCTGCTTGTAATTTCCAATCACTTTTTAGTCTGTTTAAGTAAACGCCTGCAATTTTAGGAAGCTCTATATTTCCCTTAGACTCTTCATAGACAATAGAAGCGAGTATCATTACTTCAATTTTTGATAATCCAATTTTATTTGCTTTTTCTACCCTGTTGTTCTTTTGCCAGAATTTTGTGAACTCCTCAAACATTCTCTGGTTAAACTTTTCAGCACTGGTGTTCCAGAAAAAATTATAACTATTGGGAATATACATTGATAAGATGTTTTTTTCATCAAATCCTTTTTCAGTGAAAAAACCAGTTTTGAATGAATTTAAAAATGAGATACTGTCTGCTTCAATTTGATTTGAAATTTTTCCAGCTAGATCATTTAAGTCATTTACATTATTATAAATTACATTAACAGTGATGTTATTTGACCTCAATGTGTTTATAATATCATTATTACTCATCCCTTTATTTATTCTATACTTTCCAGGTCTAACACCATATTTCTTTCTTTTAGCTAGCACATTGAAGTCGTCAACACTTAACAAATAAGAATCTAGTTGATTTAAAAATTGGTCGTATGATGTATCAGATTTTATAAAAATATATTCAAAATCGCCTTCAAAAGATGTATTTGACATAAACATTACTTTGTATACATAAAAAGCAAATGAACCCATAAAAATAAGACCAATTGCTGCAGTCAATATCAATATTCTTCTTATGTACATTGTAATTGAATTAAAGATTTATGGTTGTTTTCAATTGAGGATACATAGCTACTGCTTTTTTTGGAAATTTCTCTGAAATCAACTGATTTAAAACAATTAATACTCGAAAGATTATCACCTAAAACATTACAATACAGATTTTTAATCTTTAAATTTTTCTTTGCATAATTGATTATCTTTTTAAGGGATAATTTTCCATACCCCTTTGATCTATTTGCAGAATTTGGTATTAATATTGAAATTCCAGCTTTTGATTTTACAAAATCAATGTCAAACAAATCAATAAAACCTATACGTTCATTTGATTTTGATTTACATATAACAAATCTAATTTGATTAGTTTGTTCTATTGGAAGTTGAGAATCGAAAATAAATTGAATGAGTTCGTCTTTTGAGTAATATTTATTTTGAAGTGAATATTTCCAATAAGACTTATTATTCTCAACAGAGTTCAAATAATCAAAATCATCAATCGTTAAATTTCTTAAATAAATCATTAGTCAAATGTATTATATACTCCTTTAAAAACCATATTTACAGCTCCAGAAAGCCAAACTTCAGAATAAACAGTCTGTTCTTTTCTAAAATTAATACAAAGCGTACCACCTTTCATTAGTATTTTAATTTTATCGCTGTCTGTAAAACCAGAATCTTTTAAAAAAATTGCAGAAGCTACAGCGCCAGTTCCACAAGAAAGTGTTTCATTTTCAACCCCTCTTTCATAAGTTCTTAATCTTATATCAGAATCAGAAATTTCACAGAAATTAATATTTAAACCTTGACTGTATTCAGAATATTTTAACTTCAACGCTCTCGACTCTTTAATAATATCTATTGCATCTATATTATTATACATTCTAATCAAATGAGGTGATCCCGTATCAATAAATGTAGTGTTAAAACTATCATTATAGTTAATTATATCAGCTCTAGAAATATCATTCATTCTAACACTAATCTTTTGATTTATAATTTTTGACTCATGAGTTCCGTCAATGGCTTTAAAAACAGCTTTATCTTGGATTATATTTAACTTATTCGCCAAATCAGTAATACATCTTGAACCATTTCCGCAGAAACCAGATTCAGAACCATCAGCATTAAAGTATGTCATGCAAAAATCTAAAGTATCGTGATTTTCCAATAAAATAAGACCATCAGCACCCACCCCTTTTTTTCTATCACAAATATTCTGTATTAATTCCTTATTGTTCTTTTGAAATTTTAAATCTCTATTGTCAATAATTATAAAATCATTACCCGTACCCTCATATTTGTAAAAATCAATTTGCATACGGGCAAATATAGGAATAAATGAGGCATCTTAAATTGTTAAATATGAGTTAAAAAAATTAGCATGAAAATTGATATTAATTAAATTTAATTTTGGATTTTTAGTTATGAAAAAATATACTTTATACTTTTTTGGCCTATTAACTTTTATACTTTCGCTCATACTTATTTCAAGCATTATAAGTAATAATATTCAAGAGGAAATAAGTAAAATAAAGGAAGAGAAAAGCAAAGACTTAGTGTTAAAAAGCTTTAAAACCCAAGCGCAGAATACAGATTATAATTATTTAAATGTTCAAAGACCTGATTTTGTTGAAATTGCAAAAAAATCTATTAATACGGTTGTACATGTTAAGAGCTCGTCATCGGGGAGTGATTACAATATTGAGGATTTTATTTTTGGTAGATCACAAAGAAGACCTCAAATGGGTTCTGGCTCTGGGGTTATTATTTCGTCTGACGGATATATCATAACTAATCATCATGTAATTGAAACTGCTGAAGATATTCAAATAACAACTAATAACAACCAATCATTTGAGGCTAAGATTATCGGAAGTGATGAACAAAATGATATAGCACTATTAAAAATAGATACCGCTGAAGAATTACCCTATGCTATTTTTGGAGATAGTGATGGGACCCAGATTGGAGAATGGGTTTTAGCTGTTGGAAACCCCTTTAATTTAACCTCTACTGTGACAGCTGGAATTATCTCAGCAAAATCTAGAAATCTTGACCCAACTGGTAGAACAACCCAGTCATATATTCAAACTGATGCTGCTGTAAACCCAGGGAATTCAGGTGGTGCTTTAATAAATGATAAAGGAGAATTAATTGGGATAAATACAGCAATACAAACTCAAACTGGTTCGTATGTTGGCTACTCTTTTGCTGTACCAAGCAATATAGCTAAAAAGGTAATTGAAGACATTTTAGAATACGGCAATGTTCAATATGGATTTCTTGGTGTAACCGGAACTTCGTTAAACAGTTTTAGAGCCAAAGAACTTGATGTAGAAGATACTGAAGGGTTTTTTATAAATGGAATAGATAAAGAATCTGGTGCTAATTCTGCAGGCATTAGAATTGGTGATATTATTAAAGATATTGATGGTATTAAAATTTCTAAGTTTTCTGATTTAAAAGGTTACCTGAACACCAAAAGACCTGATGATATAGTAGAAGTTAATCTTAAAAGAGACAATGAATCAAAAAAGGTTAGAGTACAATTAAACAGAAACGAAAGAATCAATTTTTATTTAGTTGGAATACTAAAAAATATGAGCTCATCTGAACTATCAGAAAGAGACTTAAAAAATGGAGTAAAGATTTCTGAATTTAATTCAGATTACAAATCATATTGGGAAGATTATGGAGTTGAAGAGAATGATGTTGTAAAAAAAATAAATGGAAAAGAAATAAACTCCGTTTCGGATGTAGATAAGATAGTTAAATCTAGAAAATACTATGATCCTATTAGTATTGAAATTTTAACTAAGGAAAATAAATTAGAAAGATTTAACTTTAGATAAATTTTTCTATGCGAATCGATATAATTTCAGCTGTACCAGAACTTCTTACTGGCCCTTTTAACTCTTCAATAATAAAAAAGGGGATCGAAAAAAAAATAGTTGACATACATATTCACAACCTAAGGGATTATTCGGTTAATAATTATAAATCAGTTGACGACTATCAATATGGAGGCGGTGCTGGAATGGTAATGCTTATTGAGCCCATAGACAATTGTATTTCTAAATTAAAAAAAGAACGAGACTATGATCACATTATTTACATGACCCCTGACGGTGATAAATTAGATCAAGGGATAAGTAATAAATTATCATGTATGAAAAATATAATTATCCTGTGCGGTCATTACAAAGGAATCGATCAAAGGGTTCGAGATAATTTAATTACAATGGAAATATCTATAGGTGATTTTGTGCTTACCGGAGGTGAACTTCCGGCTGCAATCTTAACAGATAGTATTGTAAGGCTACTTCCGGGTGCTTTAGGAGATGAGACTTCAGCACTTACCGACTCTTTTCAAGATAACTTATTATCTTATCCTGTATACACAAGACCAAAGGAATACAAGTCTTGGGTAGTGCCGGAAGTATTATTTTCAGGAGACCCTAAAAAGATAGAAAAATGGAGAATGGAAAAATCCCTAGAAATCACAGAGAAAAAAAGACCTGATCTTCTGTAAATTAAAGTTTAAATTTATTTTAATATAATTTATTTTTTTAATTATATTTGCACGCGTTTCTGTCCAACCTCTTAATTAAGGTAATTAACGTTGCGCAGGACTAATTCAAAAAATGCAAAAATGAGCTCATTAGTAAAATTTGTTGAAGAACAATTTGTAGAAAAAAAAGACCTACCTTCATTTAGTTCAGGAGATACCATTACAGTTTATTATGAAATTAGAGAAGGAGACAAAACAAGAACTCAGTTTTTTAAAGGAGTAGTTTTACAAAGAAGAGGTTCTGGTTCAACAGAGACATTTACCATTAGAAAAATGTCTGGATCTATTGGAGTTGAAAGGATTTTCCCGATTAATTCTCCATCAATTCAGAAAATTGAGATAAATAAAAGAGGTAAAGTTAGAAGAGCTCGTATTTTCTATTTTAGAAATCTTACCGGTAAGAAAGCCAAAATCAAAGAGAAAAGAAATTAAATCTAGTTATTAACAATTGTTAATATCGTTGGTTTACAACAGGTTAATTTCTTTTTTTTAAAATTTACATCATAACTCAACTTTTATTATAAATTAGTGTCAGGATTTGTTTGTAGTGGATCCCAAAAGGATAAACAAACACTTTATAAGTGAGAACAAATTCAAGGACGTTCTTTAACAAATTACTTGCTACACCTAAAGGATACTTTAGGTAGAAACAGAAAGAAACTAAATTTTAAAATGTGTGCCTGCACAATTTTAAAGCAAAAGACTTTCTCTCCGGAAGGCCTAGCCCAACGGAGTCCAGAAGGGCCTAGCCTGAAAGGAGAATCCTTGAAAGCAATTAAAGTAACCCAGTGTGAAATTAGTAGCCTGGAGCGAAATAAAAGTCTTGATTGGAACACATCAAATCGCAAGAAATGATGCACAGTAAGTAATTAGGAATCCGAAAAGGGAAAAGCTCCTCGGAGCCGAGTAACAAGAAAGATTCCAACAATAGCGAAGATGTTTGCTAGCCCAAGTCCTCGGACGAAAGCTACTCGGAAACGAAAAGTAAACATATTCGATATTAGAAAGCCGCACAATAGTAGCAATACTTTAGTGCGGCTTTCGTCTTTTAATAACTATTCATCTTTTATTCTATATATTTTATCCTCATTTTTTATATTTGAAACACTAACTGTTCAGAAGATTATTAATGTCGAAGATTATTTACACAAAGACCGATGAGGCACCTGCTCTTGCAACAGTCTCATTATTACCAATTTTAAAAGCTTATTCAAAAACTTCAGGTATCAAATTTGAGACCAGAGACATTTCACTTTCATCCAGAATTCTTGCAACCTTTAATGATTTTTTAGGAAGTAAAGTTAAATATGAAAATGATTTAGAGTTTTTGGGGAAACTTGTAAAAGACCCAGATGCAAATATTATCAAATTACCTAATATTAGTGCATCAATTCCTCAGCTAAAAAAAGCTATAAAGGAACTACAAACTCAAGGATTTAATATCCCTGATTATCCAGAAAAAATTGAAAATGATAATGATTTAATAATTAAATCTATATACGATAAAATTAAAGGTAGTGCGGTAAACCCCGTTTTAAGAGAAGGCAACTCTGACAGAAGAGTTCCAAATGCTATCAAAAACTACATAAAATCCAATCCTCACAAACTTGGAGAATGGTCAAAAGACTCAAAAACTCACGTTTCATCAATGAATGAGGGTGATTTCAAAAACAATGAAACCTCATTAACCAGTGATAGACATGAACTTCTAAACATATATCATTACGATGATAATAACAAGAAAAGTATACTTAAAGAAAATATTACAATTCATGAAAAAGCTATTATCGATTGTAGTTATTTAAGTGTTAGTTCTCTTCATAACTTCATAGAAAATCAGATCAATGAATGTAAAGATCAAAACATGCTTTTATCATTACATTTAAAAGCATCAATGATGAAAGTAAGTGACCCGATAATTTTTGGTCATGTTTTGAAAGTTTTTTTTAAAAACTTTATTAAAAATAATAAAGAAATACTTGAAGAAATCAATGTAAACTTTAACAGTGGTTTATCTAATGTTTTTGAAAAAATAAATCAGCTAGATGACAAAACTAAATCGAAACTAATCAGTGAACTTATTTCAGATATTGAAAATGGTCCAGATTTAGCAATGGTAAATTCTGAAAAAAATATAACAAATTTTCATATACCTAGTGATGTCATAATAGACGCCTCAATGCCAGCAATGATTAAAAGTTCTGGAAAAATGTGGGACAAAAACGGTGCATTAAAAGATACAAAAGCAATAATTCCAGATAGCAGCTACTCACCAATCTATCAAGCAACAATCAATTTTTGCAAAGAAAATGGACAATTTGATCCCTCTTCAATGGGAACAGTTCAAAATGTTGGACTTATGGCTAAGAAAGCTGAGGAATATGGTTCTCATGATAAAACTTTTGAAATCAAGCATCATGGTAAAGTTTGTGTGGAAACTAAAGATGGTAAAGTTTTATTTACCCATAATGTAGAAAAAGGTGATATATGGAGAATGTGTTTGGTGCGATATGAGGCTATAAAAGATTGGGTCAAATTAGCAGTTAACAGAGCTAAAGCAACTAACTACCCTACTGTATTTTGGTTAGACGAAAATAGATCGCATGATAAGCAACTAATAAAAGTTGTTAAAAATGAACTCAAAAATTTTGATATTTCTGGTTTAAATTTACAAATATTATCACCTTACAAAGCCACTCTATTAACTCTAGAAGAAATCAAGAAAGGAAATAATGTGATTTCAGTATCTGGTAATGTACTTAGAGATTATTTAACTGATTTATTTCCGATTCTTGAATTAGGTACCAGTGCAAAAATGTTATCAATTGTACCACTTATGAACGGAGGTAAACTTTTTGAAACTGGAGCCGGAGGCTCAGCTCCAAAACATGTTCAACAACTAATCGAAGAAAATCATTTAAGATGGGATTCGTTAGGAGAATTTCTAGCTATTTCTGTGGCATTGGAAAATATTGGAAAAACTAATTTAAAAAGTAAAATTCTATCAGAAAATCTTTCCAAAGCTATTGAAAAACTACTGTTAAATGAAAAATCTCCATCTAGAAAAGTTGGTGAAATTGATAACAGAGGAAGTCATTTTTATTTGGCTTTGTATTGGGCTGAATATCTCTCAATACAAAATGAAAATATGGATTTAAAAGAAGAATTTGAAAAAATTTATGATCAACTTTCAAAAAAAGAAAACCTCATAATTGATGAAATTAATTCTACCCAGGGCATTAAAGTGAATTTGGAAGGTTATTTTAATTTAAAAGATGAGATCACTGAACAAATAATGAGACCATCTAAATCATTTAACATGATTATCGATAATATTTAAAATTACAGAGTATAAAAACTACAGAAAAAGATTCAAAATATACAGATCTTGAAAAAAAATCGATTCAAGAAATTCTATCAGAAATAAATTTTGAGGACTCAACTGTTGCCGAGTCTATAAAAAAATCTTTACCTCAAATTAAGGATTTGATTTCAAAAGCGATTGAACTAGTAAACCAAGACGGAAGAATTTTCTATATAGGTTCTGGTACAAGTGGCAGATTAGGAATTGTTGACGCTTCAGAATGCTTACCTACTTTTGGAATAGGAGATAAAATTATCGGGATAATTGCTGGAGGAGATAAAGCTATTAGATCATCTCAAGAATTTGCAGAAGATTCTACCTCTGATGCTTGGCTAGATTTAACAAAACATAATGTAAGCGAAAATGATCTGGTAATTGGTATTTCTGCATCAGGATCTACCCCTTATGTCGATGGTGGCTTAGAAACATGTAAAAAAAATAATATAACTACAGGATGTATAACCTGTAATTCACAAAGTAACATTGCTTCAAATTCAGATTTTCCTATTGAAGTAATCGTAGGTCCTGAGTATGTAACTGGCAGCTCAAGAATGAAGGCTGGGACAGCTCAAAAAATGATTCTAAATATGATTTCTACTTCTGTTATGATAAAGCTAGGTAGAGTTCATGACAATAAGATGATTGATATGAAATTATCCAATAATAAACTTTACGATAGGGCTATCAGAATTCTGAAATCAATCCTTGATATAGAAACAGAAACAGCTAGAGAATTGATCGAAAAATATAAAAATATCAGAACCGCTGTTGAAAATTTTAAAAAATAAATGAATAAAAAAATTTCTAATCATATAAAACTTCTAATTTCTTCTTTAATACCAATATTTATCGGGCCAATATTGATTCATTTTGGGGGAATAAAGGATAGATATATATTGACAATTTTAGGAGTATTAGTTTGCATTTCCGCTGTGGTAATGATATTTATGTCATTATTTGGAATAATAAATGAACTATTTAAAAAATGATTCATAATTTTAGCATTTAATTTTCGTCAATGATAAATATTACTCTTAAGGATGGTTCTGTAAAACAATACAGTGATGAAATTTCAGTAATTTCTGTTGCTAAAGATATTAGCGAAGGGCTAGCTAGAAATGTAATATCTGCAAATTTTAATAATAAAATTCTTGAAACTAGTAGTTTGATCCATGAAGACGGGAAATTAGAATTTTACACATGGGATAATGATGAAGGAAAAAAAGCTTTCTGGCATTCATCCTCTCATGTAATGGCACAAGCAATACAAGAACTATTTCCCGGAGTTAAACTAACAATTGGGCCTGCAATTAACAATGGTTTTTATTATGATGTAGATTTAGATGATCAAAAGATATCTGAATCTGATTTCGAAAAAATCGAAACAAGAATGCTAGAAATATGCAGAGAAAAACATGATTTTAAATTAAGACCTGTTTCAAAAAAAGAAGCGATCCAATTTTACACAGAAGAAAGCAATGATTATAAGCTTGAATTAATAAATGACTTGAATGACGGAGAAATTACTTTTTGTGACCATTCAAATTTTACTGATTTATGTAAAGGTGGACATATCCCAAATACTTCCCTAATTAAAGCTGTTAAGATATTAAATATATCCGGTGCTTTTTGGAGAGCTGATCAGAGTAAGAAACAACTTACAAGAATCTATGGAATCTCCTTTCCAAAACAAAAACTATTAAAAGAGTATTTAGAAAATATTGAACAAGCAAAACTTAGAGATCACAGAAAAATTGGTAAAAGCTTAAAATTATTCTCTTTTTCTAATAAAGTTGGTCTAGGTTTACCTTTATGGTTGCCAAAAGGGGTTGAGCTCAGAGACAGATTGGAAGGTTTCTTAAAAAAAGCTCAAAAGAAAGCTGGTTATCAAATGGTAATAACTCCTCATATTGGAAATAAGGAATTATACGTTACTTCCGGGCATTATGAAAAATATGGTGAGGATAGTTTTCAACCTATTAAAACTCCTAAAGAAAATGAGGAATTCTATCTCAAACCCATGAATTGCCCTCACCATTGTGAAATCTATAATTCTACAAAATTTAGCTATAAAGATCTACCTGTTAGATACGCTGAGTTTGGAACTGTTTATAGATATGAACAAAGTGGTGAACTTCATGGATTAACTAGAGTTAGAGGTTTTACCCAAGACGATGCACATATTTTTTGTACTGAAAATCAGTTAGATAGTGAATTTAAAAATGTTATTGATTTAACCCTTTATGTATTTAAATCACTTGATCTAAAAGATTTTAGTGCTCAAATTTCGATAAGAGACCCTAAAAATATGAGCAAATATATTGGTGATGTAAAAGCCTGGGAGAAATCAGAAAACGCAATAATTAAAGCCGTAAAAGATAAAGGACTTGAATATAAAATTGAGGAAGGTGAGGCAGCATTTTATGGTCCTAAATTAGATTTTATGGTAAAAGACGCTTTAGGTAGAAAATGGCAACTAGGGACTATACAAGTTGATTATAATCTACCTGAAAGATTTGATTTGACTTACATAGATAAAAATAACGAAGCTAAAAGACCAGTAATGATTCATCGAGCACCTTTTGGAAGTCTAGAGAGATTTATTGCAATTTTGTTGGAGAATACAGCTGGTAATTTACCTCTTTGGCTAACACCAAATCAATTTATCATTCTACCAATAAGTGAAAAGCATGAAAAATACTGTGAAAATGTTTTAAATTTGTTAGAAAATGACGAAATTCGCGGCCTGATTGATAACAGAAGTGAGACAATTGGCAGAAAAATTAGAGATGCTGAGCTCGATAAAATTCCATTTATGTTAGTCATTGGGGAGCAAGAATCGAATCAGAATTTAATTTCTGTAAGAAGTCATGGCGGAGAAGATTATGGAAAAATGAAGGTTGAAGATTTTGTTAGAATCATAAAAGAGAAAACAAAAATTTAAGTTTAATAAAAACAATTAATTATAGCAATTAGAAGAACAGGTAGAGGTAGAAGACCATGGAGAGTCCAAAAAACTAATCCACATAAGATCAATGGTGAAATTATGGCATCAGAAGTGAGATTGGTCGGAGATAATGTAGAAATTGGAATATATCCAACTCAGAAAGCTCTTGAAAAGTCAAATGAACTCGAATTAGATTTAGTTCAAATATCTCCTAACGCTGTTCCACCTGTTTGTAAAATAATGGACTATAAAAAGTTCCTTTATGAACAGAAGAAGAGAGAAAAACAACTGAAATCCAAAGCAACTAAAGTAGTTGTTAAAGAAATTAGATTTGGACCTCAAACTGACGAACATGATTATGCGTTTAAAAAGAAACATGCAGAAAAATTCCTAAAAGATGGAGCAAAGCTAAAAGCATTTGTTTTTTTTAAGGGAAGATCAATCATTTATAAAGACCAAGGTGAGATACTGTTATTAAAATTAGCCCAAGAATTGGAAGAGCTTGGAAAAGTAGAGCAACTTCCTAAATTAGAAAGCAAAAAGATGATAATGATAATGTCACCAAAAAAAAGTAAATAATTATGCCAAAAATGAAAACTAAATCCAGTGCTAAAAAAAGATTTAAAGTAACTGGTACAGGAAAAATTAAAAGAAAGCATGCTTTCAAAAATCATATTCTGACTAAAAAATCTAAAAAGAGAAAGTTAGCACTAACTCATTCAGGTTTGGTACATGACAGTGATATGAATAGTATCAAAGAACAATTAAGATTAAAGTAAGAAGGGAATTAACCCGTAAATCTAGGTTAAAAAAGAGTAAATATTTTACCACCTAATTTAAAATTATAAATTATGCCAAGATCAGTAAATTCAGTTGCTAAAAGAGCAAGAAGAAAAAAAGTTTTAAAACAAGCCAAAGGTTATTTCGGAAGAAGAAAAAATGTTTGGACAGTTGCAAAAAATGCTGTAGAAAAAGGACTACAATATGCATACAGAGACAGAAGAGCTAAAAAGAGAAATTTTAGAGCATTATGGATCATGAGAATTAATGCAGCTTCTAGACTACATGGACTCACATATTCACAATTAATCAACAAGTTAAAATCAAATAATATCGATATTAACAGAAAGGTTTTAGCAGATTTAGCTGTTAATGATCCAGAGGGATTTAAAGCTATTGTTGAAAAAGTAAAATAATTATTTAAAAAGGAAGGTCACTTTCATCATCGGAATCATTCATGTTTCCAAGGTCAGACTTGAAGGTGTCATCATTTGCAGCAGCATTCATTTTTGAATGAAACTCATATGGTGAATCATACTGTTCTATATCCTCAAACTTACCAAGAGTAGGGATAAATCTTAGTCTTATATTGTCTAGACCACCATTTCTATGTTTTGATACAATAAACTCCGCCTCCCCTTCTGTAGAGGATCTTTCGTTATCATCCCAGGTATCAATTTTATAGTATTCAGGTCTATAAATAAATGATACAATATCCGCATCTTGTTCAATTGCTCCAGATTCCCTAAGATCTGAAAGTAATGGACGTTTAGATGTTCTTCCCTCAACCATTCTTGAAAGCTGTGAAAGGGCAATTACTGGAATATTCAATTCTTTTGCCAAAGCCTTTAGATTTCTTGATATAGTTGAAATCTCCTGTTCTCTGTTGCCCGTTTTTATATTCCCACCAGTGGTCATTAGCTGTAGATAATCAACTATAATAATTTTTACCCCTTTTTGAGACACCAATCTCCTAGCTTTAGCTCTTAAATCAAAAATTGAAAGTGAAGGTGTGTCGTCAATAAATAAAGGAGCATTTTCCAAATTCTTAACTCTAACATTAAGCTGCTCCCATTCATGTTTTTCAAGTTTACCAGTTCTTAACTTATCTGAATTTAAGCCTGTCTCTGAAGATATCATCCTAGTAATTAACTGAATTGAGGACATCTCTAGAGAGAAAAATGCAAGTGGAATTTTATTATTTATTGCAATGTTACTTGCCATTGAAAGAGATAATGCAGTTTTACCCATACCAGGCCTAGCTGCTATAATAACAAGATCACTTTCTTGCCATCCTGCAGTTAACTTATCAATTTTATTAAATCCAGAAGGAACACCACTTAAACCTTTTTTATTAGAAACGGCCTCAATCTTAGATTTAGCTTGAATTACCAAACTTTGTGCAGTTTCAGACGATTTTTTAATGTTACCCTGAGTAACATCGTATAATTTTGATTCAGCATTATCTAATAAATCAAAAACATCCTTAGACTCATCATAAGAATCAGTGATTATTTCATTTGAGATTTTGATTAAGCTTCGTTGAATGAATTTCTGAAGTATGATTCTAGCATGAAACTCAATATGAGCAGATGAAGAAACTTTTTGAGTTAATGATATCAAATAAAAGTCTCCCCCTATCCTATCGTGATTGTTATCCTTTTTTAGCTGATTTGAAACGGTTAATAAGTCAATGGGTTCACTTTTTTGAAATAAAGAAAAAATTGACTGAAATATTAATTGATGTGATTCTTTATAAAAAGCTTCGGGGGTTAAAATATCAATTACTTCATCTACACCTTTTTTATCAATCATCATAGCACCTAAAACTACTTCTTCTAGATCTAAAGCCTGAGGAGGTAATTTACCTTTTTCAAGATTTATGATTGAATTCTTATCTATATTTAATCCTTGAAATGATGCAGATTGTTTCATAGCATCTAAAGTAAATAAATAAGATCGATAATATGAGATTAAATTTTTTTAATAATCAACACTAAACATGTTAATAAAAGCATTCAAAATGTTAATAGATAGAAATTACGAAGAATAAACACCCATATTGGAGTATTTATCCATTCTTTTTGAAACTAATTTTTCTTTTGAAAGACTTTTCAGCTCGCTAAAGGAAGAAATAATATTTGATTTTACAATTTCAAAAGTCTTTTCATGATTTCTGTGAGCACCTCCTTCTGGTTCTTTTATAACCTTATCAACAAGATTCATTTTTTTCATATCCTTTGCTGTAAGTTTAAGAGCTGATGCAGCTGTTTCCTTGTGTTCCCAACTTCTCCATAAAATTGAAGAACAAGATTCAGGAGAAATTACAGAATACCAAGTATTTTCTAACATTAAAACTTTATCTCCAACTCCGATACCTAAAGCCCCTCCAGAGGCACCCTCACCAATTATTACTGTTATAATAGGAACTTTCAGTCTGGTCATTTCTAGAATATTTCTTGCAATAGCCTCACCTTGACCTCTTTCTTCAGCTTCTAATCCTGGATAAGCTCCTGGGGTATCAATCAAAGTAACAACTGGAATGTTAAACTTTTCAGCCATTTTCATTAATCTCAAAGCTTTTCTATATCCTTCAGGGTTTGCCATACCAAAATTTCTATATTGTCTATCCTTAGTATTGTGACCTTTTTGCTGACCGATAAACATATAAGTTTGGTCATCTATTTTTCCTAAACCACCTATCATTGCTTTATCATCCTTAAAATTTCTATCACCATGTAGCTCTAAAAAGGTTTCTCCTAAAATATTACTGATATAATCTAAAGTATATGGCCTATCTGGATGTCTAGAAATTTGTACTTTTTGCCAAGGAGATAAATTTGAATAGATATCCTTTATAGTTTCTTTTAATTTTAAACGAATTTTACTACTTGTTTCGGTAACATCAACATTAGATTTTTCTCCAAGATCTAAGCATTCTTTTAGCTGATTGTCTAATTCTTTAATAGGCTCTTCGAAATCAAGATAATTCATCTTCTAGATATTTATTATAAATATAAAAAAGTTAGTAATTATAATCATTTATTAACTCTCTTTTTTATATACATATTTATAAGTACAGAAAATAAAATTAATATTAAACCTATATAAAAAGGTAAGCTCATTTTTTCATTATCACCAAAGAAAATAACAGCTAAAATGATTCCGTAAACTGGCTCTAAATTATATGTGAGAACTACTGAATAGGGGGAGATATATTTGAGTAGATAAACAGATGCCATAAAAGCATATGCTGTACAAATACTTCCTAGTAAAAATATATACAAATAATTAAGAGAGAAAAAATCATCAACCTTAACTAGAGATAACTCATCATTAAAAAACAAAAAAATAGATATGAACAACATCCCTGTGAGAAATTCGTAAAAAGAAATTGAAATAGCGCTATCTTTTTTTACCATTAAACCGTTCAGAACCGAAAATAGAGATGCAAGAAAAGCTGAAATTAGCCCAAGAATAATACCATTCAAATATCGAAACTCTGCATTAAAAATCAGAAAAATACCACAAACTACTAGAAAACCTAAAATAACTTCATAATAAACTACCTTTCTTTTGAAAAGCACTGGTTCAATTAAAGATGTGAAAAATGCAGCAGTAGAAAACATAGCAAGGGTAACGGATATATTTGACTGCTCAATAGCTTCAAAAAAAGTAATCCAATGTAAGGATATCAATAGTCCCAAAAAGGAATATTTTATAAATAAGTTTAAATTTATTTTAAAACTTCTTTTACTGATTAGCATATATATTCCTAATAAGACCCAGCCTATAAACATCCTATGCCAAACAATAACTTCGGATGAATTTGTAATAAGTTCTCCCAAAATAGCAGTAAAACCAGCTATTAAGACTAAGAAATGAAGATGAAAAAAATGCTTAATATTATTTTTTTGCATTGTAAACTAAATAGATTGCTAAAATTCCGAAAAGAATATTTGGTAACCATACTGCTAACACAGGTGATAAATCAGATTGTTGAGCCAATACCCCAAAGATCTTATCAAAAAATACATAAACCATGGCTACGCAAATTCCAAAAGCTAAATTAACTCCTGTTCCACCTCTTCTTTTCTCTGCTGAAACAGAAAAACCTATTAGTGTTAAGATAAAAATTGAAAAGGGAATACTCCATTTTTTGTATTTAACAACCAAATATCTATCTATATTGGTTGAACCTCTATTTTTTTCAATTTCAATAAAATCTACTAATTGATTATAATTCAGAGATTCAGCAACATAATTCAAAGGGGTTAAATCATCTACACTAAAAGAAAATATAGTATCAAAGGTTCTTCTAGATTCTAAAATATCTATAGAATCGGTTACGGTTCTCTTCGTGTAATTGTTTAATCTAAATTTATTGATATCAGGGATGTATCTAATACTAGTCGAACTAATTTTAAAATTTAATTTTTCTCCTTTAAAATTTTCAAGAGTAAAATTAGTTCCAACATTATTTTTTTGATTGAACTGGGTTAAAAATATGTATTCATCCTCATTGATCTTTCTGAAGATATTTTTATTATCAACAGCTTTTCTATTCCCTTTTAAATATTTATATGAAAAATCATTGTACTTTTTTGTCGACTCTGGAACAACAAACATTCCAGTAAATAAAGAAAAAAGAGCAATTATTAAAGATCCAATCATGTATGGCTGCAATATCCTTCTAATTGACACACCAGATGAATACAAAGCAATTATCTCAGAATTAGATGATAATTTTGAAGTAAACCATGTAATTGCCAAAAAAAGAAATAAAGGCAATAAACTAGAAGAAAAATAAATACTAAAATTATAATAATGCTCAAGTATCTCGTTAACTGGAACTTCTTTAGCCAATAGCTTATCAATATTGTCAGCTAAATTTACAACTATAGCTATAGGAACAAACAATGCTTGAATTAAAACATATGTAAGTAAAAATTTTTTTAATATGTACTTGTCTATTTTGTTCAACTATAATCTATTGGTTAATTTTTTTACCATTTTATTTTTCCAATTTAAAAAATCTCCTTCAATTATTTTTTTTCTAGCTTCACTCATCAAAAAACAATAAAATCCTAAATTATGTATTGAAGCAATTTGTCTTCCTAACATTTCATTTACAGTGAATAAATGTCTCAAATAGGATTTTGAATATGTTTTATCTACCCATGTTGTACCATTATCATCTAGAATTGAATAATCATACTCCCATTTTTTATTTTTTATATTAATGACTCCTTCGGATGTAAATAACATTCCATTTCTACCATTTCTTGTTGGCATAACACAATCAAACATATCTATTCCTAAAGCAATATTTTCCAGTAAATTAGCAGGGGTTCCAACACCCATTAAATATCTTGGTTTATCTTCAGGTAAAATTTTACAAACCACTGAAGTCATTTCATACATTTCATCATGAGGTTCACCAACTGAAAGACCACCAATTGCATTTCCAAAACAGTTTTTTGAAGTTATAAATTCTGCAGATTGTTCCCTTAAATCTTTATAAGTACTTCCTTGAACAATTGGAAAAAATATTTGCTCATATCCGTGTTTTGGTGGTGTATTGTTAAACTGGTCAATACATCTATCCAACCATCTGTGAGTCAAATTCATAGAATTTTTCGCATAACTATAATCACAAGGATACGGAGGACATTCATCAAAAGCCATTATAATATCAGCTCCGATTGATTTTTGAATATCAATCGCACTTTCAGGTGAGAAAAAATGCTTACTGCCATCAATATGACTTTTAAATTGCACACCTTCTTCGGTTATCTTTCTGTTATTGGCCAAGGAGTAAACTTGATAACCACCGGAATCCGTTAATATATTTTTTTTCCAATTTATAAATTTATGAAGACCTCCAGCCTTTTCAATTATTTCGATGCCTGGTCTTAAGTATAAATGATATGTATTGCCAAGAATAATATCTGCTTTTATTTCATCCTTTAACTCCCTTTGATGCACACCCTTAACAGTTCCTTGAGTTCCAACTGGCATAAAAACAGGGGTGCTTATTTCACCATGACTTGTTTTTATCGTGCAGGCTCTAGCATTTGAAAGTTTATCCTTGTATTCTAATTTAAATTTTGGATTCATATATTGGCAAATATAGCCAAGATACTTTCATAAAATATTCATGTTACTAAAAAAGTCTAATTGTTAATAACTGGCTTTTAAATAATTTTATTTATGCAAGACATTAATATAAATTGCCTACTTATAAATAACTAGCCCATTATGGATACAGAAATCCTAGAAAAAATCACAACTCAAACAAGAAGAGATATCTTAAGAATGGTTCATAAAGTAAATTCAGGTCACCCTGGCGGTTCACTTGGTTGTGCTGAATTTATGGTTACATTATTTAATTCTGAAATGAAAAGAAACAAAGACTTTTCAATGAACGGATTAAACGAAGATATATTCTTTTTAAGTAATGGTCATATATCACCGGTTTTTTACAGTGTTTTGGCAAGGTGCGGATATTTTGAAGTTGATGAACTGAACACTTTTAGATTAATAAATTCAAGATTACAAGGCCACCCTACAACTCACGAAGGACTTCCGGGTGTAAGAATTGCTTCTGGTTCCTTAGGACAAGGCTTATCAGTTGCTGTTGGCGCTGCATTATCAAAAAAATTAAATGATGATAATAATATAGTTTACTGCCTAATGGGTGACGGAGAACTTCAAGAAGGTCAAAATTGGGAGGCAATAATGTATGCATCGGCTAATAAAGTTGATAATTTAATAGCAACAATTGACTTAAACGGTCAACAAATTGACGGCTCAACCGAAAATGTATTAAGTCTTGGTAATCTTAAGAATAAGTTTAACGCTTTTGGCTGGGAGGTGATCGAATGTGTAGAAGGAAATAATATTAACGAAATTAAATCTTCTCTGAAAGCTGCAAAAGATAAGTGTCATAAACAAAAACCTGTTTGTATTTTATTGAAAACAATTATGGGAAATGGTGTTGATTTTATGATGCATACACATGAATGGCATGGAAAAGCACCAAACGACGATCAATTAAAAATTGGTTTAAATCAAAATGAAGAAACATTAGGTGATTATTAAATATGGAAAACTTTACTTACACAGAAAAAAAGGATACTAGAAGTGGTTTTGGTGACGGTCTGACAGAACTAGGTCTAAAGAATAAAAATGTTGTTGCACTTTGTGCTGACTTGACAGGTTCCCTTAAAATGAATGATTTTAAAAAAAATCATCCTGAAAGATTTTTTCAAGTCGGTATAGCTGAAGCAAACATGATGGGTATTGCTGCAGGTTTGACAATTGGAGGTAAAATTCCTTTCACCGGAACCTTTGCAAACTTTTCAACCGGAAGAGTTTACGATCAAATAAGACAATCAATAGCTTACTCAGGAAAAAATGTAAAAATATGTGCTTCACATGCTGGAATAACCCTAGGAGAAGATGGTGCTACCCATCAAATTTTAGAAGATATTGGGATGATGAAAATGCTTCCAGGAATGACTGTGATTAACACTTGTGATTACAATCAAACAAAAGCAGCTACTTTAGCTTTAGCTGATCATAATGGGCCTGTTTACCTTAGATTTGGTAGGCCCAAAGTTCCTGTATTCACTGATCCCAGTCAAAAATTTGAAATTGGGAAAGGGATTAAATTAATTGATGGTAGCGATGTAACTATAGTTGCAACTGGACACTTGGTGTGGGAATCAATTGAGGCTGCCAAAGCTTTAAAAGATTCTGGAATCAGTGCAGAAGTAATAAATATTCATACGATTAAGCCATTAGACAAAAAGATAATCCTTGAATCAGCAGCAAAAACCAAATGCATTGTCTCTGCTGAAGAACATAATTTTTTAGGTGGCCTAGGGGAAAGTATTTCGAGAGTTTTATCTAAGAATTTGCCTTTACCTCAAGAATTTGTAGCAACAAAAGATACTTTTGGTGAATCGGGTACTCCTGCACAACTCATGGAAAAATACGGATTGAATGCGGCTTCAATTGTAGAAAAAGTAAAAAAAGTTATTTCTAGAAAATAAACTAGTCGTCTCTTGATGCTGAATCATCTGGATCTAAATAATTAGGAATTCCATCACCGTCTGTATCATCATTAGTTGGATCACCGTCTCCAATATCGTTAGTTGGGTCACCATCACCGTCTCTGTCAACTGTTAAGTCACTATCAGGCTCTAAGTCTTCGTCTACAGTCAATGTACCGTCATTATCGTCATCGCTATCTACAAAATCAGCAAATGTATCATCATCAGAATTATCGTCCGTTAAGTCATAATTTCCGTTAATATCTTCTAGGTGAGATGGAACATTATCAAAATCGTGATCATTTACTTCAGACTGAAATATTTTAAATTTAAAAATAAGGTTTGAATATACTGGAACCGAACCAGCAGCAGCAGAATAATATCCAAGACCAGAGGGTAAAAACATTATACCGATACCAGGGTTATTATATGTAACTGTTCCATCTGAATTGATTATAAAATCTTCAGCATTATTAAATTCAGGAAGCACTCTACCCCATCCAGCTATTGTTGCGGTTAAGTCAAAATCGACTGGCGAAATTGAGCTATCAAATATTGTATCATCCATCAAGCTTCCTTCATATGATACCCTGACTTTATCAGAAAAATTAGGTGAAACTTCTGACCCTCCTTGATTGATTCTTAAAACATAGTATTCGTATTCAACATCAAAATAAGTTGTTGTAAAGGTTTCAACAAGATCAATTAGTAAAGAATTTTGATCAGGGTTAGGTAGTTCACCATCTTCAGGTAGTTCATTAATCTCAATATTTTCAAAAGAAATGGAAGGGTTATTACTTAAAATAGTTTCATTGATGTAATGAGTTTGTAAATAACCAACTAAGGAATCATTATCAATCACTTGCTGCTCAGTCCTATCAGCTTCGGGAACTTCAGTTATGCCATCTCCTTCATCATCACCACAAGAGAATCCCAAAAACAAAATTGCTATTATTAAGATATATAGTTTTAATTTCATAGATTAATTAACTTTGACAGCAAAAATACAATTATAAAGAATATATTTTATTTATTTAACATTCTTTTATGGACAAGAAAAAAATTTTAGATTACCCTCAAATCAAAAAAAAGATA
>Ga0208127_1000298_pt1 | contig 25820 bp, 15 predicted proteins | sample ETNtaG_6_FD_185751 | JGI IMG/M metagenome (GOLD analysis project Ga0208127, IMG submission 185751) | Marine microbial and viral communities from oxygen minimum zone, Eastern Pacific Ocean - ETNP201306SV45 (SPAdes) (version 2) | ecosystem: Environmental > Aquatic > Marine > Oceanic ... | reverse complement strand
TTCAAACACGAGGCGACCGACCAAACGAGGCCTGAGCATGAAACAACAGTTCGGAACGTATGACCTTGTTCTCCGTTCAGGTGTTGATCCGACTACGGGTGGTGTTGCAATCTGTGGCTTTACTACGGCAGGAATGGTCGGCGTTATTGCAACATCACACATCATCGAATCGCTCAATCTTACACAATTAGGCACGGTTATGGACGAGAACTTCCCGGCGGTTGCTTTGATTCAAAACGAAGTCCCTCGACACCCAGTCCGCGTTTATCAAGGCGATGGAATCGGTGTATTTACTGCTGAAATTCAGTTTGAAAAGGAACAAGACATTGCCTTTGGTTCAACGGTTCTTGAGTGGTTCAGAGTAGGAGGCTTTGATCAATTGATCATCATCGACGGAATTCTCAAGCCAGAAAAGCAAATTCAAGGTGAGGGTTTGTTCGCTGTTGGTGCGAATGCTGTAGCGAGAGATCGATTGAAATCACTCGATTTACAGACGATTCAACGAGGCATTGTATCCGGAATTACTGGATTCCTCTTGAGTGAAGGTGATCGGCTCAATCTCGACATCACGGCCTTACTCTCAGAGGCGAGTCCAATGTATCCTGATGTTCGAGCAGCCGCTGTTGCTATTGAAGCCATTACAGAGATGACAGGAAAAGAAATTCCATTGTCGGCGATGCTTGAAAACGCTCGCAGCATTGAACAATCCGTGCAGGAAATTATTGAAAGCGCTACACCATTACTACCTTCACCTGATGATGACGACACCATCAACGATCCATCATTCGGCTGATAGAATAGATCGGATGGTCGTAAGGACCGTTTCGAATGGCGCATGTGTAGCAATGAATGGTCGAAGATCAGGAACTCTTGCTGACAAATGACCTGCTTCATTGAGGGCATCGATAAGTCGCTCCATCGAAGGTAATGAACCCACACCTGCGAATCGAGGAAGTTGATCGAATGCAAGCAACAAATGTTCTGATGATAACAAAGGTGCTGCTTGGGCAATATGACGCACTGAGCGTCGAATTTCACGTTCTGCATACAATTGGTCCGACTCGCTCCATTCAAGACCAAGGGGAAATCCACGTTCCAAATCAGAAGGTTGAGCAAGACATGTGTTGACCGCGTTTTCCTCGGTAAGTCGAGAACAGATTTCATTGTTCCACAAAGGACCAATCCACATTGGGCCGCTTGATTGAGGCAGTTCTTCGGTTGTAGGTTGTTTCGTGAATCTGTATGGGATTTCTTCACACCGAACCCTCCAACCCATTTGCTCTCGGGTCTTATCTGCCCCCTGTTTGCTTTTCCGAACGAGTACGGAAACTCGAACGTGATGGCCATCAAACAATGCAAGAATGGGTTCGATGGATCGGTCAAGTTGTGCAGCTCGCGTTGCTATGGTTCCAAGAAGAACCCGTACAGCATCATCATGAGCGTACAAATCAACGATGCCTTTGTGACCGTATCGGCGCATACCTGAGGTTGCTGAAGAACCGGTCAATGCAGCAGTATCTGTTGCTGTCACTTCAAGAACTCCAACTCGCCCAAGAGCCTGTAAAGCGGCATCGATGAAGGTTACCGGCGAGCCGAAAGGATCGATGTCAATCCACTGAAAGGATCCTTGAATCATCGCCAAACGTGCGTCCTCATTTTGGAATTTGATTCCATTCTTTTCGATGAAGTGTGGTTGGATTTGTTCATCATCAATCGATTGAGGAACTGGTATTTCATCATCGGACTCGGTTGAATTCATTGCCCAGTCCAGTGCTTCGCGGTCAAGATCATTCGCAATAATATGCAAGCGTTCTTGCAAATTCGATTCGATTTCATTCCTCCATCGGCGAACGCGAATTCCTGTAGCACAGAGCGCATCCAAAGCCCGAACTGGGCGATCTCCGTTGATCCAGCCATGTTTGAGTGCATCTTGTAACAAGAGAACCGAACGTGTACGCGCTGGTGCCATTGCAGGATTCATGAAACCAGTTCCCGATTTTGCAGCAGGTCCCCGAGGCATATGGGTTGGGCGCTCTTGATTTGTTTTCAAGTAAACAAATGTGCGTCCTTCACACCACAAATGGCCAGGCCAATCATCAGGGACATCCTGTCCTGAAAATGACTCGCCCATGCTTGGACGAGATACCTCTTCTTCTTGACCGCACCGCTTCAATAATGCTCGAAGAAAACATCTGGATTCTGATGTGTTACCTTGTGACCATGGTCATGAACAGCGCCAATTATGGCCGCATTCGGCTCATACGATTTGATGAATGCAAGGATTGAATCTGCTTGTTCTTTTTCGACAGCAAGGACCATCCCAAGCCCCATATTGAAGGTACGATGCATTTCCAAATCGGTCACGTTTCCTGCTTGTTGAAGCCATGTAAATTCAGGAGGGATTGGCATTGGCGTATCGATGTGCCATCCGAGATGGTCGTGCAATCGCAAGAGGTTTGAGAGCCCCCCTCCTGTGATGTGTGCAATACCATGGAGGGCATGAACCGAGCCTTGCGTTGATTTGAGGTGTTGAAGCAACTTGACCACGGGCTCGCAGTAGATCTTGGTCGGAATCAACAAAATATCGGAAAGAACAGGTTGTTCTGGAAGCGACCGTCCATCAAAATGTGCATCAAAAGGGCATTGATCCGTATAGCCAAGGCCGATCCGTCCGATGATGCTTCGAACGAGAGAAAATCCGTTTGAATGGATGCCTGATGATGGTAAACCGATGAGGACATCGCCTGCTTGCAGATGCTCGCCTGTGATAGCAGAATCCTTGTCAAGGAAGCCGAGAGCAGTTCCAGAAAGATCGAGTTCTGTAACGATTCCAGGAAGTGATGCGGTCTCTCCACCAGCGAGCGTAACATTTGCTAATTCGCATGCCTTTGCTAGGGATGCACCAACTGCTGCATGTACCTCCGGGTCAGGCTTTGGAACTGCAATATAATCGACAAAGGCGATGGGCTCAGCACCGACACACAGCAAATCGTTCACATTCATGGCCATGCAATCAATGCCTACACTGCTCCAGTCTTTGACTTCAGTTGCGATTTGCAACTTGCTTCCTACGCCATCCGTTGCTAATGCTAACAGATGATTACCAAATTCGATGAGACCTCCAAATCCACCAGGCAGATCAACGGGCGCTCCAGGTGTTCCTGGCTCCCGTGTCGAACGTTGGAGTGAGCCGATGAGCGAAGCGACAGCCGCTCCTTCAAGATCGATGTCGACACCGCTTGAAGCGTAGTCCATAGGGTCGCTCATACGTTTTCCAAAGCGAGCCAATTCATGAATGAATCGTCTCGCCACTCAACAACTGTGCGGCGTCGATAATCTCTTGATGCGATTCAGCAAGGCGATGACCATCGTTCACTTGGTGAAATGCTACGATTTCATTACTGGAGCGGGAAGCATATTCAATGCTGCATGAAATTGGAACAATATCATCTTCAAGACCATGAATGATGATCGTCTTCAATCCATTTGGTGCAACAAGAACGGTTTTGTCATCCACTGGAGGCTCAACCAAATGGAGTGCAGGGGCGCACAAGAGAAGTCCGCGAAATGCATCCGGCATCCGCATTGCAATGATTGCTGCAGTCAATCCTCCATAACTTGAGCCAGCGAGTACAGGCTGTTGTGAAGCATATTCCAAACAAATTTCTTCAAGCAAGTCGACACGTTCAGCAAGAACCATCCCTTGGAAATCAGGCGCTACAACCTCAAAACCAGCATCTCGCAAGGACCGTATTTTGCTCCCATTTGGCGAACCTTCGAGCCCATGTGCAAAGATAATCATGGCTAATCCTCATATTGATTTGATATGAACCTATTGAGGTTGGCGGTTTTCCACTTTCTGTTTGATTTAAATTAGAATGCATGCGTGAACATATGTCGTTTTCCAGTGGAAATGAAGGGGCGCAGAAATTGTAATGGAACCATTAAGAACGGTAGCCGTCCATATCTAATTCCTCAGTGTGGTGCGAACATGATTCAAGACTTTGATTTGACAGCGCGATGGTCGACACTCCTGCATGCACACTTTACCGAAGACGTTCACAACATCGCTCAACTTTGGCCAGATGTCCAAAGTCTTGAGGTTTCATATCGAACCATCGAAGGATTTGATCCAACCTTCGCTCAAAGTATTCTTGAACAACCAGATTTGCATGATGACGCATCGAACCGAGCGCTTCGGGAGCTGCTTGCTGATGTTGGTTACGGAACGATCAACCCATGGGTACGAATTGTCCATCTCCCAAGCGATCAAGTTCGTACCGTTTCCCAACTTCGTTCGGATGATATTGGTTTGATGATCTCCATTGATGCCGTGGTAACAAAAATCTCTGGCGTCCGTCCTCGTATGTATTCTGCAACGTTCAAATGCGTCGCGTGTGAACATTTGACCATCATCCAGCAACCAAACGAGCAAGAACTCATCAATCCAATGGAATGTTCGCAAATCGATGGCGGATGCGGTCTTACAAATCGTCAAACGAGGTTCCAGTTGCTCCAAGAACGTTCTACATTAACAAACTCACAATTCATTGAACTTCAGGAGTTGCCAGAACAGGTGCGTGGAGGTGTTCAACCCGAGCGAATTTCGTGCATTGCAGAACATGATTTGACAGGAAAGGTCAATCCAGGCGACCGTGTAAAAGCAAACGGCGTTCTCTTCATCCGATCGCAGCGTAAGTTTGGAAAGGATACGCCCGTGTTCGATATTTTCATGCGCGTTCAATCGCTTGAACGTCAAAACCTTGCATTGGAAGAAATCGTTGTCTCCGATGAGGAAGAAGTAGAAATCAAAACATTTGCAGCCGATCAAGATGTTTACAAGCGAATCGCTGAATCGATTGCTCCTTCCATTTTTGGAATGGACAAGATCAAAGAAACGCTCATGTTACAATTGTTTGGAGGCGTTGCACGTCTCAATCCAGATGGAACACGAAACCGTGGAGATATTCACATCCTTTTGATGGGCGACCCTGGTGTTGCAAAGTCACAACTTCTCGCATACATGGGCAACATTTCTCCTCGTGGTCGGTTCACTTCTGGAATGTCCGCTTCAGCCGCTGGTTTGACCGCTGCTGCAGTTCAAGATGCGAGCGCTGATGGACGCTGGACATTGGAAGCGGGGGCTCTCGTTCTCGCCGATCAGGGATTGGCTGCAATTGACGAATTCGATAAGATGAATCAATCCGATCGTTCCAGTATGCACGAAGCGATGGAGCAACAAACAATCTCGATTTCAAAAGCTGGAATCAATGCAAGCCTTCGAACACGTTGTGCTGTTCTGGCAGCTGCGAACCCAAAGGCGGGGCGATTCCAACCCGTTTCAGAGGTTCCCTTTACTGGTCAAATCAACCTCGCTCCACCACTCATCTCTCGTTTCGATGTCATTTGGCTGCTAACCGATGAGCCATCAGAAGACAAGGATGCGAAGATCGCAGGACACATTGTTGACAACAGACTGTCCGGTACGAGTGAACTCTTGGTCAATGAGGGATCAAGGCCCGATCCACGCAAACTGAGTACGGTCATGACCAAGCCAAGTCATACGGATGGACACCTGCATCGAGAATTCATCCGCAAATATGTTGCCTATGCTAAGCGAACTGTCCATCCGAATTTGGACGAAGATGCCAAAAAGCACATCATCGATTATTACGTCTCAACCCGTAAACAATCGGGCGAATTCCAAGATTCAGTTGCGATCACTGCGCGTGCATTGGAAGCACTTGCACGACTTGCAGAAGCGAGTGCTCGTATTCGGCTGTCTGAGACGGCGACCATTGAGGATGCTGAGCGGGCAGTACGGCTGACAAAGACTTGGAGATACGATCTCATGGGTGAGAATTTTGATGAAACGGCGATTGCGTCCAATCAGAAAGGAAAGGCACGCCATGCTGAACGAGCCATTCTCGACATTGTTGAACGTCTGTCTGCGAATGGTGAAGGCTACGCCCAACTCATCGACGTTCTCAATGAAGCAGAACGTCTCGATATACCGAGAGAAAAGGCAGAAGAGGTCATCGATAAACTCAATCAAAACGGTCGCCTTATGCGTCCAACGGGTTACGATACCTTGCAAATTGTCTAGATGTGAAGCAATCATCTCATGAAGTGGAGATGCTTGGAATGTTCATGGCAGATGTCGTCCAAGAAGAACCGGTAGGTGATGTGACGGATGCATCGACCTTTGATACGGCACAATTGGGATTCATGTGTGGCATCGAAGTCCACCAGCAACTTGCAACAGGCAAACTCCATTCGCGTCAACCATCCATGCTTTACGATGTGACCATCGATACCGTTCCAAACGATTGGCCTCGATACGCACGTAAACTCCGTCTTGCGAGCGGAGAGGGCGGAAAAGTCGACGTTGCTGCACGATTCGAGAAGCGGCGTAACCGTTCATTTGTCTATATTCAATCACCAAATTCTGGTTTGATTGAATTGGATGAAAGCCCACCACTTTCACATGATGAAGATGCCCTCGATGTCGCTTTGACGGTTTCTGCCATGCTTCAAGCGAAACCGCTAGGCGCTTTACAAACGATGCGAAAAACGGTCGTTGATGGATCAAATACAAGCGGATTTCAGCGAACAACACTGATTTCAACGGATGGTGTTCTCAAAACACAAACCGGAAATGTTGGTATCGATGTTCTTTGTTTGGAAGAGGATAGTGCTCGCAAATTGGACAGTCTTTCCACTGATCATGGAGAACAAGTCATCTACAATCTTGACCGTCTCGGTGTTCCACTAATTGAAATCGCAACATCTCCAGACATCCAGTCTCCAGAACACGCAAAAGAAACAGCGCAAGCCCTAGGCCGAACGTTGAGAGATACACGGCGTGTTCGGCGAGGTCTTGGATCGATTCGTCAGGATCTCAATGTGAGCGTCGCATGTGGTGATCGAGTCGAGATAAAGGGATGTCAAGATCTTGCTTGGATACCACGTATCGTTCGATTGGAGATGGTTCGTCAAGTGCACATGTATCGCCTTGCGAATGAACTGCGCTCAACGCTGGATTTACCTCCTCTTCCACAGGACAGACGTCTCGATGATGCGGACGTTGAATCGAATGTTGCAGAAGTGGTCGCAACACATATTCCGTTGGAATGCAGTGATGTTACAGCCTCGTTTTCATCATGCGAGAGCCGTATGGTGAAGCAAGGTCTCGAATCAGGATATATCATGCTCGCTTTACCACTTCCTGGATTTGCAGGAAAAATTGGCTCAAAGGTATTGGATTCAGAAGGTTCACAACTACCTCGATTGGGCCGTGAATTGGCAGGAGCTGCAAAACTTGCAGGCGTACGCGGTGTTTTCCATTCTGACGAACTTCCTGCTTATGGTATCGAAGATGAGCATGTTCAATCCGTACGGGATGAATTGAACTTGTCATCCAGTGATGCGTTTGTTCTCTGTCTCGCTCCAGAATGGCAAGCACAATTGGCCCTTGAATCGGTTGGATTGCGTGCTCGGTTGGCCTACCACCGACTTCCTCAGGAAGTTCGTAATGTCGTGGTCAAGAAAGGCGCACCTGAAGATGGTACAACAACGCCAATGCGACCGTTACCAGGAGGCGCACGAATGTACCCTGAAACGGATATACCGACAATCCAAATCACCAACTCCCATTGGCAACACATCATTGAGAATCTTCCAATGCGCCAAGAAGAAAGAATGGAGCGACTCAAGCAAACAGAATTATCCGAAGACCAATGCAAGCAACTTCTTTCGAGAGAATTGGATGATGCGTTCTTTGTTCATCATTCAACAAAGAGTAAGGCATGGGCGACACTTCTTCTTGAACACGAATCGGTCGTTCCCACGGTCCTGTCTTGTATTCTCTCCGTACGAGAAAACGATGGCCTCACCCGGGAAGGCATTGAACAAGTTGTGGAACATTTTGCTCAAAGCAAGCACATTACGATGGAGGAAGTCGAGGCATTCGCCCAAGAAAATGACCTCGTTCCAGCCGTGATTGGAGATCTTGAATCAATCGTCGAAGGCATTGTTCTTGAACGAATTGACTTTGTGAAGGAACGCGGTATGGGTGCAATGGGGCCTCTGATGGGCGTGGTGATGGGAGCATGTCCAGGTGTTGATGGAAAGCAGGTTAGTGCAGTCTTACGGGCAATCATCCAGAGGCATTCATGATGCGAGTGCCATCGATTCTTCTCATTCTCATTCTTTGTGTACCGCTTGCTCAAGCCACAACAGAAACCACGTGGACGCATGAGTTTGATGCGGGGTATATTACGACCAAACCGCTCATTATTGACGATACTGTGTATGTCCGAACTTCTGGGTTCTGGACAGGTAGTGAAGATCGTCCTGTCGTGACAGCCTTTGATGTTCATACTGGAGAAGAACGCTGGACCTATGTTTCACAGACATCGCTTCAACACGATATGGCGCCTCTGCTTTTTGTTGAGGCAGGAACTGGAGACTGTGGTGATTGGCAAGATCTTCTCATCGTTGGCTGGGTTGATGGTAAAGTGACGGCACATTCGCCACATGATGGTTCAATTCTATGGGAAAATCAGACATCGGTCGAACTTTTTGGCATCACCGGGCAAATGGCTCAGGAAGAAGATCGCATTATTGTTGCAACGCGTACAGGTGTCGCAAGTTTCTGTCTTGCAAATGGCGTTCAACTTCTTGAAGTTGATACGGGCAATGTTGGATGGCGAAATGGAGTTTCAATTACCGAGAAGGGCTATGTCATAGGAGACGAATCAGGTTATCTCCATACCATCGCTCGAAATGGGACGGTTTCGACAACCTATCTCGGAGAAGGAAAGATTCGTCATGCTCCAATCGACACACGCCACGGGTTGTTTGTGCATATGCAAACCAGTACAGGTTCGTCCATGTACCTCAACGGGTCACTCATTGGTCATGCAGGAGGTTCACCCGCAATGCCGTTGATGCATGAAGGACGAATATACGCATCAACAAGTGAAGCGTGGATTTCACTATTGTGTGATGCACAAACCTGTTCCATTGAATCAACAGTACCCTTCCGCTCGAATGGGGAACTGAACGTAAGAATATCAGGTTCATCCATAGAGGTATGGGCTCCATCCAATACACTTGATGGAGGGTGGGGCGTCTTCAATCAAACGTCATTGATCCGCATGGAGCACACGTCTTTTGATACGTATGGAACAGCAGCTCCGGGCTTCTCTGAAGGGATACTTGCACTTGGGAATGATGCTGGCATTCTCCAAGTAACGCATCAAGAATCATCGTCTGAAGAAGGAAGTTCAGAAGGCAGCAGTCTCATTCAAACCATCCATTATTTTGCAATCCTCGGCTTGTTTCTTCTTCTATGCCGTTCTTTTTCTGTGTTTGACTGGTCTCAAATGATGAAAATCGGGTCCGCATTTTTCCTTGTGTTGGCTATTGCTGTAGTGCCGGAATTATCGGTCAAATTGGCAGAAAAGACCACGCCTGTGAATGAAATAGAATGGGACGCTTCCTGGCCGAATGAATGGAAACAGACCCAAGTTATTGTGTTTGAAATCGATGGAGAAGAGCGAGTCATAGGAGGTTTAGAGCCGCAAGATACTGTGTATGAACTGACCATGCTTGCCTGTAAAGAGTTGGGCATTCAAACGCAAGTCGAGCAACAATATCTGGGCGCATACATGGTTGCATTCAACGAGTCAGCTGGAGATGGTTGGGAATTTACAATCGATGGGAAACGAAGCCCTGTTGGTATGTCTGAAGCACAACTCGGTGAAACATCAATCGTCGAGTGGCGACCAGTCTGAGCGGTAACACTCAAGGCTGTCCGTCGGCTCGGAGGAGCATGTTGAGCGCGATAGGTACACACGGACCTACCGTATCGCCTCCAGTCTTGTTGTTGCTTCATGCGACGCTCTTCTTCATCGCTGTCTGGCTGTTGGTGAAACCTCAACGAGACGGAAATACATGGCTATGGCCACTGTTTCTGATCGTTGCAATTGCTTCAATCTCCCGCATTGCGATGAGTTTCATTCCAAACGTCATGCCTGTAACGATACTTGCGGTTTTGGTCGGTTCAAAATTCGGAGCACAACGAGGTTTTGCATTCGCAGTTCTCGTGACACTTGCGAGCAATGCTGTACTTGGACATGGTTGGTGGAGTCTGTTCCAAATCGTAGGGTGGGGAGCGGTCGCCCTTGTTGCCTCGCAGATTAGCGTCCATGATGGAAATGGAAACCTCTCAATGACGCAACTCGCTTTCTCAGCATTGTGGAGTGTGCCTATATTCAGTTTGATTGTATCACTTTCAATCATTGATTCAAGCATGTCTGCACTTGAGTTTGGCCTTTATGTCGTCAATGGACTGTTGTTCGATGCACTCCACTTCCTTGGCAACCTGTTCTTCGCAATGTGGTTTGGCCAGTGGTTCGATCGCCTCTTGCAAATGAACCAGCCAAACAGTGAACTCATTCAGCAGGAGAGTGAGCATGTCAGCACTTTCTGATCCACCCACGATGGCATTTCTATGTCGCACGGATCTCAATCTCTCAGCAGGTAAACTCGCAGTTCAGTGCGCCCATGCTGCTGTCGCATCACTTCAGCGTGCAAAGAAAACACATTCAAGAATGGTTCAGCGTTGGAAAGAATCTGCATCTCGTAAAATATGTCTTGCAGTTGATGACGAAGAAGAGATCGAGTATTTCCTCAATTTGGTACAGGAAGCATCACTTCCGTTTGCACTCATCAAGGATGCTGGTTTGACGGAAGTCGCTCCAGGGACTGTAACGGTTCTTGGTGTGGGGCCCGCCCCTCGTCACACCATGGATTCACTTTTCGGAGAACTGAAGACCTACGAATGAGGTGATTGAGTGGGATTTCGTTCGTTTCTACATCGAATCACCGCCCCCAAATTTGAACGCTTTGTGAGAAATGATCAACCATTGAAGATGGTTTTCGTGATCAATCACGAATTGAAAATGGGCAAAGGAAAAATTGCGGCCCAAGTAGGCCATGCTGCTGTTAAAGCAACACTCCAATCCGGAGAACTTCGTCCAGAATTGCTTGATGCATGGCTTTCTACTGGACAGAAGAAAGTCTGTGTGAAAGCGGATGATGTCCGTCAACTCGAACAGATTGAACATCAAGCCAAACATCATCAGATTCTAACTTCAAAGATTCATGATGCAGGGCATACACAGATTCCGGCGGGGTCCTACACGGTCCTTGCACTGGGACCCGATGAAGAAGAAAAGTTGGATGCTTTGACTGGCGAATTGAAATTACTCTAAGTCGATTCTTTGAACATGGGCAACGTTGTGGAGTGACCATGCGAGACATTGAATCGAACCGAATTGATTTGCGGTCGGATACAGTCACTCAACCCACCACGGCAATGAGGCGGGCAATGGCAGATGCTGCAGTAGGTGATGATGTCTTAGGCGACGACCCTACAGTTCAGCGCCTTGAAGCAATGGTTGCTCAAATGTGCGGGAAGGAAGCGGGCCTCTTTGTTCCATCAGGAACGATGTCGAATGCAGTCGCCCTCAAGACGCACACAGTTCCTGGTGATGAGATTGTAACGGAACGTTACAGCCACATCTACCTTTACGAGGGAGGCGGATACGCTGCTTTGTGTGGATCAAGTGTTGCGCTTCCAGAGGGAGTGAACGGCCTCCTCACACCTGAACTCGTTCAACAAGCGATTCGAAAACAACGTGGCTCGCAGTCGCACTACCCCGATGGGAGTCTTGTCTGTGTCGAAAATACGGCGAACCGTGGAGGAGGGACGTGTTATGAGCAAAACGTTCTCGATGCGATTGCGGAGGTATCGAGGGAAAAGAACTGTTCGACACATATCGATGGTGCTCGAATTTTCAACGCCTCTGTTGCCACCAAAACGCCTTTGCCACGCATGACGCGAGATTACGATTCAGTATCCATTTGTCTGTCCAAAGGGCTTGGAGCGCCTGTAGGTTCTGTTCTTGTTGGGTCAACTGAATTCATTGAACAAGCTCATCGATGGCGGAAGATGTTTGGCGGAGGTATGCGACAGTCTGGGATTCTAGCAGCTGCAGGAATTTACGCGCTTGAAAACAACGTTGAGCGAATGGAAGAAGATCATCGTCGAGCATTGACCATCGCACAAGCAATCGATGAAATGGATCATGTTTCAGTCGATCTTGATGCTGTTCAAACCAACATGGTTTACTTCTCAGCGAACAACCATTCGGCTCGTGAAGTATCTGAAAAGATGGCGAAAGCAGGAATCGATATGTTCGATATTTCTCCAACCCATTGTCGAATTGTTACGCATCTTCATATCACGGATGAAGATGTAAAAAACGTCATTGAAGCCCTTTCGTCTTTGAATTGAAACTTTTTAACACCTCGACATTCAAAACTCGTATGATTGGGGAAGCCTGTGGCATCTGCCAAAATGAAAACATCGATACAAATTGTTCAATCTGCATACGTTGCGTTGAATTAACTGAAGAGAGTAAATGGGCACCATCGTTGCCTTTGGAAGTCCATCAACGGATGGCGTCTGTTCTTGGCGGACCTGTACGTTCATTGAAAAAGCGGTGGGGAAATCTTGAACGATTCATGGATCACACGCCCGATGTTGATTGGGCTCGTTTGGATGCATCGGATCAAGATCCAGTCCGCCACTCTCCCTTTCCGGAAGAAGAGGAGTCTATCTTTATCGAAAAACTGGAAAAACGTAGTGGTTATTCTGGTTACGAAAAGGAACGCCTTGAGGAAGGCTTCGTGATGTGGGATGGAACACTTCTCGCGTTTATTGATGGACGGATGTCCATCGATGGACGGATTCATGAAGCAAGGATTCCAATTGAACAGTATCTTCTGCTTCTCATGAATCCCGAAGAACGCAAAGGTTGGGATCTCGTCAAGCTATTCTTGGCCCTTAGTGGCTTGTACCAAACGCTTGACCCGCGAGGGCGTCCTCAACGTTATCTTCAGCGCTTTCATCGTCTGTTTGGACAAATTGAACGGGAACTTCTCGCGCCATTCGATGTTTTTGTTCAAACATCGTTTCTCTTGGATCAGAACGAGCGCCGGAAAAAGAAACCACTCTATCCTGACGGGCCCGATTGGTCGTCTCATTTGATGGATCGAATGTCCGGTCGTCGCCCACGGCAACGAATGAAATTTGCAAGGCGCTTTCTTCGAGAACAAGAGCACAGGGCAATCCCTCCTTCAAGATGGCCTTGGGTCCAACGTTGGATTGATTTGGGAGAGCCTGTGACGCACGCGAATGTTAGTTTTCCATTCATGGTCAACGCCAAAGGAAACCTCTGTTTCAGAACATTGACAAGAAACGGAAGCGTTCGTCGCGCACAAATTCCCTTTTTGCCCGCTCTCTTAGCCGGGTTGATTTCATGGGGTTCTTCTCCACATGCTTCTAAAGAAGGAGAATGGCTTATTGCTACGCAGATGAATTGGACTGCGCCTTACGAGGATGCAGAAACGACTGACTTACCGTTTCGTCGTTCAATGCAGTTTTTGCGAGGCGTTCTTCAACAATTTCCGAACGATACGTGGGTCCATCAAGATCGTATGCTCGTTCGAGGAATGCTCGGTCATTTTTACGAGGTTCGAATTGCTCGTGGAGCGCACAATGCTCCGTTCAAGATCCATGGTGTTGGAAAGACGACAACGCATCCCCACTCAATTTGTATCCATACTGGAAAATACCACAAAGATATCCCGATCGGCGACACCATTGCAATTGTCATACTCTCACTCCTCTCCGACGTAACTACGGCGAAGCGAGTCAACAGTTTGCAAATGCATTTAATGACCCAGCCGCCAATCGGTTCGGCCCAAAAAGAGACAGGCGCAAACCCAGAAGATTTCTACAGGCAAGGCGGGATAAAACACCGATTTCACCTCCATCGATTGTTTCTGGATGAAGGGGAAGAGGAAAAACCGATTTCATTCAGTTCTTTGAAATTGATGACCGATGAAGAGATTGTTGCAGATTGGAAGAGACGCCCTCTGCGGGATGCGAGTTATGGTATACCTGGACATCTCAACCCTGCTTTTGATTTCGAATTTGATGATGATCAGATACTAGAAGGCGATTATTATCGTCATCGTCAACATCAGCAACCGATTATCCATCGCTGGCAACAAATCCGTGAGAACATCGTTGAAAATCCCCCGTTTCCAAATGAAGAAGAACCGAGAGAACCCCGTCAAGATGATCAATTCTATCGTTGGTATCGAACGATGCCATTGGTTTGGGAAGCGCTATCATTGCAACCGATTGGGCATCAGGTCGAATTGGGTGGCGTACGTGGAATGTTTCGAATGCAAGGATGTCGGTTGCGACTAACCATTCGATCGGCGCAAGAAGAAGATGCACTTCGGCGAATCCTCGAGATTTTGGGATACAGACATGCACGCTATCGTCAATTAAACCAAGTCTTCATCCGTCGAGACTTCCCAATTGCAGATCCTCGACAGGCGCTTCGAGAACTCATGGAACCAATGACCGAAGAGTTTGGATTTGCAAACATCGACGATTACGTTCTTCGCTTTATCGAGGTAGGTCGTCCACCAGATCGCATGCCTGAAGTCGATGCTCGCCTTCATGCAAATATGGTTGACTTCTACTGATTTTGCCGTCGAAGAGCTACGGCAAGTAAGGTGAGTATTGTCAAAGGCATGGAGAGGAACGGTGTATCCTCAGTTGCAGGTTCTGTCGGGACCTCGTCTTGTACTTCAGGACGTTCGATGTATTCATGGAACATGATGTGAACTTCAAGATCATCATCATCGTAGGCATCTGCATAGGTGATTTGCTTTGTTCCGGTACTTATTCCAGCATCGGTAACTGTTCCTACATCGATGATTTCGCGTACAATATGATGGTAGTAAATCTGGTTGTTTGTACCGTCAGGGAAGTAAGCAACCTTCTCGACCATCCATATGGTCACATTGTAAACAGCGGTGGTAGATTGATCAATGCTCCACCAGACTGTTCCAGCATTTGGATTTACGACACTAGGCGTCCAGTCCATCATAACGAAACCATCGCCAAGATTACGCGGTTGAGATGCTAAATCAGCAAAGTCAGATTCCAGTGAATCGCCAACAGGGTTGCTGCCTCGAAGGGAATACTTACCATTGATACCAGCCACAGGAGGTTTGAATTCTGGCGCATAGATATCGTATCTGTCCCTAAAGCGTGCGTCGACATTCTCGTTACCTAGTGGATCCTGAGTCTCGTAGATGTTTCGATGAACAGCATAGATTTCCATGCTGATGTTCTCTGCCACAGTCTCGAGGGCATTGCCGACTTCAACACAATTTCCACACCAAGTCGCCGTGTAATCTTCAGCAATTGCAGGAAGATCATCCAGCGTACTGTTGACGACTATGGTCTCATTCGCCATTCCATGAAGTCCACCAAAGAGAATACCTGTTTCAAGTTCTTTGATCTCCGCAGCATGTGCTACAGGTACAACAGAAACCATCAGGACAGCTAAAACGCCAACAACGACCAATCGAGTCATGTATCGATGGATGAGCCTCTCCTTAATGAGATAATCCATCTCTCGATTCAGTGTTTCTTCTGCAAGACGCCAAAGTCAACCAACTCACCCGAAGCCACCTTCTTTCGAAGAGACTTGAGTCGATTCTTGATGGTGTTTCGACATCGTCCAATCGCTTGAGCGATGTTTTCGAGCCGTCCTTGCTCAACACCAAAGGATTCGCATGAAATCTGGAAGAGAATCGCACAGAGGACCTTAGCCTCAATGTTCTCGCTTGAGAAGGGGGAGCCTCCCAATGTAGGCTCACCCAACGCGAAGAGTCGCTGCTTGAAATCGTCCATAATTTGTGTCTTCAAGGATTCGTCAACATCGTCAAGAAGCTGCTTCAGTCGAAGCGTTGTGTTCTCGATTTCGGTGTTTCGCAACTCAAGATGAACAGTTCTTCGGTCCGCTCGCTCTTCGATAAGATGCGCTTTCTCGCACAGGTTGAGGTACTTCATGATGACCTTTGCAGCATCAACGACTTGGGTCATGGTCAAACCAGTACCCTCGACCATCTGGGGCCAGTCGATGTTGATTTTTCCAGTTCGCTCCTGGTGCGCTCGCAGACAACCTAGGGCAAGCAACTTCTCGTTGTTCTGTGTGCTTCCACCTCGTGTCTTCTTTCGGCAAACAGAATTCTTTGGAAGGATAATCTCCTCCTCATTAGCGATTTCTCGCAACGCCTTTGCTTTTTCATCATCGAGCGGAACGGTTGCCAATGTGATGACTTTCTTCGCCTTCATGGCATTGTCCTTGCCAGCCAATTCCTTCGCAGCATCCATGGTAGCTTGCGCCATCGGGTGCAGGTCCTTTACATCTCGAGCATGCAGGTGTCGTAGGATTTTCCACTTGCCTTTGGCTTCATTCGGCTTGCCGATGTAGGAGCCAAGCGCATTACCCTTCGAACCAGTCTTAATCTTGGCTTCATCCTTGGTAGGGGTGTTGGATGCATTCTCGCCCCACATAGCTCCTGCATTGTCGTTTTGGGTCGCCGAGGCTTGATCCTCGATGACAAGTCCGCAATCGCTGCAAACCACCTCTCCTCGGATGTTGTCCACTTTCAAGTCATAACTGCCACATTCTTCACACTTTTTCGTCATATTTTGTCCTCCTTGTTCTGATTTGTTCCAACATGATTAAGTCCGAGTGGTTGATGGGATAAGTGGGATTGGGCTCGGACCGACGCGCTGGAGTATCTTTATGGACGCCGACCTATTTAAATGCAACGATTCATGTTTCAAAATCAATAGAACATGAATTATTCATGTTTGAAATTCGATTATCCGACATCCTCATCATAATCGGAGAAGAATGACAACTTCCAACAAAAAATAACAAAATGTTGCACGTTCACTTTTATACTGTCGCCACGCATGAAGATGGGTGGGGAGGATATGGCTGAGAACATCACAGTTGAGTCGTGCCCTTTCGATACAGTCGTCCCGTCTTGGGTTGTGAATGAAATTGCAGCAGGACGAGATGATTTATTGGTCATCTACCCCAACGAAGTCACCCGTTCCACTTCCATTCAAGCCATTCTTGAGAAGGCGGGTTCTGTTGATTCAAGTAGGCACACAACGCTTCAGCGGCTTCTGAAATCTTTGACGATCGATTTGCGAATGCCTGTGATTGTTCCACGAACATCAACTGGTCTTGTTCAGGTGCACGAGAAATTTTCTTCTGCCGCTAAAGAACATCGATTTCCGCGACTCCATCCTGATGTGACGAGGCCATGGACGCTTTCGAAATCAGAGCGATTGCTTTCTCTCCATGCTTACGCAACAAAGCATCGCATCCTTTCTTCATGGGAAGAAGATCCTGGCGCATATGAAGCTGAACGGATCCTTTCAACATTTGAAAAAGAAGACCTTCTACACGAGCACCAAGTATTGGCGCACCTTTGTTCTGCACTTCAGGATTTGACCCTTCCTACGCCTTACACACTTGGGGCTATTAGCGGCATCCTGCTTCTCAATCATCCTCCAGACTTTGATGAAGATGAGAAACAGTTTCTGAAGGCCTTATCGTCTCGATGCCCAATGCATCATCTCTGTGTAACTGGTTCATTTCGACTCGGGTTTCATGGCGCATACATTGATGATGAACTACCTCTTATGCAAAGCGAGGATCAACTACCAGAGTGGGTGCCGCCTCATTCTCTTCAACCGCCGACAGTTGGTGATGATGATTACACGACAGAAGGCATCCATCTGTTGAGTTTTGACCAGGCTTCTCAGATTCCAGATGCTGCCATTTCCACCATCAATCACTTCCTCAAGAATCAACAAGGACGAGTTCTTCTCATCGATGCTAATAAGGGCCGGCATAGCGAATGGATGCGTCGACTTCAGCGTGTTGGAATTGCATGTGATGCACAAGCAAATGTTGTCGGAAGTACATCCGCCATACAAGCAATACTTCGATTCCTATCAATTCCAAACGGCCAAGACGCATGGTCACTAACGAAATTGTTTGATATCGCCCAGTCGAAGGCCTTCCCGATCGTTGAAAATTTGTTTTCTGATTTGGTACACCCTGAGAAGAAAGGTTGGCGGCCAAGACCTCACTTAGAAGTGATTGAAAATATAGGGCGTAGTTTCCATGTTCTTGGTGGAAAAGGAGCTCTCCAACGATGGCTTGGCTCCTTATCGGTTGCAAAACCCTATTCTGTTGAAGCATATCGACAAGAGGAGGAAGCACGAGCGATTGAGGAGACCCAATGGTGGCTGCAATGCCTTGCGACATCATGGATGGCGTTGTTGGATGAAACTGAGAAAAGTTTCCTTGCAAATCCCTTCGTAGGGGCGTCAACAAATGTTTCACTGCCATTGCCAGAACCAAGTAAAACCCCGCGAGAAGTCCTTGGTACAATTCTACAAGCGTGTGAATGGGAGCAGTTGTTTGAGCGCACCCGTCATTATGATGCGTCTGTAGGCGCTGTCCAATCTTGGGTTCGATCCCTTGATGGTTTGCTCCAATATGAATCGAGTCTTGCGTTCATTGATCTTTGTCGATTAGCAGCAGATCAAACGAATCTACCAATGAATCGAGTTCGACACTTTGATGTCCACATTTGCACACCGATGCAGGCTTTTGGTGTTTCATCAGATCTTACACTCTTTGTCGGTATCGATGCAGAATCATGGTCGATGAAACCAAAACGAGTGCCGTGGATTGATGATGCAGTTCGAGTTGAATTGGGTTTGAACGACGGAGATTTACCAGTTCGCCAGGCACGACATCTCTTCAAATCCGTGTTAAATTCAAGCCAACAGGTGCTTCTGTTTGACACCGAGCATGATGAATCTGCAGGCAATTCAACGCCAGTTGTTGAATATCTTTCAGGTGTTGAACTTCAAGGCGATTTACGAAATCTTGCGTCCATCCCGACCTTCCTTCAAGCAGAGGTTTCTGACGGTGCTGGATGGTCGATTGTTACAAGAGAAACGGGGAATTGGTTAACGTATCGAACCTCTTCATTATCTGTGAACGGAGATGAGGTGGAACTTGAACGAGCAGAACGCATGCAAAGAGATCGACAACAACAAGCGGGTCTTGAATTGAGAGCGTTGCAAACGCCGAGTGTAAAGATTCAGTCCCCTAATACCATCGCGAATCGATTTGAACGCGACGTACATCTTGATCGTTATCGACGACAGCCAAAATTCAATGCACTTGCAGATGGAAGCATTATGCCTTGGGAGATACGAAACAACTTGCTAACGACGACGGGACTTGTCATCGAGCCAACAGTACCCCAAGCAGGGGTAGGTGGTGGCCGGACAGCTGCATCTTATCCACATCTTGGATTCAAGAAAAATGGAAATTCGAGAGGGCCTTCGCTTGACCCCCGTCCGCTTCCACCACCAGAGTATTCTTCTCCAAGTATGCAAGAAATACTCTCAAGTCAGCCGATTGAAGGCGAGTCAAAGATATGGTCGACAAGCCGATTAATGCCTTGGCTCACTTGTCCTCGACAGGCATGGTCCGAACAAACACTCAGGGCTACGGATGATGCTCCAGAACCTTCTGAAGACCTTGCCCCACTCACAAAAGGGACGTTGGTGCATGCGATCGAAGAACATCTTATGACATTGCTTGGAATTGAAGTGAGAGGGAACCCACTGGCTGAAGGGACTCCAATGCATCAAGGAACTTCACTTTCAAATCAAGAAATTTGGGAAAGTTTGCTCTGGCACTTATCTGAAATTGCTCCTTGGCTTTCGCGAACAAATGCCGTATCAGTTCATCGATGCAATGATTTGATTGGGTGCTCGCCTGAGCAATGGAATGACTGGCTTGAAGGGAATGGAACGGTTGCCATTGGAGGACGACTCGGACGACTCCTTCTGGCAGATCTTGACTTGACCTCGGCTGCACCGATTGCAAGTGAATGGGTATTGGAAGATGGAACAGAGATGAATATTGAGGTCGAAGGGTTTGATGACCAATTTGAAGCAACATCCATCAAGTTGCGCGGACGAATTGATCGAGTGGACCACCTCGTCCTTGATGAGTCGCTGATTGAACAACTAAAGGAGCGAGGGTTGTATGCTGAGGATGCGGAAAGAACACCGCTCTTCTTTGACGGAAGCGGTCCGCCTGCGAAACGCTTTATCATCATTCGAGATCTCAAAACCATCGAAGGGCCAAAACCCGGCGAAAACGGAATTCGACATGTTGCAGGCCTCTTCAAGGATATTCAATTGGCTCTCTATGCGCGTGCTTGGGAACTCGCACATCCAGGTGACCGGGTCATTGGCGTTGGTATTTCTGAAGTTGGTGATGATACAGAACATCTGGTTGAACTCGATCCGAGTTTTGCTTTCCTTGATGCATACCGTACCATTGGAACTCGGACGTTTTACTCTGGGAACCATTTCCGTATCCCGGATGAAGGAACAACACCTCAGAGTAACGGTTTTCGGGCATGGATGAACTCGAGGATTACAGCAGCACTCCGTGCACAAAATGCGAGTGAATTCGGTTGGAATCACCCCTCGCCAGGAGACCATTGCAAGTATTGCTCACTTGCAAGCGCGTGTTCTTCGGCTTTCATTGGAGGTGAAACGAAGTGATTTCATTTAACAGAAGCCAACGTCTTGGGCTTAATCTCGATCAACATATTGCGTTGGATGCTGGTGCTGGTACGGGGAAAACGACCGTGATGGCTGAGCGATATGTGCAACACCTTCTCTCTGCAGAACAACGAGCAACCCACGTCTTGCCTCCGCCTCTTCGCTTGGAACAATATGGCGCGGGGCATGTTCTTGCTGCAAAGAAAGATCGGACGCCTTTGAATGAGTGGAAAGGGCTTTTGCCGCAAGAAATCGTAGCGATAACCTTCACTCGAAAGGCAGCATCGGAATTGCGGTCAAGGATTCGACAAAGGATTCAATCCCTTCGTGCTCATCCAGTAAAAGACGATGACCGTATGGGGGTGCATGACCCACGCCTCCGTCATCAAGGCGATGTTTCGATGCTGATGTCCTTGCTTGAATCATCGTCAATTTCGACCATTGATGCATTCCTTTCTGAGATACTTTCACCTCACATCGATCTCGTAGCAATTCATGTCAGCCGAGAACAATTGCCTGAGGAAAAGGCCCCTCTTCTGAGAAGTCAAGCATTGAATGCTGCTTGGCGTATACGAAATGCTCGTGATGCAATTGAAGCAGGTATGCTTCAGTCTGCAGACGCCTTCATCGCTGCTCGCAATCGTCTTGCTATTCGTCTTGGAGGTCAGGCGAGCGCACAGACCGTCTTGGAAGGATTGCTTGAATCGTCTCTTTTTGTCGAGGAATCAAAGCGACGGCTTCGCTCACGTTCGATTCGAGCAGGGTTGCCATGGGACGGTGACAGTGCCCCAGACGCCCACCTCATTGAAGATATGATTTTGCAAGAGTGTGAACACCTTATCGCACCTGTCGTTCAAGATGTACATTCATTCCTTAACGAATGGGTTGAGGCTTTCCTCGAACATCATGCAATCATTGTTGCGCCTGCTCAAGTGGCAACGACGAACACTCGCTTCAACCAATTAGCTCATCTGGCTCGAGAAACATTACCAACAGCACCGATGGAACAACTCCAATGGCTGTATCAGGTAGTTGCAGCTGCTGCATCGCATGCACAGTTGAAGGAGGCTGCACCGGTCATTCTCAAAGGGGGTCACTTCCCTCGAGCGAATACTTTAGCAAACTGGCCTTCAGGTTTGAAGACTTGGTCATCAGTTTTCACCCGTAAATCTGAGGAAAATACCAAGGCACAACTCATGAAAGATGCTGCGGATGCTGCAACTCGCTTGCAAAACCGGATTCATGATCCAAACGATGGACGCCTTGTCCTCATGCTTGCCAAAGTTGCCTATTGTCTCAATCCAACGCGACCGTTTACTCATCGCGATGCCAATGAAAAATACGACCGCCATCCACTTGGTCTTGCCTTGGACTCCGAGCCACCAAATGGTATGCAGAGAGTTTCCAATGAACTCCAGGTCGAAGTTCTGAACGATCTCTATACAGTACACTCCGGATGTCAGGATTTACTTCGTCACTTGAAGTCACAAGAAGAAGCGCATGATTTTGATGATGTTCAAGTGATGGTTGGCGACTTACTCCTTGTTCGTTGTCCAGCAATTGTTCGTCATTGGTATCCTCCAGAGGCAGTACAAGCACTGGATGATCTTGGCGATGAACCATGGTCCGATGAACACATTCGAAGAGCGTTGACCATCATGCAAAGCGATGAGGAAAAATATGTTGATCTACAACGAAGGTTTGCACTCTTGAAGCAAATTCGTGCCCGTTATCGAGCATTCATTATCGATGAATATCAGGATACAAATCCAGAACACGCCCGGCTCCTTTCTCGACTTTGGGGGCGCAGAGAGGGTATTTCAGACGAACACCCTGCACCAGCAGGTCCGTGGGACCCAACCATCTGCATCGTTGGCGATATGAAGCAAAGTATCTACCGATTCCGTCAGGCAGAGGTTACAGTCATGCGTCGAATGGTTGCATCCATTCGTGTCGCGAACCAAATCGAGGCGAATGAGAAACGGATGGAGATGTTTACCCAAGAAGGTCATGGCCGGGACCCTCGACCCGTTGGCGCAGGTGGAGAATCGGGGTCGTTTATTTCCGCAGCAGACTATTCTCGAGATGAGAAATCAGCACCGTACGAATACGTTTCCTATGGAATAGATGACGCCGGACTTGCTCTTGACGATGATACCATCTCTGAACGAGCTGAAGGCCACATCCAATTGAGGACGAATTTCCGAACAGCACCTGGGTTGCTTCAAACCCTCAACAATATGTTCGATGACACCTTTGATTATCGACATCATCAGTTCCCTGGCGATTTCCATGCAACTGCACAGCCACTTGAATCTGGGCGAGAAACAGGGCGAACTGGAGCAATTGAGTGGCTTCTTCCCACACAAAACGATACGGGCGAACTACCACTCGATCTCACTGAAGGTTACAATTTGTTTGATGCAGGGAATGCGAACCTTCGTCATTTGGAACACGAATTAATCGCTTCTCGATTGGATGCTTTGGTTCGAGGTTCGCCGACTCGAATCTGGTCAACAGAAGCGGAAGATTTTGTTGAAGTGGAACCAGAAGAGCCAATTTTGCCCGAAGACGTGATGATTCTCGTGCATTCGCGAAAGCACATTCCCGATTTGATAGCACGACTCCAATCTCGTGGATTACCGGTAATGGCTGATAAACAAGGCGAGTTGCTCAAGCAACCCGTCGTTCAACCACTAATGGCCGCATTGGAACTTCTTGCAAGACCTGGATCAAGACATGCTGCTCATTCCCTTCTACGCTCTTCAATAATCGGGGCCTCATCCGTACAGATTGAGGAGATTTTCCAAACGGATGGCGTGGACAATTATTGGTATTTGTTTGCAGAATATTTCGATGACAACCCCCAAGGTCCACTCATGAAAGCATGCGCTCGTTTGGTACAATCTGGTGCAATGTACGAGATTTACGATGCAGTATTGGATTACAGCGATCTACTCATCGCATTTCCAGATGAGTCCGAACGACAGGTTGCCGAAATGTGGTGTGCAATGCTGCAAAAATTAGGTGCAGAATCGGGCCACGAACCAGCCTCGATCCTTGAACAGATGAAAGCGTTTGGAACACTTGGCAACAAAGGTCCACAAGCCCGTTCCTTGCCAACGAGTGGAGCGATTCAAATCATGACAATTCATGGTGCAAAAGGGTTACAGGCTCCCGTTGTCATCGTCACTGGATTGTTTGAAGCAGGCCGTCGCAGTTCGAGCATTGAAGCTCAAAACAATGTTCTGATTACGCCTGATGTAATCGCGGGGCGAATCCAGCCGTGGAAATCGAGAGATAAGCCAGAGGATGCTTTGTGGATGTTAGCTGAGCAAATGAACAAGGCACAAAATCAAGCTGAACTACGTCGCCAATTCTATGTCGCACTCACCAGAGTGAAAGATCGACTTATCTTCGTTGGCTCTTCAAATGCTCCTTGCTCAATGAATGATGATTTCATGGTCGAGATGAAGGTGAATGCAAAAGGGAACAATATGGGCGATTTGATGCTTGACGGGTTCCGATACATGGGGCTCGCATCCGGAGATGAACAACCATGGAGTTTGGCCAAAGACGTCCAAGGCGAACGTTTAGTAGAATACGGTGAGCAGAAATTGAAGTTTGACCCCTATTTACTGTTCGAGTCGAGTGGATTTATGCAGGGTTCTCTTCAGAGCCTACGCATGTACCATCACCCCGATTGTTTTGCTGAACAATCACCAACATCTGTCCTATCAAATTGGCTAAGTATGGAAGAACTCGTTGAGGAATCAGCAGAAGTCGACGATATCGAACAAGTCGTTGTTCATCAAACACCGACATTAAGAATGACCGCTCACGGCTTGGATACTGCACATTCCTGCCGCCGTCGCTATTGGTTATCCCATGTTCGAGGGTGGCAGAGTGAACCGTTCAATATCCATCAAGATTTGAATTTGGAATCAAGTGAAGAGGATATCAAAGATCGATCTGATGGAGAGGATGTGACATCAAATGCTGTTGGTTGGCCATCAGCGACAGCCTTTGGTTCGATGTTCCACAGACTTGTTGAAATCGGAATTGCAAATCCTGCAGAAATGAAGACAACTGGTTTTGAATTGGGACAGGGTTGGTTGAACGGCCAACAAAATCGCCTCCTATCGGATAAGGAAATCGATGATGCAACACAGTCACAATCCGAATGGCATCGATTGTCTGGCGAAGAACAGAAACAGACGCGGCAGCGAATCGTCGATTTGGCCAAGCGACTTACGAATGGTGCTTTAGGAAAAATGGTCGAGGGGGAAGCGGTTCATGGTCATGAAATTGAAGGGTTGCGGACAGAGTTATCGTTTTCATTCAATCATCAAGTTGATCTCAAAGGCTGTTTGAGAACGCCACTAACAGATCTTGACCAATCCTTTAGCACAGTGATCGATTTGGTCAACATCCTCTTTGAAGGCCAAGCAGACCTCGTCATTGCAGGATGTCAAGGTGAACAAGCTTGGTTGCAAGTCATCGATTTGAAAACATCGGGCGCGAGAGAGGAAGAACTTGAACATCATCCATTGTATGAGACACTGGATGAACCACTTTCCTTTGAACCACAAAATCAAGCGGAAGTTCAGATGTTGCGAAGCCATCGCCTGCAATTGATGCTTTACTCATTGGTTTTGCGCGAGCAAGAAGAACGCAAGCCCAAAGAAAAGCGGAGAGAAATTCGACCGCCTGCTCTATTGGTTGCTAGTACAGGACGTCTTGTACAAATGCCTGATAAGATGTGCAAAGAAGCAGAAGAGGAATTGATGAAACTTCTCCATTGGATGGCAAACCTTACCGCAGACCCAAACGGTGTTGCCGAACCTAAGCGCTTACCAATGGAAGCGATTGATACCTGCAAAAAGTGTCCATTTTTCAATGGCGAAGTACGAATGTGTGCGCCAGAGGGCCTTGAATTGGGAATCAATTCTGATTTTTCTTCCCAATAATGGCGAGTGTACCTGGTTTTCCTTCGGATTGGTTTGCTCTCCACGCATGAATTTCAGTGAATCCAACTTCATTCCACATCGCAATCCATTCCTGCTCTGAGAATGTAGACATGTGAACATCGAGGGCTTCTGGCCAACCAAGACTTTCCTCATGTTCCGCATAATGATCGATTCCAATCACTGCCCAGCCACCTTCAGCCAACCAATCGTCGTGA
>Ga0208127_1000296_pt1 | contig 25852 bp, 28 predicted proteins | sample ETNtaG_6_FD_185751 | JGI IMG/M metagenome (GOLD analysis project Ga0208127, IMG submission 185751) | Marine microbial and viral communities from oxygen minimum zone, Eastern Pacific Ocean - ETNP201306SV45 (SPAdes) (version 2) | ecosystem: Environmental > Aquatic > Marine > Oceanic ... | reverse complement strand
ACCAAGAAAATATCCACATCTTTCACGCGGATACAGGGAAAAGGATTTCCCATTGAAAGACTCTCCACACTTGCAAAACTTTCCTCAGCTAAATGCTTTTCACGGAAAGCCTGGATTTATCAGCTTGATTGGTCACCGTGGCGCTCGGGGATTAATGCCAGAAAACACGATCGAGGGTTTCGAGTACATTTTAGACAACGATATAATAGCGATCGAGTTTGACGTTTTGCTGACAAAAGACGAAATACCAGTAATTACTCATGACTTTTATTTATCAAAAGCGATAACAAGAAATTCTGAGGGTAATTGGCTTTCGAAAGATGGGCCTCGAATAAGTGATCTTACAATCTCGCAGCTTGAAATGTTTGATGTTGGCGGCGCGGATAAAAGTAGTTCTTATGGTCGTTTATATCCGGAACAAGCTTTCTTATCAGATGTTCGCATACCCAAGTTAACTGATCTACTGGATCTAGCCTGCCTCCCAAAAGGTCAAAATCTATTCTTACTTTTAGAGATCAAATCTGAACCCTCAGTCAAAAAAAGCACGGTTATTGAAAATATTGTATTTGAAATCGAAAAAAGATCTTTGTCGAGCCGTACAGTTTTGCACAGCTTTGACTGGGAGTTATTAGAAGAGTGCAGTCTTTTAGCCCCCAATATGCCAAGATCATATTTATCTCAGCTGCCCGAGAGTTCGGATGACCCATTCGATAAACCTCCTGAAGAAATTTCACCTGATTTCTCATCTTTCAACAGGTCTATACCTGAGGCCATTCAAGTTGCGGGTGGGCACTTATGGTGTCCATATTTTAAAGACGTAACTGCAGATCTTGTTGCCGAAGCACATAGCTTAGGTTTGCCGGTTTGCACTTGGACGGTAAACGAGGTTGAAGATATGCAAACTATGATCGATATCGGTGTAGATGGAATTATAACTGATTACACAGATCGCGCAAAAAAAATTTTTAAATCGCGCGGGCTGCGTTGGCAGTGACTTAGAGTGAGCTTAGAGATAGTACCTTTAAACCTCCATCCAAGCGTATATCATTTTTGCTTTTTGAATTGCCTCATCTTCAGTAATAAACTGGATACTACTTTCCTCTCCAACAAAAAACCAACCTGAGGTGTCTTCAGGATCGCGGCGGTACGCTTTGAATGAGAATTTGCTATTTTCTAAAAGAATAATATCAACGCATAAAAACCCAGTTCTATCCTCAAAAGAGGACACTACTTTGTTCTTTTTATATTCAGACAAATTTACTTTCTTTTTGCTGAAGTATATTTTTCTGACGCTTTGTAGTATTCATCAAACCCAATATTTTTTCGAAGTTCTGCAAAGTCTAATAACAACTCATCTCGTGGCAAATCATCTTTCATTAGTTCCAAAGTGGATTTCATGGCGCGCATTGATGAAGATAACAAAGTTAGAGGGTAAGCGGCAATTTGATATCCTAAATCAGAAAGTTCTCGCATAGAGAGGTTGGGCGTAAGACCTCCCTCAACTATATTTGCCATTTTACAGCCAGGAATTTCACTGCAAATTAGCTGCATTTCATTAATATCCTTTGGTGCCTCAACAAAAAGAATGTCCGCACCAATTTCATGGAAAACTTGTGCACGATTTATAGCTTCCTCTATGCCATGAGTATGATTTGCATCCGTTCTAGCCATAATTAGAATATCAGCTCCGTCAGCCTTTGCATCAACTGCCGCCTGAATTCTATCAAAAGCTTCCTCCCGCGAGACCACATCCTTCCCGGGGGTATGCCCACAGCGTTTTGGCGCTATTTGATCTTCTATTAATACGCCAGCACATCCAGCGCGGGCTAATCCACTTACCGTTCTCTTGACATTCATTGCATTACCGTAACCGGTATCGCCATCTGCTATCATGGGTATTTTTATTGCCTCCGCAATATTGCGAGCCTGATCGACTACTTCACCATAGGACATCAAACCAAGATCAGGAGCACCCAGCCTGGAAGCCGACGCTGCAAAACCAGACATAAACGTCAAGTTAAATCCAGCCTGCTCAATTAGCTTTGCTGAAAGGGCATCAAAACAACATGGCATTGGTAGAAATTCACCTGAGGCGATCAAATTTCTCAAAAATGATGTCGCATTATTTGAAATGTTCATCAATACCTCGCTAAAGCTTAAAAGGAATATACAAAACTAAATCTGACCAGACGTACATAACCATAACGGTCAAAACCATAAGTGCCAAAAACGGAAGAACTCCCTTGGCAACTTCGCCTAATTTAGCACCGGCAACTGATTGAATAACGTACAAATTTAACCCAACAGGCGGGGTGATTAGGGCACATTCGACCATTACAACCATAAAAATACCAAACCAAATAGGGTCAATACCCATACTCATGGCAGCTGGCAGGAGAACGGGCACCATGATCAAAACCATAGATAATGTTTCAAAAACTAAACCCATCGCAATCAAAACTGCGCAGACAACTATTACGAACAGCGTTTTACTGTTTACATATGTTTCAATCAGCCCAGATATGTCCTGCGGAATTCTATATAAAGTTATCGCCTTCCCAAATATTTTGGCGCCAGCAATAATAATAAGGATTGCAGCTGTAGTAACCATCGCCTCAAAAACAGCTCGCTTAAAATCGCTAAATGAAAGAGAACGTTTAAGCACAACCGTCAAAAAAATGGCTAATGCGAAACCCACGGCAGCTGCCTCAGTTGGGGTGAAAATACCTGCGTAGATGCCGCCAAGTACAAGCGCTGCAAGTGCTATCGTAGGGATTACTTTAATTGAATGCCTGATGCGATCCTCTCTCGAAGCTTTCTTAGTGGGTGTATAACCACCAAAAGCATGCGCATAAATTATTGAATAAATTATAAATAATCCTATCAAGAATATCCCCGGCCCTATTCCGGCTAAGAAAAGAGAAATGACACTTTCCTCAGTAATAAAACCATAGACAATCATAGGGAGACTAGGTGGTATCAAAATTCCTAAAGTTCCACCTGCTGCTAAAAGACCGTAAACAAAATTCTTATTGTAACCGCGCTCTATCATTTCCGGAATTGCAACAACACCAATTGTTGCAGCTGTGGCTACAGAAACACCTGAAATGGCTGCAAAAATTCCACAAGATATAATTGTAGCAATCGCTAAACCACCTGGCCAATGCCCCACCCAAGATTGAACCGCGCCGTAAAGCTCTCGGCCACATCCACCGTAAAGAAGAATATTACTCATTAACAAAAACAAAGGCACTGCAAGCAATATGAAACCGTCTAGTGTAGACAATATAGCTTGGGGCGCCATAAGTGGGGAAAATCCTTCAAATAGTAACATTCCAAGCCCGAGGCTACCCAATGAAAAGGCGACTGGTAAACTTGCAAGTAGTAGTGCAAACATGACACCTAGTATCAGAAGAAGTTTCATTCATGACCTCCCGTAGGTATGGCTTCACCAGAGGCTAGTTTCCATATTTCGATGATTGCCTGCACAGCAAGAAATGCAAATAATACTGGCACTGGAACCTCAGCGATCCACGAAGGTAAATCCAGTAGGCTTCCAGTAGTTCTTCCTCGCTCGAATGAATCATAAAAGATATTCCATCCATAAATTACTACAAAAACGCTGAACCAAATCAAAACAGCCATTGTCAGAATGCCTACGAGCCTCTGCACTTTTTCATTTAAAAGCGAAGTTATAGCATTAATTTGGATATGTCGTCGGTTCTGAAGCAACCAACATAAGGATAATAACGTTCCATAAATTAAACAAAGCTGAGATAGCTCTGCGGCCCACTTAGTGGGTGCTAAAAAGAAATATCTAGCAACTACCTCATAACTAAGCATAATTCCCGAAGCTACAAATAACCAGGCGGCCAACCACGCCAGTAGCAACGTCAACCTTTCAAAACTATTTGCAAATAATTTCATGCACCCCCCTAATAAAAAGAAGGCCACCAGTTTAAGCGGTGGCCTTCAAAATATCAAATTACAGGTCAGTATCCGGAAGCCGCTTCCAGAAGCTGTGCCCCTAATGCTCCTGCCTTAGCTTTATAGTCGTCATAAACAGACGCTGATGCCGCTTTAAAAGCTGCAATATCTGCAGCGGACGGTGTAACGACATTCATTCCATTACTTTTAGCGATTTCATATGCTTCTGCTTCGATACTTGCCATCTTATCTCTAACAGACTTCTCTGCTATCGCAGCTGCATTGCTAATGATGGAACGCTGACCATCGGTTAACCCATTCCACCAATCTGTATTTGTAACTACAATAAATTCTATATCAGCGTGATTTGTAACTGTAATTGTATCCATCACTTCGTAAAGTTTCCTTGACTTTACTCCAGATACTCCGGTCATACCGACATCTACAGTCCCGCGCTGGTATGCTAAATATTGTTCTGATCCAGATATAAGGGTTGGTGCTCCGCCAGTTGCTTCAACAAACTGTCCTAACGTTTTACCAAAAACACGTACTTTTTTACCCTTCATGTCATCAGGGTTTTTAATTGCACCGCCATTGGAGAGCATAATAGCACCACCATAGGCCTGCCACCATAGAACTGTGGAACCAGTGCCTTTTATCGCTTCATCAATCGGCCCTCGAATTGCTGAGCCTTTTGAAACTGCTTTTCGCACTTTTTCTTCCGTGTCAAATAGGAATGGCTGGTAGAATATATCTACTGCGGGTATATCGCCGACATATCGAGTTAGAGATGCAACACCAGCTTCGATAGAACCTGATCCCACTGCAGCAGGTACTTCTTTGTCCTTATACAATTGCGCAGAGTCGTATATCTCAACTACAATATCGCCACCTGATTTACTTTCCACCTCTTCTTTAAAAAGAAGTAAGTTCTGTCCCAAATGACTTTTTAGCGGTAGCTGAAGTGAAATTCGCATAGTTACATCAGCACTAAAAACCGGTAACGCAATAAATAAAGAAATGGCTGATACTAGCCAAAGTTTCATTATAGATTTCATGATTTCCTCCCATATAATTTTTAGATCTAACTTCATGAAGAAACTTAAATCAATTAATTTTGGCATCAAAATATAAAAAATGCTACTCTCCTTTTATTGATGCGAAGTTTTTGATACAATTGAAAGATAATACCAGTACCCACGTAATGGACATTGCTTGTACAACTGGAACGCAAGATACTGGGCACGTTTTGTGAGGTTTAACAATATATCAGTTGGGGACCAGTCTCTAAGCTTGTAACCAAAAACTCATAGGCCTAGGTTCCACATCCAAATAGGTATTACAGCAAAGTGGAATAATATAATTATAAACAGCATTAAATACACCGTACGTTTTTGCGGATTGACCTTCCTTAGTAGTGATAATGCCTTCTTCACCAATAAACCTCTAAATCTTTATGGCTATCATTGTTTACAGCACTGCCTGTCTGCGCCAAAGAACTTTTCCCAACATAGACCAAACGCATTTGACTATTCCCTTGAAAGCCACACTTCGTACATCTGGCCCTGCGCAGCACTTCAACTGAGGTAATGTCCTCGCCATACTCTTTCAACAAAGCGGAAACTGGAACCATGGCATTGTGACGGCACTTATCGTTTTTACATTCAATGTAAAAGTGGTGAGACTTATTTCGTTTTAACTGAATCATACCAGTATCGTATTCAGATTCGCATTAAACACCAACAGCTGACCACATATAGTGGCTCTACATTTCCATCTGCTACAAATGAGTATGCCTAATTTGCAGCTAAGTCCTATTACTGTACTTGTTAATTGCCATTGTTTATTTACTGTCAATAATTATTGCACCATATGGAGAGCAAACATGTACGAATTAAAACCAGTTATTTGCGGCATTGTTATTTCACTAATTTTCTTTGGCTCAGTCACGGCAGAGGAAGGCGCCGAAAGACGCTTGTTGGAAACTAATAAATGTGTGGAATGTGATCTTAATAATGCAGAATTAGAGGGGGAAAAGCTCAGAAAGGCAGACTTTAGTGGTGCGTATCTGTATCGGGCGAACTTAGAGTACGCTGATCTTCGTGGAGCTAACTTTACTGGTGCAGATCTGAGTAACGCAAGATTACGAGGGGCAGACCTAAGAAACGCAATCTTCAATGGTGCGATCTTGAAATACACTAACTTTGGTGATGCTGATTTAAGTGGAGCAAGTTTTGTAGATGCCAAATTAAGAGGTGCAAGGTTCGCAAATACTAAAGTAGATGGTATACAGTTTTAACTCGATTGGATATTTACATTAACAAATAGGATATTTTGCTTGCTTGAACGGAGAAAATTTTTTGCTTATGAATTTACAAAGTCTTTGCAAAGAGATCACCGCAAAAAAGAGTATCCACCTTTAGCGGTATTCAGTCAGGACGTTGTAGGCACCAAAATCTTCCTGCAAGGCTTCTTTGAATTGCAAGAGTTGCAATCTATAAAAGAGCACATACTACCACAGTTAAAACATAGATCTATATTCTTGGATATTGGTGCAAATGTTGGGAACCATACGGCTGCACTTGGACCATTTTTTGAAGAAGTTATTGCATTCGAACCAAACCCACGAACGGTAAAAATATTAGAAGCAAATGCAATGCTGTTCTCGAATGTTAGTGTTTGCCCTTTTGGTTTGTCGGACAAAGAGGAATGCGTTCAAACTTCATACCAGGATCATAATGTGGGTGCAGCATCAGTTACTTCTGGGAACAAATACAAAAATAAAGTAGAGTTCCATTTGAAAGTGTTAGATGAGCAACTATCAACCGAACAAATGTCTGCAGTATCCTTAATAAAGTTAGACGTGGAGGGTCACGAATACGAAGCCCTCAGGGGTATGTTACGCACACTTAAAGAAAGTTCAGCTATAGTATTATTTGAAATCAACGTTCCAGAAATAGTAAACGGCACTACAAAAGCAAAAGAGATCTTGTACGAAAACGGATATACAAACTTTTATAGCCTAGATGACATTTCCCCTTTTGCAACTTCTGCAATTCGACTTTCGAAATTACTTAATACATTTTCAGTCTTACTTTTCGGCAAAAAACTTCGTGGAAGACTGATCCCCCGAAAAGTAGAAGGAAAGCTACAAAACAAAAGTTACAAAATGATGGTGGCATCAAAATATAGCTTGCCGTTTGGTTAACTTTTATTAAGCAACAAGTTAAAGCTTGAGTTCCGCTAGTTCCAATCACCATCATCGCGTGCCAGCGGCATTAGTTGGACAAAACGACCGCCAGAGCGACCGCCCACGATGACCCACATATTTCACTCATCCACAGGTAAACTCAACCCAAGCTAGCATTCTGAGAAATACTCAATTCTAAAGGTTTGATAGTTGACAGTCGAGTTTCTGTGAACCTATGCTCGAAAAAGTTAAAACAATATATAGATCGTTAAATGACAGCTACTACGCTTATAAATTACTCGACACGAGACTTTGCAAGTAAGGAAGACTTGGAACTTTATCTGGAGCGTCAAGATGCTGCGTTTTCGCCAGAAGTTACAAAACTTTTTACAGATGCAGGTATGTTGCGTAGAGTTGTAACTCGGATTTGGAATAAAAAACACACTTTTCGGGTTGGCATAGTATTTGAGTACCGTGATCAAGCCGCTTTTGAAGCCTGTAAACCTCTCCTAGAGAAACATTACCTTTCAGCCGTTGAAGGTCTGGCTACTCAAGTGTTTGGTTCACGAGGAGTGGTTCTTCACGAATTTGTCTCAGATGAGTTCCAAGGTTAAACACAATCAACTTTTGCCATATCCTACTCAATAGAATGGGCTACTAGTCCACAGGCAACCCCACCCGCTTTAATTACAAAGTTAGCAGTAAAATGTTTCCCCTGCTTGTCCCTAAAAAACAAAAGGCCCAGCGTGATTTTCGCTAAGCCTTAGATTTCAATGGTGCCCCCACACGGACTCGAACCGCGGACCTACTGATTACAAATCAGTTGCTCTACCAGCTGAGCTATAGGGGCACATCGGCGTCATTAAATAAACACTGCGAAATTAGCAAGATTAAAAATAAATTTCTTTTGAGTTTGTCTTTCTACTCCAGTCTGTTCGCCCTTGCCAGAAGGACTACAGCGCAAAGTCCTACCAAAGAAATATATATTGCAGCGGGTGCTGCATTTACCAAATCCTCAAGACTGGCTTGCTCATGTACACGAGTAGACAAAGTATTAAAGTTAAACGGCCTTAATAACAAAGTTGCCGGCAATTCCTTTACACAATCGACAAATACCAAAAGCATCGCAGACCCAAGTGAGCCCTTTATTATTGGTAAGTAAATTCTTTTTAAAATAGATACTCTATTTTTCCCCAGAGATCGTGCTGCATGCTCCAAATTTGGAGAAATTCGCCCCAGTGCTGCCTCTGTTGCTCCCTGACCAATAGCAAAAAACCTTACAATGTAAGCAAGGATTATTGCAAAGGAAGTTCCAGTAAAAATTAAACCTACATCAATTTGCGTTAAATAGAAAATCGCATCAGCAAGGGCATTGTCCAAGATTGCAAGTGGAATTAGTATACCAACACCAAGAACAGCTCCCGGTACAGCGTACCCAATTGTTGTAACTGGCATTGTAACTTTTGGTAATCTACCGTTGACCGATTTCATTCCAAAAACCATAAAAATGCTCAGAATTACTGTAACAACCGCTGCGACTGTTCCAATAAATACTGTATTGAATGTAGCATCGATTAATCCTTTATCTATAAACAAGTGAGGATTACTCATAGAATGCTCTAGTAAAATTATAAGCGGCAATGCAAAGCCCAATAAAACTGGCACCAAACAACACAAAAATACCAAAATATTTGATAAACCGCTCAACCTAATTTTCTGAACTGTCTTATGCTTCGAAGACATGTTGAAAAATTGCATTTTCCTTCTGGAAAGTTTTTCTAGGCTAACCAGCAAAATCACAATCGTTAAGACCACACAAGCAAGCTGTGCTGCACCGCCTACATTACTTGATTGCAACCAGACACTAAATATACCAGTAGTAAGTGTCTGAACAGCAAAGTAATCTACTGTCCCAAAGTCATTTACTGTCTCCATCATCACAATAGCTACCCCTGCAGCTATTGCAGGTCGAGCGAGTGGTAAGTTTATTTTGAAAAAACGCTGTGATGAAAGTGCCCCCAAGGAACGGGCCACTTCTTCAACGCTGGAGGTTTGGTCTCGGAACGCTGCTCTAGTTAACAAGTAAACATAGGGATAAAGAGATAGGCTTAATACGAAAACAGCCGCCCCAAAAGATCTAATCTCAGGAAACCAATAATCTCTGGCACTTGACCAACCAAAAACATCCCTAAGAGCTGACTGAACTGGACCTGCATACTCTAACAAGTCAACTAGAGCGTAGGCTCCAACATATCCTGGGATAGCCAACGGCATCAGTAGAGCCCATTGCAACCAACTCGACCCAATAAATCTATACCTGACTACAAACCAGGCGCTGAAAGTTCCAATTACTCCAGCAATGGCGCCGACAGATATCATCAGTAGAACTGTATTAGAAATGTATCGCGGAAGAGTGGTGGAAATTAAATGAGGCCAAATATTATTGGCTGGGAAAAATGCGATAAAAATGACTGAGACTATTGGTAATAATATTAGCGCCGAAATAGATATTGCGCAGATCGCCCAACCACCATTGGCATTCACTAATGATTTATTTTGACCAGATAAGGACGAATTTAAAAAAGCCAATTTTGAATTCCAAACAATTAAGTAAGCTAGCTAAAACTTTGAGCGCAAACCTAGTGATAGATGTATAAGAATGTAAATATTAATGTACGATAAATTTTGTCGCAGCAATCCGCAAGTTGCCAGAAATTTATGGCTATCTTAAGGCTCTATCAAGTCACTAGTTTACATGCCTAGAGCTGATTTATACATACTAAGAACGGCCTCTTCCTCAGCCAAATCCTGCAAATCCCTTCTTCTAAGCACGACTATTTTTCGTAAAATCTTTGTATCATAACCTCGACCTTTAGCTTCAGCCATAACCTCTTTTTGTTGATCTGAGATACTTCGTTTTTCTATCTCTAGATTTTCAAACCTTTCAACGAACTGTCTTAACTCATCAGCTGTAACTCGATAGGCACTACCACTATTCTCATCCATAAATAATTTCCTTTTTTGTTATTCGGGTTACTCTGTGGTTGTAAATATAACAAGGTTTCGAATAAGCTTTTTACAATAATTTTTTTTAACAGTAGTAGAGCCACATGATATTTGTACTTGTTTGGGGAGGAGCAGCATTATCAATATTTGGATTAATTGGTCTATTATTCAGTATGTATAAGGTTGCGTTGGCTAAAAAAAAGAGTTCATCAGATGAAGAACTTCGTAAGTCTATTCAAGGAGCGATGCCCCTTAACTTAGCATCGTTATTTCTGTCGGTTTTAGGCTTAATGTCAGTTACCATCGGAGTTCTAGTTACTTAATAAAGAAATTGATTCATATTCAAAATTTGATATATGTTATTTAACACTCTAAAAGAGGCATGTATGGGACCCGATATCACATCATTTTTTGACGAAGCTACCAATACTATTTCGTATATTGTTTGCGATCCGAATGGTTCATCCTGCGCTATAATTGACAGTGTCTTAGATTTTGATTTTGCTTCAGGCCGTACTGATACAAGATCTGCCGACAAACTGATAAACTTCGTAAAAGAAAACAAACTTGATGTTCAATGGCTTTTAGAAAGCCATGTACACGCCGATCACCTGTCAGCTGCACCATATATACAAATGGAAGTTGGTGGAAAAATCGGCATAGGATCGCACATTACCGATGTCCAAGAAACCTTTGGAAAGATTTTTAATGAGGGAACAGAATTTCAACGCGATGGCAGCCAATTTGACAAGTTATTTGTAGAGGGAGATACGTTTCATATTGGACAGCTGCGAGGAGACGTCTTGCACACTCCTGGTCATACACCTGCATGTATGACTTACGTAATCGGTGATGCTGCGTTTGTCGGAGACACTCTATTTATGCCTGATTTTGGAACCGCTAGATGTGATTTCCCAGGTGGATCCTCAGAAAACCTATTCTCGTCAATCCAGAAAATTTTATCCCTTCCTGATGCTACTCGTATTTTCGTTGGTCATGATTACAAGGCGCCAGGTCGGGAGCATTATGCATGGGAAACTACCGTGGGCGAGCAAAAGAAAAAAAATATTCATATAAAATCAGGAAAATCAAAAGAGGATTTTGTTAAATTGCGAGACGAGCGTGATGCTAAACTTGCAATGCCTAAGCTGATAGTTCCCTCACTTCAGATAAATATGAGGGCCGGTAATATGCCTGAGCCTGATGAGCAAGGCGATGTGTTTCTAAAAGTTCCAATCAACAAAATGTAATTGAATCCCAACTACGCCGAAGGATTGAAATAATCAAATGATTATAGACTGGATTTATGGACTAGTGGGTGGACTGTTTATTGGCCTAGGTGGGTTAGTATTACTAATTTTTAACGGGCGTATTATGGGAGCGAGTGGAATTTTAGGCCAGCTAATAGACGGCAAACAGGACAAGGAAAACCTTGAGAGAATCGTATTTTTAATTGGAGTGATCGCTGGGCCTTTGATTATTTTACAATTTTCCGATTTCAGCACAACAAATGTGACCAGTAATACGACTCAGCTTGTTCTTGCTGGACTATTGGTCGGCGCGGGCACAAGGATTGCTAATGGTTGTACTTCTGGCCATGGGGTCTGCGGCATATCGCGTTTGTCGTTAAGGGGCCTGCTCGCAACTGCTGTCTATATTGCAGCAGGAGCCCTGACAATGGTAACTCTGAGGACTTTTTGGGGATTAATATGAGTAGGTTATTAGTATCTTTTATATCGGGTTTGCTCTTTGGTGTTGGCCTTTTAATTTCAGGGATGACAGACACCGCAAAGGTACAAGGTTGGCTTGATATATTGGGCCAGTGGGACCCCACATTAGCTTTTGTAATGGGGGGAGCTATAATTCCAATGACTGCAGCGTGGGCTATCACCGCTAAGAAAGCACCCTTTTTCGACTATAGCTTTTCAATGCCGTCAAACAAAACAATCGATTTTAAGTTACTATCTGGATCAGTTTTATTCGGCATGGGATGGGCGTTAGCGGGCCTATGTCCAGGACCGGCTATTGCGGCATTGGGTTTTGGAGGTAATGGAATTATTCTCTTTTTTGTATCTATGGTAATTGGTATGATATTAACAAAACCAATTCGAATGGGATCTATATCAACTGCAGATGGCTAGGTCAGGTAGGAATAGTAAAAATGAACCCTGTTTTTATTGATAAAAACTATCATGTTTCACCGCAAATTGAGCCACATCAAATAGCAGAAATTGCTGAGAAAGGTTTCGTTAAAATCATTTGCAATAGGCCCGATGTAGAAGTCCCAGAATGGTATAGTAGCTCTGTGATGGAAAAGTTAGCAGAGGAAGCAGGAATTGATTTTGAGTTGTTAGAATTGACGCATCAAACGATGACACCTGAGAATATTGCAAAACAGAGACAATTTTTTATCAATACAAATGGACCCGTATTAGCATACTGTGCGTCAGGCACGAGGTGTAGTGTGATATGGGCTTTAGGCGAAGCAGCCTCAGGGACCGATATAAATTACATTTTGGAAAAAACATCGGCCGCTGGTTATAACTTAAGTGGTCTAGAGGCTGCAATGCGAAGTTTATCTGATAAATAAATTTTAATTTTTTGCGAAGCTTCAAAATAATAGCAAAAAATTATTTTTGGTCATATTGACACACCCTTAATTAAGATTAAATCCAACCAGACGCATGGGGTGCCATGTCAGACCACATTTAAAAAGAAATGTGGTTTTTATCATATTATGGAGGAATATATGACTAAAACTAAACTTACACGTAGAAGTGTAATGCAGACCGGTGCTGTTGCTGGCGCAGGGTTGGCTATGCCGACTATTCTAACTGCTGGAAGCCATTCTGGCTTTGCCAATGCTCCAACTGGTTCAAGTGTAACCTTAGGTTTTAATGTACCACAATCAGGTCCCTACGCGGATGAGGGTGCAGACGAACTACGAGCTTACAAACTTGCCGTGGAGCACCTAAACGGTGAGGGCGACGGCGGAATGCTACAAACGTTCAGCTCCAAAGCCTTAGACGGTACAGGAATTTTGGGCAAAAAAGTTGAGTACGTAACTGGCGATACCCAAACCAAGCCAGACGCTGCTCGTGCTTCAGCTCGCTCGATGATCGAAAAAGATGGTGCTATAATGATAACAGGTGGCTCATCGTCTGGTGTGGCAGTTGCCGTACAAGCTCTGTGTCAAGAAGCTGGAATTATTTTTATGGCTGGCTTGACCCACTCAAACGATACTACCGGTAAAGACAAAAAAGCCAATGGGTTTAGACATTTCTTCAACTCATACATGACAGGTGCTGCGCTAGCTCCAGTTCTAGCGGACCGTTATGGATCTGATAGAAAGGCATATCACCTCACTGCAGACTATAACTGGGGTTATACGACTGAAGAAGCTGTTCGGAATTCAACAGAAGCTTTGGGTTGGGAAACTGTGGCAGCAGTGAAAACGCCGTTATCACAGACAGACTTTTCATCTTATGTAGCTCCAGTTCTTAACTCTGGTGCAGACGTTCTTGTTCTTAACCACTACGGCGGTAATATGGTTAATTCGCTTACATCCGCTGTTGAGTTTGGTCTAAGAGCTGCCCAAGCGAACGGTAAAAATTTCGAAATCGTTGTACCATTATATTCCCGTCTCATGGCGAAGGGCGCAGGTAAAAACGTTGCCGGAATCTTTGGAACAACTGGATGGCATTGGTCATTAGAAAATACTGCCGGTTCACGCTACGCAGGTACTAACGCATTCGTTAAATCATTTGGTGAAAAGTATGGCTTTCCACCATCACAAGCCGCACACACGTGCTATTGCCAAACTTTGCTATATGCAGATGCTGTGCAACGTGGAGGTTCTTTCAACCCATGCTCAGTTGTTGAGGCACTTGAAGGCTTTGAATTCGATGGCATGGGCAACGGCCCAACACTTTATCGTGCTGAAGATCACCAGTGCATCAAAGACGTTCTGGTCGTTAGAGGGAAAGAGAACCCTGCGAATGACTTTGACTTACTTGAGCTTGTGGACGTCACACCTGCAGAAGCAGTCACATTCGACCCTGCGATCTTTGGTGGTGAATTAGGTTCATGTAATCCAGGCGCATAACTATTACCAAGGCCTCCATACTATTGGAGGCCTTTTTGCCCTTTTAAATCACCACAATTTCGAATAATGGACAGGCGATTTGTACGCCATGCTTGGGGGTTATATGGACCAAATTATTCTTCAGATACTAAACGGTTTAGACAAAGGTAGCGCCTATGCTCTCATTGCGCTTGGCCTTACTCTAATTTTTGGCACACTCGGAGTAGTAAACTTTGCCCACGGCGCTTTATTCATGCTTGGGGCATTTTGTGCGATTACTTTCAGTAGAATACTCTCTCTATCAAAAGTAGTTGTGGATGAAACCCAAAAAGATTTTCTTGGTAATCCCTTGAAAGTTGATGTTCCGTATATATACGATTGGTTTGGAGAAAGCGCCGGGCAAGTGCTAATAAATTGGTCAGTACCACTAGCTATTCTCTTTGCAATACCGGTTATGATTATAATCGGCGTAGTGATGGAACGAGGCTTAATTAAACATTTTTACAAAAGGCCTCATGCCGACCAAATTTTAGTCACTTTTGGTCTTGCTATCGTACTGCAAGAAATCATTAAGTACTACTTTGGGGCAAATCAAATTCCAAATCCGGCTCCAGAAGCCTTTATTGGTTCATTCGATTTTGGTGCAGCTATCGGTTTGAAGGCGGGTACGATTATTTATCCATATTGGCGAATAGTATACTTTTGTTTTGCTATGCTTCTAATTGGATCAGTGTTTGCATTTTTACAATTTACAACATTTGGTATGGTCGTACGGGCTGGTATGGCAGATCGAGAAACAGTCGAACTCCTTGGAATAAATATAGACAAAAGATTTACCATAATGTTTGGCGTTGCAGCTGCTGTTGCCGGCCTAGCTGGTGTTATGTATACACCGATCAATCCTCCCAACTACCATATGGGCATGGATTTTCTCGTTATTTCATTTGTTGTAGTCGTTGTTGGAGGAATGGGATCGCTTCCCGGGGCGGTAGCGGCCGGCCTTCTTCTTGGCATATTGGAAAGCTTTGCTTCTATGAGACAAGTTATCGAAGCTCTGCCAGGTATTAATCAGGTTGTGATTTACCTTGCAGCAATTGTCATTCTATTGACACGACCCCGCGGTTTGATGGGCCGAAAAGGTGTCATGGAGGAATAATTATGTTAGGACTAAATAGAAAAGATGCCAGTTTATTGCTTATTGTGGCTATACTCGTCGCTTTAGCCCCAATATTTTTAAACCCTTTTCCTGAGCAATCAGGATTAGCGCAGTTTAACGCTGGGTACCCAGATTTAATGCAACGCTTTGTGATATTTGGTATATTTGCGATTGGCTTCAATATCTTGTTTGGACTAACCGGATATTTATCGTTTGGGCATGCGGCATTTCTTGGAGCGGGATCTTATGCTGGTGTTTGGATGTTAAAACTACTCACCATAAATGTTATTCCAGCCATAATTATTTCAACTGCTGTTGCCGGAATTTTCGCACTAATAATTGGGTTTATCTCACTTCGCCGCTCCGGAATATATTTTTCGATTTTGACCCTAGCTTTTGCACAAATGTCATTCGCCTTGGCGGCTTCAGTTTTGACACCAATAACTGGAGGAGAAACTGGATTACAAACAGCATTAGATGATCCAAGAATTTTAGATAGTACAAATACTACTGGGAACATCCCTGCTCCATCTATTTTTGGATTGCAGATGGGTGATAGTTTTCAAATTAGTTTAGGAGGATGGCTATGGACGTTCAATGTCGGTTATTATCTCTCTGCTATTGTAATGCTATCCGCTTTTTATTTAGCGATCCGGATTTTTAGATCACCATTTGGGATAATGTTGCGCGCGATTAAGTCTAATCAGCAGAGACTTAACTATACTGGCTTGAACACAAAGCCGTATATGCTTGCATGCTTTGTGATATCTGGAATGTACGCTGGTCTGGCTGGTGGTTTAATGGTTTCTATGGATCCTCTTGCCGGGGCCGAAAGAATGCAATGGACAGCTTCAGGAGAAGTTGTCCTCATGACCATTCTTGGTGGCGTTGGTACGTTGATTGGTCCAGTACTTGGCGCTGGCTTAATCAAATACTTTGAAAATATCTTTTCAAAAATAAATGATAATCTTCTTCATAAGTGGTTTGCATTTATGCCAGACGGGGCCGAAGATTTTATTGTTTCAATTATATACCCATTCGTAGGTAAAGGGTGGCACCTTACTTTAGGTCTAATATTTATGGCAGTAATTATCTTTTTACCTGGCGGATTAGTGGAACTTGGGCAGAAGGTAGCTTCTATTTTTAAGAAGAGAGGTTCAACACCAAGTAACAACCCAAATACAGAACCTGCAGAGTAGAGGAAAATACATGGGAATCCTAGAGGTACAAAATGTAGGAAAGCGCTTTGGCGGATTACAAGCGCTGCAAGATGTAAACCTGAGCGTAAAAGAAAACACAATTCACGCGATAATAGGTCCAAATGGTGCAGGTAAGTCGACTTTGCTAAATTGTCTTGTAGGCAAGCTTATTCCCGATACCGGCACAGTCCAATTTGATGGAAATTCAGTTCTTGGAAGATCTCCCTACGAGATAAACCAGATGGGAATATCTCGCGTTTTTCAAACACCTGAAATATTTGGTGATTTGACTGTAATGGAAAACATGATGATCCCAATTTTTGCCAAGAGGGACGGATCATTTGCATTGGATGCAATATCAGATTTCATGAAGCATAAGGATATATTGGAAGCTGCTGAAAAAGTCTTAGAAGAGATGAATATGTCAAATAAGCGCTCGATGCAGGCATCTTCTATGTCCAGAGGGGATAAAAGACGTTTAGAAATTGGAATGTGTCTAAGCCAAGAACCTCGCTTACTTTTATTGGATGAACCAACTGCTGGCATGGCTCGTGCTGATACTAACAATACAATAGACTTGTTGAAGCAAATCGGAGATGAGCGCGATATAACAATTGCGATCATTGAGCATGATATGCATGTGGTTTTCTCGTTAGCCAATAGGATTACAGTCTTGGCGCAAGGAACTCCGTTAGTCGAAGATGTACCAGATAAAATTAAGGGACATCCAAAAGTAAAAGAGGCCTACCTTGGTGAAACGGCGCATTAGGGAGATACTTAATGAGTAAAAATTTAGCCTTAGAAACACATGCACCAGCATATTTATCTGTTCACGATATACACGCCTACTATGGTGAAAGCTATATTGTACAAGGTGTAAGCTTTAATGTGCATGAAGGGGAAATACTTGCGCTTCTTGGTCGAAATGGGGCAGGAAAAACCTCAACCCTCAGAACTATAGCAAGATTAGACAATCCTGAGCTTGTAAAAGGTGAAATATGGCTAGATCATAAAAGTTTACATGCTATGAAAAGCTATGAGGCTGCAACTAATGGAATTGCGTTAGTACCAGAAGATCGGCGCATAATTCCAGGGCTGTCAGTGGAAGAGAATATTCAACTCGCGCAGATAGCTGAACCGATAGGCTGGGGCCTGGATAGAATATACGATCTTTTCCCTCGACTAGGCGAGCGAAGAAAGCAAGAAGGTACTACTTTATCAGGTGGAGAACAGCAAATGCTGTCAATAGGAAGAGCTTTAGCGCGAGACATCAAAGTGTTACTTCTTGACGAACCCTATGAAGGACTAGCCCCTGTAATTGTAGATGAAATTGAAAAAACTTTAAACGTGATTAAAGAACAAGGCATCACGACCGTTATTGTGGAACAGAATGCTGTAAGGGCTTTAGAACTTGCTGATCGGTCAGTTATTCTAGATACAGGTGGCGTCGTATTTGACGGCACTGCAAAAGAAGTTTTAGATAACTCGGAATTACGCTCAGAATACTTGGCAATCTAAGAAAATTTCTCTGGCAAGACAGTTCTGCAGCTGTTTAAATACTAAAAAAGTAACAGGAAAGTAAAATGTCTGATCAAATTTACCCACCAAGTGCGGAATTCGTCGCAAACGCTAAAATTAATAAGTCAGACTATGACAATATGTATGCCGAGTCCATCAATAACCCAGATAACTTCTGGAGCGAACATGGTAAGCGTGTTGATTGGATTAAACCATATTCAAAAATAAAAGATGTCGATTATTCATACCCTAATGTATCTATAAAGTGGTTCGAGGACGGTCAACTAAATGTATCAGCAAATTGCATTGATAGACATCTAGAAAAACGTAGAGACCAAACTGCAATCATATGGGAGGGTGACAATCCAGATGATAGCAAACACATTAGTTATTCTGAACTTCACCGCCAGGTATGTAAACTATCAAATGTTTACAAGAAACTTGGTGTAAAGAAAGGTGACAGGGTAGTACTCTATATTCCAATGATACCGGAAGCAGCATATGCAATGCTGGCATGCGCAAGAATTGGAGCAATTCATTCAATAGTCTTTGCAGGCTTTTCGCCTGAAGCATTAGCGTCTCGCATAGAAGATTGTGGAGCGTCACTACTAGTTACAGCTGATGAAGCTCCTCGCGGAGGCAAAATAACACCACTTAAAACAAATGTGGATAAAGCGTTAAATATTTGTGGTGACATCAATACACTTGTCGTTGAAAGAACAAACGGCGATGTGCCAATGAAAAGTGACCGAGATTATAGCTACAGCGCTCTAATGGCGGATGCAGCAGAAGATTATACTCCAGAGGCGATGAATGCGGAGGATCCCCTTTTTATTTTATACACTTCTGGTTCAACCGGAAAACCCAAAGGCGTTTTGCATACGTCGGGAGGCTATCTAGTTTGGGCATCGTTAACACACGAGTATGTTTTTGACTATCATGACGGAGATATATACTGGTGTACAGCGGACGTAGGATGGGTGACTGGCCATAGTTACATCGTTTATGGGCCACTGGCAAATGGTGCCACAACAGTAATGTTCGAAGGAGTACCAACTTATCCCGATGCATCTCGTTTCTGGCAAGTTTGTGACAAACATAAAATTAACCAATTCTACACAGCACCAACAGCTATACGAGCATTAATGGGGCAAGGCTCCGAATTTGTTGAAAAATGTGACTTATCGTCATTAAAAGTGCTTGGAACTGTAGGTGAACCCATCAATCCTGAGGCTTGGAATTGGTATAATGAAGTAGTGGGTAAAGGCAGGTGTCCAATCGTTGATACATGGTGGCAGACCGAAACTGGAGGCCATTTACTTACTCCCATACCTGGTGCAATTGCTACAAAGCCAGGGTCAGCTACCTTCCCATTCTTTTCGATACAACCAGTAATTCTTGATCCTCAAACCGGTCAAGAATTAACTGATAAGGAATGTGAGGGCGTATTGTGTATAAAAGACAGTTGGCCCGGCCAAATGAGAAGTGTTTACGGTGATCACGAGAGGTTTATCAAAACCTATTTTTCAGATTATAAGGGTTACTATTTCACAGGGGATGGATGCCGCAGAGACGCAGATGGTTACTACTGGATTACTGGACGCGTAGATGATGTAATAAACGTTTCAGGGCATCGAATGGGAACTGCTGAAGTAGAAAGTGCATTAGTCGCTCACGAACAAGTTTCCGAGGCGGCAGTTGTAGGTTACCCTCATGATATAAAGGGACAAGGAATATACTGTTACGTTACCTTAATGGCAGGTGAAAAACCAACAGAAGAATTGCGAAAAGAGCTTCGTGACTGGGTCCGTAAAGAGATCGGTCCAATTGCGTCACCGGACTTGGTTCAGTGGGCACCCGGTCTTCCCAAAACGCGTTCAGGGAAAATAATGCGCCGCATTTTAAGAAAAATTGCTGAGGACGATTTTAATAGTTTGGGAGATACTTCTACTTTAGCTGAACCAGCTGTTGTTGAGGACTTAATCGAAAACCGAATGAATAGAAAGTAAAGCGTGAAATTATATCACGATAGATTGTAAAATTCGTAGGCTGTAATAAAATTCTTTCCTTTTATTGAAAAAACTGGCACACGCAGTGGCGTGTTTGCCCCTTTTCTTTGATCATTCTTGAATTTAGGTGTAATATGAAATGATAGGGCAAAATTGCGTCGTATAGGAATAACATGACAAAAAAAAATCGAGATCAGGACGTAGAATTTATTCAATCGCTAGCTAAACTCCTCAACCAAAATGAGCTAACAGAATTGGAAGTAAGCCGCGAATACGGGGAAACAGATAAGATAAACGTGCGGGTCAGTAAGTCTGGATCACCACAAGCTTATCAGGTTGCAACACAACAACCCAGTATGGCTCCTGCTATAGCACCGATGGCGCAAGAAGGATCATCGGATCAAAATATCAATGACCCAGTTTCACATCCAGGAGCAGTTACCTCACCAATGGTGGGTACAGTCTACATGCAAGCGGAGCCTGGAGCTGAGCCGTTTATATCTGTTGGAAGTTCAGTGTCTGAGGGAGACACGTTGCTGATTGTCGAAGCAATGAAAACAATGAACCAAATTCCATCACCAAAGTCAGGGACAGTTAAACGCATATTTGTTGAAGACGGTGCTGCAGTTGAATTTGGATCACCATTAGTCGTTGTGGAATAAGAGCACTGAATGTTTGACAAAATTTTAATTGCGAACCGTGGCGAAATAGCACTCCGGGTCATTCGCGCATGTCAAGAAATGGGCATTCAAACAGTGGCAGTACACTCTACTGCAGACAGTGATGCAATGCATGTTCGTATGGCTGATGAGAGTGTATGCGTTGGACCTCCTTCGGGTCTAGAATCTTATCTCTCAATGCCAGCTATACTTGCAGCATGTGAAATATCAGGCGCACAGGCAATACACCCAGGTTATGGATTTCTTTCTGAAAATGCTAACTTTGTTCAAGCGGTGGAAGATCATGGACTTAAATTCATTGGACCAACTGCCGAACATATTCGAATTATGGGTGATAAGATTACAGCAAAAGATACTATGAAGGCACTTGGGGTGCCATGCGTGCCTGGATCTGAAGGCGGTGTAGATAGCCTGAATGATGCGCATGAAGTAGCTGCAGATATCGGATATCCAGTGATTATCAAGGCAACCGCGGGTGGCGGTGGTCGAGGAATGAAGGTTGCCAGAACTGCTAAAGAACTTGAAAGTGCTTTCTTAACTGCTAGGGCGGAAGGCAAGGCTGCTTTTGGCAATGACGAAGTTTATATAGAGAAATATCTCACAACTCCCAGACATATTGAGATACAGGTGTTTGGTGATGGCAAAGGTAGAGCTGTACATTTGGGTGAACGAGACTGTTCACTTCAGCGACGCCATCAAAAAGTTTTAGAGGAAGCGCCAGGCCCTTGTATCTCAAACAAAGAACGCAAGCTAATTGGAAAAACATGCGCAGATGCAGTTGCTAAAATTGATTACATAGGTGCCGGCACCATCGAATTTTTATATGAGAATGGAGAATTTTACTTCATTGAAATGAACACAAGACTTCAAGTTGAGCACCCAGTAACGGAGGCCATATTTGGCGTAGACTTAGTGAGAGAACAAATTCGCGTTGCATCAGGACAACCACTTTCATTTGTACAGGAGCAGCTTGAAATAAATGGCCATTCAATTGAAGTACGCATTAATGCTGAAAAATTACCTAACTTTTCGCCTAGTCCTGGAAAAGTAACCGCTTATCATGCTCCAGGTGGGCTTGGGGTAAGAATGGATAGCGCACTTTACAATGGCTACTCAATTCCACCTTACTACGATAGTCTTATCGGAAAGTTGATTGTCCATGGTGAGAATAGAAAAGAAGCAATAGCACGATTAAGACGAGCTTTGGGTGAATTAATCATAGATGGTATAGACACTACTGTTCCATTATTTGAAGAACTTCTTAATGAAGATGATATCTTAAACGGTGATTATAATATTCATTGGTTAGAGAAGTGGTTAGATAGTAGCTTCAAGTAGGCATCTATTCCGAGCTATTTAATTATACATTTGCTTTGTATCGGTTTGTTTGCCAATCTCAAGACACATAACAATACTGAAGTAATTATTGTATGACTGGAGAGCTGACACCAGACATTCTACTATCCGCATATCGTGCGGGTATTTTTCCTATGGCCGAAAGTGCGACCGACGAAAGCATCTTTTGGGTAGATCCAAAATATAGAGGAATTATGCCACTGAATAACTTCCATGTTTCAAAGTCTCTACGACGAGCAATATTAAAACTGGATTATCATATTTCCGTAAATACAAGTTTTAAGGAAGTAATAAAAATGTGTGCTGAGAGACCCGAAACATGGATTAATCATGATATACTAACCAATTATTGTCTATTACACCAAATCGGACATGCGCATTGCCTTGAAGTTTGGTCTGACAAAAAACTAGTTGGAGGTATATATGGCGTATCGATTGGAGCAGTATTTTTCGGTGAAAGTATGTTTTCAAAAAAAAATAATGCATCTAAGATAGCACTGGCTTATTTAGTAGATAGACTAAAAGCAACAGGCTTTAAACTATTTGATACTCAATTTTTAACACCACATTTGGCCAGCCTAGGTGCTATTGAAATTCCAAAGACAAAGTACAAAGTTTTGTTATTCCAAGCTGTTGAAGAAACTGCAAATTTCAATTCAAACGACTATTCACCCGATGCATCAGCCATAGCACAACGAAGAGCCCAAACATCGTAACGAGCATGGTCCAAAGGGTTCAATGCAGGTGAAGAGGCTATCATCCATCCGTCAAAAATATTTGTCTGCTCTGGATCTTCACTTATTACCAGACGTACAAATGCATCTCCTGCGGGATTATTTAGAGGAAAGCGGCATCCTTTTAACAGCACTGACAGGGTTCCAAAAACAGCAGTATCTCCAGAATAAAGTGGAATGTCCTCTACCTTCCCACTAACTTTATCCAATCCTCTTAAGATGGCTCCATCTGCAATTTCCGTTTTTACTTCTTGGGATACCAAAAACCCTGGCAAAGAGAGACTAAAAATTAAAAACCAAAGAACTGGTTTAAACATTATTCATCCTTGCCAGTGACAAACTTCATAAGTAATGAAATGAAACTTACTGCACCCTGCGTTTCACTAAACTCTGAACCATCTGTCATAAAGTCGAAGGATCCACCTGGTAGTATTTCAACAAAACTTCCACCCAAAAGTCCTTCAGATGATATAATTGCAGCACTATCATCAGGCATCTGGTATTCTGGCTTTATAGACAATCGAGCAATAGCCTGAAAAGTTTCTGGATCTAAACTCAAATTTGAGACACTACCAATTTTAACTCCGGCTAGCCGGACATCTGTCCCAACCGTAATACCTTCAGCTGACCTAAACTTCGCATTAACTGTATACTGACCAGCGCTGAATCCAACGTCTGAGAATCTCCAAAGGAAGACCGCAAAGATGATTGCGATACCCAGCACCGTTGCCCCGACGATTGTCTCTCCTACGTTCCTCGACATCATTCATTCTCTTATGTCACTGTGGAATCCATGGTTCATAATCAGCAGCTTTTGTTGCTTTCGCACTCCGCATTGATCCAGAAGGTGCATAAGCTAAAGGAGATCCTGTCAAATTCTCCTGATGCGGTTTCTCCCATTTCTTTTTCACGACCCTTTCTTCGGATGGTGGTTTATCCCAAGTTTTGTGAAGCCATCCATGCCATTCTGGACTAACCCTGCTAGCCTCCACTTCTCCGTTATAAATGACCCATCTACGATTATCTTGACGATCACGGAAGTACAAGTTCCCCTGATCATCTTGTCCAACCTTTACACCTTTTCTCCAGGTAAAAATTTGTGTTCCAATTGTCTGACTGTTCCACCAGGTGAAAATTCGCGAAAAGAAACTTCCTAGTCCCATAAAATTCTCCAGCAATATTTTGCCATTTAATAACTAATTCAACGATATGCTTTGTTTACTTAACACTTCTGTTAACTTGCACTAGCAGGCTCTTTCTGTTTATCGGCGTAAATCATAAGCGGCTTGGCTTCCGTTGAAGTTATTACTTCATCGTTGATTACTACTTCACTAACCTCTTCCATGCCTGGCAATTCAAACATAGTGTCTAGTAACGTATTCTCTAGTATAGAACGTAATCCACGAGCTCCTGTTTTTCGCTCTATCGCTTTCTCAGCTATCGCCTCTAATGCATCTTCGGTGAAGGTTAGTTTAGTATCCTCAATCTCGAAAAGTCGTTGATATTGTTTAATTAAAGCATTCTTGGGCTGGGTTAAGATCGTAACGAGAGCATCTTTATCCAAATCCTCCAACGTAGCAAGAACAGGTAAACGCCCAACAAATTCTGGGATCAGCCCAAACTTCAAAAGATCTTCAGGTTCTAGTTGCTTAAATATTTCCCCAATACCACGTTCATCAATATCACGCACATCGGCACCAAAACCCATAGCACTGCCCTTGCCGCGTTGAGAAATCACTCTATCCAAGCCAGCAAAAGCGCCACCACATATAAATAATATATTTGTTGTATCTACCTGTAAAAATTCCTGCTGAGGGTGTTTTCTTCCGCCTTGCGGCGGTACGCTCGCAACCGTGCCTTCCATTAACTTGAGTAAAGCCTGCTGAACCCCTTCACCGGAAACATCTCTCGTGATAGAGGGATTCTCTGATTTTCTAGTAATTTTATCGACTTCATCAATGTAAACTATACCGCGCTGAGCGCGCTCAACATTATATTCAGCCGACTGAAGAAGTTTTAAGATAATGTTCTCAACATCCTCTCCCACATAGCCAGCTTCAGTTAATGTAGTAGCATCAGCCATCGTAAAAGGAACATCTAATATACGAGCGAGAGTTTGTGCTAACAAAGTTTTTCCACACCCAGTTGGGCCTATTAAAAGAATGTTAGACTTTGAGAGCTCTATATCACTGGATTTGGATGAATGATTGAGTCTCTTGTAATGGTTATGTACGGCTACTGACAGCACCCGCTTAGCCATTTCTTGGCCAATCACGTAGTCATCCAAAACATCACAGATTTCTCGTGGAGTAGGAACTCCATCAGTAGATTTTAAACCAGTTGCTTTAGTTTCTTCACGAATTATGTCCATGCATAATTCGACACATTCATCACAGATAAAGACAGTAGGGCCAGCAATAAGCTTCCTTACCTCGTGCTGGCTTTTTCCACAAAAGCTGCAGTAAAGGGTGTTTTTGCTATCCGAACCTGACCGAGATGACATATTAATCCTTTCAAAGCCCTAAAGTTCTATTATTCCAGCCTTCTTCTTTACGCTAATTGTAGGGTACTCAGTAGCAAGCTACAATGGTATTTTAAATTTTTATAATTAGCTATTGTATTATTTTTCATCATCACTTGTACGCTTCGTTACGATTTCATCAATAAGGCCCCACTCCTTAGCATCCTCAGGAGACATAAAGTTATCACGTTCAAGGGCTGCCTCGACAGTCTCAAATTTTTGTCCAGTATGATGAACATAGATTTCATTCAATCGTTTCTTAAGCTTTAAAGTTTCTTCAGCGTGTATCATTATATCGGTCGCCTGCCCTTCATAACCACCAGAAGGTTGATGAACCATTACTCGGCTGTTTGGTAGCGAGAAACGCATACCCTTCTCCCCAGCAGTCAGCAAAAGCGATCCCATGGAGGCCGCTTGCCCTATAACAAGTGTAGATACTTTTGGCTTAATATACTGCATTGTATCATAAATG
>Ga0208127_1000292_pt1 | contig 25933 bp, 28 predicted proteins | sample ETNtaG_6_FD_185751 | JGI IMG/M metagenome (GOLD analysis project Ga0208127, IMG submission 185751) | Marine microbial and viral communities from oxygen minimum zone, Eastern Pacific Ocean - ETNP201306SV45 (SPAdes) (version 2) | ecosystem: Environmental > Aquatic > Marine > Oceanic ... | reverse complement strand
GTTTCCCTGATAATAGTTTTGACTTAGCAGGTTTTTCTTTAGGAGTAGTTAATGAAAATGAAATTATAGGCCAGGACGGTCCTATGAATAATGATATTTTAATTGGCATTGAGTCCTCTGGTTTTCACTCCAATGGTTTTTCTCTATTACGAAAAGTAATTAAAGACCACGAAATAGATCTGCATGCTCAATGGAAAGGTGAAGAGATAGGAGAATTTCTTTTGAAGCCTACTCATATCTACGTATCTGAGATTTTAGCATTGAAAAAAATTGTCTCAATAAATGCAATTTCTCATATAACTGGAGGAGGGTTTATCGAAAATATCCCAAGGATGTTAAGTAAACATCAAAAGGCCATTATCGAACACGAATTCAGTGACTGGCCAGCAGGAAAATACTTCGAATGGCTTATGCAAACAGCAGATATCCCTAAAGAAAATATGCTTGATACCTTTAATTGCGGAGTTGGGCTAATCTTATCTGTTAATGAAGCCGATGAGGAAAATGTATTGGGCGCTCTGAATCAGAGGTATTTTGCGAAACGTATCGGTAGAATTGAAGATAAAGAAGAGAACGAAGAGCCTATTGTTTTTGTCTAATTTAAAATGAGTAATTTCAATGTTGCTGTTCTAATTTCAGGAAATGGCTCTAACTTACAAGCCATTATTGATAAATTTCAAAAGGATGAATTAGTCAACCTCTCTTGTGTAATAAGCAATAAAAAAGATGCTTATGGTCTTGTTAGAGCTGAAAAAGCCAAGATTGATCATTATTTTATAGACAATAAAAATTTTCCTTCTAGAGAAGAATTTGAACAGGCCTTAATAAATATACTGAACAAGTATGAACCGGATTTAGTTGTCTTAGCTGGCTTTATGAGGATCCTGAGCGAGTTGTTTGTAAATAAATACAAAAATAAGCTGATTAATATCCATCCCTCTTTATTGCCAAAGTACAAAGGATTGGATACTCATCGTAAAGTTTTAGAAAATCAGGATGATTATCATGGTGTTACGGTTCACTTTGTAGATAATACACTCGATGGGGGTCCTATTCTTGCGCAAACAAGAACTCCTGTTGAAACTCAGGATATTAAAGAATTGGAAGAAAAGATTCATGAGCTAGAACACAAAATCTATCCTGAAGTAATAAAAGATATAGCTCAAAAACAAATATATGTCCTGAATGGAAAAGTTATAAAGGAAAATAATGATGAATAAACTTTTGAAGCTTCTATTACCTTTTGTTTTATTCTCGAGTCATTTAGCTGCATCTGATGACATAAAGCCTTCTAGGGCAATTCTAGAGAGCAACGTCGGTGAAATGGAAGTAGAGATGAGGCTCATGGATGATGGTTCATGGAAACTCACTTCCCTATTGGATGGAGGCTCTATTGTAAAAAGAGAGGAATCTGAAACTTTTGAATTAATCAATAATCAAATTAAACCCTTAACTTATAGATTTAATCAAAGAATTTTATTTCGAAGATATAAAGCTTCTGCAGACTTTGATTGGGATAAAAATGAAGTTACCTATACAGAAGATAAAGACAATGGCATTGTTGGCTTATCTCAAGATGTTTTAGGTCCAAGTTCAGCATCTTTGCAATTGCGATTGGATTTCAGAAGAATGGCCGAACAAGAAATACCTGAAGAAATTACTTATGATGTTTATTGGAAAGGTACAGTCAAGACCCGAAGTTATTCTGTGGATTTAACTAAAGAATTAATTGAAACTCCGATGGGTTCTTATGAAGCTTATAAGGTATCTAGAAAGTTCGATGAAGGAAGTGAAAGATCGCAAATATTTTGGCTGGCACCTGAATTAGACTATTCAGTTATTAAAATCTATGACAAAAACGATAGAGAGATAGAGATTAAGATTAAGAATTTTGAGGAGCTAAGCTAGGCCTTTGGCAAAGTGACGCCCGTTTGACCTTGATACTTCCCTCCCCTGTCTTTATAGCTGATTTCACACTCTTCGTCAGATTCAAGAAATAGCATTTGAGCAACTCCTTCATTGGCGTAAATCTTCGCTGGTAAACTTGTGGTATTAGAAAACTCAAGTGTTACATGCCCTTCCCACTCTGGTTCAAGTGGGGTTACGTTAACTATGATTCCACAACGAGCATAAGTTGATTTTCCAAGGCAAATAGTCAACACATTTCTGGGTATTTTGAAATATTCAATAGTACTTGCTAAGGCAAATGAATTAGGTGGAATAACACATACATCGCTTTGTATATCAACAAAGCTATTTTCATCAAATCTTTTAGGATCAACTGTAGCAGAATGAATATTAGTAAAAACCTTAAACTCATTTGAACATCTAACATCATAACCGTAAGAAGATGTGCCATAGGAAATAAGTTTTTGGTTGTTTTGGTCAACTCTAATCTGACCGGGTTCGAAAGGTTTTATCATTTCATGCTTTTCAGACATTTCCTTTATCCATTTGTCAGATTTAATCGTCATTATTCTTTATATTTATAATTGTTGATTGTTGTATGATACTTTGAGTGAATAAAAATACATAAACTTTTACCAAATGAAAAAAACCTTCATTCTAATTTTTGCTTTTTCTATCAATCTAATTTATTCAAAAGAGATTCAAGTTAATCTTCTAGAGCTTTACAAAGAATTGCATGCAAATCCTGAGCTTTCTTATCAAGAGTATGAGACTTCAAAAAAATTAGCCTCTGTACTAGAAAATATAGGTTATCAAGTAACTCGAAATGTGGGCGGTAATGGCATAGTTGCTCTCCTTGAAAATGGCGATGGTAATACAGTTATGTTTAGAGCTGATATGGATGGCCTGCCTGTCGAAGAAAAAACTGGTGCAAGTTACGCGAGCAAAAAAAGGGTAAAAAACCTTGATGGTGAAGAAGTCTTCACTATGCATGCATGCGGTCATGACGTACATATGACAGTTCTAATAGGTGTCGCTGAATATTTATATAAGATTAAGGACACTTGGCAAGGTAAACTCCTCCTCGTTCTTGAACCTGCTGAAGAAGTTAGTGGCGGTGCAAGAAACATGATTAAAGACGGTCTTTTTACTAAGTTTCCTAGACCTGACTTCAATTTAGCCTTTCATGTAAGTGCGAGTCTGCAGGCTGGAAAAGTTGGATATCTTCCTGGATGGGCGATGGCCAATGTTGATTCAGTTGATATAACAGTCAAAGGGTTGGGAGGTCATGGAGCTTACCCTCATACAACAAAAGATCCTATTGTGATTGCTGCAAATATAGTCACTCAATTACAAACAATCGTGAGTCGGCAGATCGCACCCACTGATCCCGCAGTTGTGACAGTTGGATCAATTCACGGTGGCACTAAACATAATGTAATTCCAAATGAAGTGAAGCTTCAGCTGACTCTGCGGTCCTATACGGATGAAGTTAGAAACCAAACTCTCTCTTCAATAGAAAGGATTGTTAAAGGTTCTGCAATTTCTGCTGGCTTAACTGAAGAGTATTTTCCTGTAATTGAAATCAAAGATGAATATACACCTGCAGTATTTAATAACCCGAGTCTTGTTGAGAAAGTTCAGCGAAGTTTTGTAAATACTTTAGGCGATGAAAAAGTTATTGAAGTTTCTCCTGTCATGGGTGGAGAAGACTTTGGTATGTTTGGGAGAGTGGAACCAATTATACCTACTGCTTTATTTTGGTTAGGAGCGGTGAATAACGAAGTTTACGAAAAAGCAAAAAGAGATGATCTCACTTTACCTTCATTGCATTCAGATCTATTTCTGCCAGATGCAGATCCAGCTATAAATACAGGCGTGGAGGCTATGTCTAATGCAATAGTTGATCTATTTGCTAATAAAATCTAAAGGGCTCCTAAGTGTTTAGGTCTAATGAACTTGGAAAGTATATAACCTGTTATGAACCAATTTATTGATTCACCGAGGATTGTAAATAAGCTCCATGTTAGGGTGACTTGAGACCAAAATAAATCTACCTCATTGTAGATCGACAAGGAACTTCCAAGCAGAAATATGAATAGTATTCTTTTTTTTGGGTTGTCCAACATAGCCATGACTCTATGCATAATCCAAGTCAGTATACAAATCACAAGAAACTTAAGTAAGAAAGCCCATAGATAGTCCCAAAGTGATACTTCAAGCACTAACTGAGGAGCATAAGAGGACAGAAAACTATTGAAAGTTATGTAGAAACCAAATACACCTAATAGGAAATTAGAAATCGTAGCTAAAATCAGGCCAGTAAGTATTCTCATTCAATCTCTTGTCTTAAATTCTGCCGACCGCTGAAGGCGTGCATAATTGTTCCACGATCAACATACTCCAATTCACCGCCCAATGGAACTCCTCTAGCTAATTTTGTTATTTTTAAATGCTGTTCATTTTTAAGACTATCAAAAATAAAGTGAGATGTTGTCTCACCTTCTAGGGTAGAGTTTGTTGCCAATATTATCTCTTCTGTTTCTGATTCTCTGGCTCTAGAGAATAACAAATCTAATGCAAGTTCATCAGGGCCAATTTCGTCTATGGGAGATAAATGTCCGTGCAAAATGAAATAATGACCCATATATTCATTGCTTTGTTCTATCGCAAAGACATCGGATACTGACTCTACAACACATATTTGATTTTTATTTCTCTTTTCATTTGAGCATATCTGACAGATTAGTGACTCTGTAAAGATTCTACATTTGGAGCATTTGTCTACACTCTCTAAGGCTTGTTCTAAAGTTTTTGCTAAAATCAGTCCTCCATTCTTATTCCTTTCAAGAAGATGAAGCACCATTCTTTGGGCAGATTTAGGACCTACACCTGGTAAACATTGAAAAGCTTCGACAAGTCCATCTACTAGGGGGCTAACCTTACTCATATTTACTTAATTGGCTCAATAGTAGATTCAATAACCTTTGCTCCAAATGCCTCTACTAAACTTTGAACATTAGGATCTTCCTCTATCTCTTTTTGAGCATTGATTAAATCTTTTTTCTTTTCTTCTTCTTTAATTTGATTTGGAGATTCATCAGAATAATCTCCTGACTCAAGAAATAAATCACACTTAGTCCCAAAAAATTCTGTTAAGCCATCTTGTAATTCTTTTCTGTGTTTACCGCTAAAAATAGATAGTTTTTCATCCGGCATTGACAAGTAAATTATTGATTCATCTAGCCTCGAAAAATAGCAATGAGAAGCTAATTGTTTAGTTCCTGGATCCAGTTTTAATTGATCGAAGATTTCTTTCCAATTCTCTGAAGAAATATCTATAGAGTCTTTACTTTCATCTTCCTTTGTAACAATAATTTCGGAAGTTTCATCTATCACAGTATTAGTTGACTCTTCTGATATCACTTCGGATAGAGAATGATCAACAGCTACTGGTTGATCTTTATCGGGCTCAACTTTTTTTTTAGGAGCCACCAAATCATTTGGGATAAAAGTGGCCATTCTTAACAAAGCCATATCGAACCCACCAGATAAGCTTGGAGCTAATTCCATGTCTCTTTTCGCTATCAGTCCTATCTGATAAAGAAGCTGAAGATCTTCTTCTGTAAAAAGCTCGAGCAAGACTTGAGCTTCATTCTTATTTAAATCTATTTCACTTATTAATTCTTCGGAAACTTTTGTAAAGGCTAATAATTGAATAGTCTCTAGAACAATATCCATTAGCCTAAAATAGTCGACACTTAGTAAACCTATCTCATTAAGTTTGATTAATAAAGTTTTGGTATCTCTTTCGCCAATGAGCTTTAAGAGTGTTATGACATCATCAGAAGGTAAAGTGCCCAGCATCTTAGCTACCTCTTTATCTGTCAAATTTTCTTCACAAAAAGCTATAGCTTGATCTGTAATGGTTAGAGAATCTCTGAGGCTGCCCCTTCCAGCTCTGGCAAGTAAATCTATTGCCCCTTCTTCAAATACTATTCCTTCTTGAGATAGGATAAACGCAAGCCTCTCGCTGAGTTGTTTGTTGGTAAGATTCTTGAGGTTAAATTGAAGGCACCTTGATAGAACAGTTGGAGGAATCTTATCCGGTGAAGTAGTTGCGAGAATAAAAATTACATGTTCTGGTGGCTCTTCTAGCGTCTTTAGAAGCATATTGAAACTATGGTTTGAGAGCATGTGAACTTCATCAAGCAAATAAACTTTATATCTTGAGGAACTAGGCATATGCATTACCGTCTCCAGTAATTGTTTTGTCTCTTCTACTCCTCGATTTGATGCAGCATCTATTTCTTGGAAATCCATAAAGCTACCTTCAGTTATAGATTCACAGGTTGAGCATTGATGGCAAGGCTTAGAGTCAAGACCTTCCTCACAATTTAAACTCTTAGCAAGAATCCTTGCAATAGTAGTTTTCCCTACTCCTCTGGTACCACTTAGAACGTAGGCTTGGTGAACCTTATTATTATCTAGACTGTTGCCTAGAGCTTGAACAACATGCTCTTGTCCAACAACTTCAGAGAAGTCGTTAGGTCTCCATTTTCGTGCTAAAACTTGGTAACTCATTCTTATGTTATAAGTATAGTTTAACTGGAATAAACTTTTATAAATTTTCCTGATTTAACATCAAAAAGGCATTATCAATATCCTTAAAATCGAATCCTCGATAATTTAAAAATTTTTTTAACTTAAGAATCTCTTTTGTATCTTCAGGATATTTCCCATGCAACTTCTTTTTTAATGCCTCAAATGCGTAGAAAGACCAATCTGTTTCAGTGTCTAAGGAATAAAAGATATTTTCGTTCACACCTCTTTGAATTAATTCATTCTTTATTCTAAGAGGTCCAAACCCTCTTCTCTTTCTGCTTTGAAAGTAGCTCTCAGCAAATCTTTCATTGCTAAGCAAACCATCTTGTTCAAGTCCATCAATGACCTCCATGAGCATTTCAATCGATTCGACACGTCGAGACATCTTTTGATAGATTTCTTTCGATGAATGCTCACGTCTAGACAAAAAGTCCATAATCTTCAATCGGATAGATTTTGATTCATCTAGAATTTTCACATTTAAAGTATATTCTTTATTAGAATATTTAAAACGTTGAAATCAATATTATTGAGGGGGAAATAATGCAACTAAATTATCTTAATAAGCCACACTTTGAAAATGGTTCCATAAAGAGTATTTCAGAAGTGCTTAAAGAGCATGGAATTAAAAAACCATTAATTTGCACTGATCCTGGTCTAGCCAGTATAGGGATGTCAGATAAGATCAGGAATTTATTATCGAATGAACTATCTCCGTCTTTTTACGAAGAGACCCCTGCCAATCCAACCGAACAAGCAGTCAATGATGCCTTGAAGGTTTACAAAGAAAATGATTGTGACGGTGTGGTTGGTTTTGGCGGTGGATCAAGTATGGACTTGGCCAAGACTGTTGCATTGATGGCAAATCACGAAGGAGATGTTGTTGATTATTCAGTAAATGAAGGTGGGGTTGGGAAAATTACTCAAACTATGCCGATGGTGGCTATTCCAACAACATCTGGAACAGGGAGCGAAGTATCTTTAGGGGCGGTCATCATAATGAATGATGGAAGAAAGCTTATTCTTGCTAGCGAGTACTTAAGACCAACTGCAGCTATCTGTGATCCCGAACTGACATTAGGACTACCTCCTGTTCTTACTGCAGGTGCGGGGATGGATGCACTTACTCACTGCATTGAAGCAGTACTATCTCCAGTAATAGATCCCCCAGCTGAAGCAGTTGGTTTAGATGGAATAGAAAAAGTAGTTAGAGAAGAGAGTCTTATAAGGGCAGTTAAAGATGGACAGGATAAAGATGCCAGATGGAATATGATGATGGCGTCTACTGAAGGAGCAATGGCATTTTCGAAAGGTCTAGGTGCCGTCCATTCGATGAGTCATGCCATTGGAGCTGATCAGGAACTTAGACTGCATCATGGAACTCTTAATGGAGTTATACTGCCAACAATCCTTCGATTCAATAAAGACCACGTTGGCGATAAATACGCTCGCATAGCTAGAGCTATGGGCAAGGCTGAATCAGTTGATCTAGCCGATGAGATAGAAAAACTGAATGAAACGATTGGATTACCAAAGGGCTTAGCTGAAATGGGCATAACAGAGGATATGATTCCTCATCTAGTTGCTCACTCTATGACCGATCCCAGTAATGCCACAACACCAAGACTGCCATCAGAAGAAGAGTGGACTAAATTATTTATGGAAGCAATGTAGAAAGTTTATTTATCTGGAAAATCTGCATCATCAGATTGGATGCCTCTTTCTTCATCTTTGTAGGGTATGTATTTAGACCATTTAGGTCGATTGCTTCTGTTGGTCTGTTTGCTTGAAGCTTTAAATCTGAGTAAATAGAAAAATAATAATGCAGATAGAAGGCCGAGGATTGCAATCAGAGTATTCATACTCGTTATCTAGATCTCAGTTTCATTAATAATCTAAGTATTTCTATATATAACCAAATTAACGTAGCCATTAGAGCCATGGCACCGAACCATTCCATGTATTTTGGAGCTCCTTGTTCGTCAGCCTGCTCAATAATATCGAAATCTAAAACAAGATTAAGCGCAGCAATTGCTACCACAAATAGACTTATTCCAATTCCCATCCAGCCAGTATCAGTGAATATTGAGAAAGAACTTCCGGTGAACAGGCTAAATATGAAACTACTTAAGTATGTTAAGAAAATACCCAAGGTAGCCGCGAATATCATTAAAACAAAATTTTGAGTCGGTTTAATAATTCCTGTTTTGTAGGCAAGTAACAATGAAGCTGCAACAAAGAAAGTCAAAGAAACTGCCTGAATTACGATACCGGGAAACATGGCCTCAGCTTGTTGAGAGATCATTCCAATCATAAATCCCATTCCAACTGCATATATAGGTCCTGTTTTCGGAGCTAGATGTGGTCTTGGATTCACAATCCAACCAATAAAAAAGAAGTAGAAACCAAAGGTTGCTATAGCTGATATCACTCCTACAAAAATTCCGACGGAAGATAATAAAGACATCAAAGGACCTTGGAAGTTCCAACTCAATGAGGCCGAAAGAACTGTAAGAAAAAGTAAAATTCCAGTTTTATTTACTGCACCTTCTAGAGACATTCTGTCTCCTGAGGTTACTCTATCCTGAAAAGCTGAGGATCTGATTATGGGATTACCTGACCTTCCGAAAGTATCTAGTGCTTGATGTCTTGACATAAATTTCTAAGTTAAGTGAAAAGGTTCATTATACTATCTATGCCTAAAATTAAAATTGCCAGTGCAATTGTCCAGATAAAACAAGCAAATATAGAACTAGCTAAGAATATGGGCTGTCTCATAGATGAAATGCCTGCGATAAATGGAATAAAAGGTCTTATTGCTGGTATCAATCTTCCTATAAGAATTCCAACCCATCCGTATTTATTGAAGAAGTTTTCGCCTCTAATAAAAATATCTTCTCTTTTTTTTAAAACATTTAAATTCTTAAATTTTGGACCAAAGAAAAGTCCGCAATAATAACTTGTTGTATCGCCAATCCATGCACCAAGCCCTGCTCCGAGACAAATATAAGATAGTTTAATATCTGCCTCACTCAAACCCACTGCAAATACTAGCAAAATAACGCTTGGCCAAACTATTCCAGAAATAAAAAAGGCCTCCAAAAAACCTATGAGAAACATAGCAATCCCAGCGAATTCCGGATTGCTTATAATCCAATTTAAGAACTGCTCTATACTCATTTAAGTTTTGATAATAATCTAAGATAATTAAGTTAAAGTTTGTTCAATGATAAAGAAATGGAAAAAAAAGTCTTCTAAGTATTTGCTTGAAAATAAAATATTCAAGATGAGAGAAGATCTGGTTACATCCCCTAAATTAAAGACTGATCATAATGTGTGGGTCATGGAAGTACCGACATGGGTCAACATTATCCCTATCACTCCTCAGAATGATGTTGTCTTAGTTGATCAATATAGATTTGGTTCGGAAAAAAGCTCTCTTGAAATCCCTGGCGGAATGGTAGACCCAGGAGAAGATCCTAAGGAAGCTGCTATCAGAGAATTACTAGAAGAAACAGGTTTTGTCGGAAAAAGAGTAATCGAAATAGGTAGGGTTGAATCTAATCCTGCGATTATGTCTAACTACACCTATACATATTTAGCACTGGACTGCGAAGAAAAAAGTAGCCAAAAACTTGATGGCACTGAAGATATAGAAATCATAAAAAAACACATCAGTGAAATTCCAAATCTCATTCGTAATCGAGATATAGAACATGCCCTGGTGATTAGTGCATTTCATTTCTACAACTTATATCTATCTTCTGAATGATAAGTATCGACGAGCAGGATCTAAAAGGAAAAATTCTTTTCTTTATGCCAAGTGAAGAGGGTCCGTCTTACTTCACCGATTCATTGATTTATATGTGTGATCATAATGAACATGGTTCCTTAGGTCTTATTATAAATAGACCGCTAAATCTTAACCTTTCTGACTTATTTCAAGGCATGAAGATAGAAACTATTGGAGAAAATAACTCGCAAGCCTTCTTGGGTGGACCGGTAAATCCTGGTGCAATATTTATTCTTCATACCAGTGACAAAATATGGAAAAATTCTCTTAAAGTCACAGATGAAGTATTTATGAGCACTGATTATGAAGCAATTGAGGATATAGCTCGGGGAAACAGACCAAAATATTATATTCTTACGCTAGGTTACACTGGCTGGGGACCGGAGCAGCTTAATGGGGAAATTTCCGATAATGCTTGGATCAGTTTCCCAGGTGATAGGCAATTAATATTTGAGGTTGATCCTGCTGACCAAATCAATGAAATCTCTAATAATGTTGGTTATGATATAAGAATGATTAGCACAGATTACGGTAACGCATGAACAAAAATTATTTAATTTTTCTATTGTTTGTATTTTGCTTAACAAGCTGTTCAGATGACATTAAAACCCTAGAAGAAAGAATTAAATATCAAGCTGAAAAAAACAATACCGAAATATCTACTATAGATGTAAAGAAAACTGCCCTGTATCTATCTTCTTGGAGCAAAGAAGATTTTTACCAAGAGGATATAGATAAATTTGTAGCTGGAGACAAAGAAAACTTTCCTGAAAATATTGAGATTCTTTTTGCTGGGAGCTCAAGCATAAGGTTTTGGAGTTCACTGGAAGAGGATATGAATCCTCTGAAAGTCCTAAATAGAGGTTTTGGTGGTGCGCATATTGCCCATGTAAACTACCATTTTAATGAAGTTATAAAACCTTACACTCCTCAAGCAATAGTATTCTTTTGTGGCACCAACGATATTGCTGCTCTTAAAACTCCAGAAGAGACTATTGACGATTTTGAGATATTTTTAACTAAGGTAAGAAATAATCTACCTAACACACATGTCTTCGTGATCGGAATCAAGCCTTCGGTAGCTAGAGATTATCTTAAAGAGGAAGAGCTTACCTACAACAATACTATTCTTGAAATGTCCCAAAAAGATAAATTACTTACTTTCGTAGATGTATGGGAACCAATGCTCACAGAGGACGGAAAGCCAAATCCTGATTTGTTCGTGAAAGACGGTCTTCATATGAATGAAAAGGGATATGTTATATGGACCAGGTTGGTAAGAGAAAGTCTAGGGCAATATTTTAATCTTTAGGCAATAATCCCATCATTTTATAAGCCATGAATTCATCTGATATAGATGTCCTAGGCCTATCAGGCATGCTTGCAATTGGATAGGCGATTGGAGTAACGTCACTTTCAATCATCTCACCTACTTTGATATTGGGTCTATCAACACTGAAGTGAAATTTATCATCTCCCCTAGTGCACCCGTCAGCAAAGTAAATTGCTGTATGAACCACTCTATCTTCTTTAGAACGATTAGGTTTAGCTCTGTGAAATGTTAAACCATGATGGAAAGATACATCACCTATATTCATGTTCTGATAACTGACTTTGATAGATTCCAAGTTTGCCTCTTTAACAAACTTCTCCTCATCTACTTTACCTGAGAAGATATCTATAAATCTTTTGTCATCTTTTTTGTGAGATCCTGCATAAAAACCTAACTGCCCATTATTTTCATTTACTTCACACATAGGAATCCAAGCAGTAATGGTTTTACTTTCTTTTATTGGCCAATAAGGTTGATCGTGGTGAGGATCTGTCTCTCTGCCTCCCGACTCTTTAACTAAAGCTTGATCATGCCAGATACGAATTGCATTCTCGTCTAGAAGATATGCAGCTATTTCGCAAATTTTTTGATGAAAAGTAAGCTGCCTAATTTGCTCATAATCTTCCCATAAATTTTGGCACTGTGTAAAAGATTGTTCATAAATTGATTTATCTTTTAGCTTCCTCTCGTCTAATAGTTTTCTTTCTTTGATGGCTTCTTTAATGACTTCTCTGTAAAATTCAATTTCTGATGGCTTTAATAGGTCCTTAACGACAACAAAGCCATCTTCATTAAATCTGTTTTTTAAATCTTCATTCATGCTCAGAAGCACTAAATTAAATGTTATCAACAAAATCGTAAAGAACATTTTGTTGTATTTCATTCTTCTATCTGGGAGTTCTATAAATGCTGAAAGTGAATACTCTGCTAGTAATTCAAAAATATCTTTGATTTCTGAGTCTAAGACTATCCAACCCAATGATAGTTTCTATTTGGGTATTAAATTTGAATTGGAAAAAGGTTGGCATACTTATTGGGAAAATCCAGGAGATGCCGGCGAAGGTGCAAGCATAGAATGGTCATTGCCTAAAGGAGTAAGCAGCTCAAATACTCTATGGCCTGGACCAGAAAGGATACCTGTAGATCCTCTAATGACTTTTGGCTACAACGATGAAGTAGTTTTATTAACCAAGATAACCACCCAAGAGGATATAGATTTCCCTCTTGAAATCAAAGCCAAGGTTGCCTGGTTCACGTGTAAAGATATTTGTATACCTCAAGAAGGCAACGTTACCATTCTCATCAATAAAGGTGAGTTCAGCGAATCAATTGAGTACGAAGAAATAAAGAAATACGCTGATAGATTGCCAATTGAATTTTATGAGAATTACAGGGTTGAAAAATTGGATCAAAAATACTTCCTTCAATCTACTGTAGAAAATGATCATTTTGAAAATGTCTATTTTTTTCCCCGCTATTACGGGCTGACAGACTACGTAGCAGCTCAAATTTACGAAAAAAATGAGAATAGTTTTTCTCTTGAGATTAACGCTTCGAAGACCGATCTAGACTTAGAAAAATTTGAAGGAATTATAGAAGCCACGAATAGCAAAGGTGTATTCTATTTTGATGTCAATTATCAGCTTGCTCTAGAGAAGAGCAAAGAGCAAAGCCTGTTATTACTCTTACTATTTGCTTTCCTGGGTGGCCTCATACTAAACATAATGCCTTGTGTTTTTCCTATTTTAAGCATAAAAGTTCTTCGATTTATTCAATACAGTGAAGAATCATCAATTAAAACATATAGGTTTGGTCTTTCTTATGCTTTAGGAGTAATTTTAAGCTTTCTTTTAATAGCCTTTATTTTGATAGGGCTGAAATCAAGTGGCGAAGTTATTGGATGGGGCTTCCAGCTTCAATACCCTCTTGTTATATCAGTATTATTCTACCTTTTTATAGCTTTGGGCTTCTTATTCATGAGTAATCTTGTATTGGGAAGTCAGCTGGGCAATCTAAATTCTTTGGTAAAAGTTGAAAATGAGTCGCTTGAATCGTTTTTAACTGGCATATTAGCTGTGATCGTCGCTTCTCCCTGTACCGCACCTTTTATGGGCTCTGCGATAGGCTTCGCCTTATTGCAGCCAAGCTTTAATTCTGTACTAATTTTCTTAAGTTTGGGGATAGGATTTGCCCTTCCTTACTTAATCTTAAGTATCAAGCCCTCTTTACTTTCTTTCTTACCTAAACCGGGGCCGTGGATGGAAACATTCAAACAATTTATGGCCTTCCCCATGTGGGCGTCTGCTCTATGGCTTTTGTGGGTTTTAAGTGGACAAGTCAACACAGATACCTTAATTCTTGTGCTGATTGGCGGCCTCACAGTATCCCTCTCTCTGTGGCTCCTTGAAAAGAATACTTCAGAAATAAATTGGATTAAATGGTTTATCCGAAGTATAGCTATTATTTTAATAGGTTTATCCCTCTATATTCTCCCTACCTCTTATAGCCTAGAAGAAAATATATCTGAAGATAGTCAAACCTATAGTGAACAAAGACTGAATGATCTCAGAAACTCGAATGAACTTGTCTTTCTTAACTTTACTGCCGATTGGTGTATTACCTGCAAAGTCAATGAAAGAGTTGCTTTAAAGACACGAAAGGTAAAACAAATTTTAGAAGATAAAAACATCAATTATCTTGAAGCAGACTGGACTCGAAAAGATGAAAAAATAGCAACTAAATTGGAAGAATTTGGAAGAACAGGTGTTCCTTTATACTTGCTATACCCTTCCGTGGGTAAACCAATTATCTTGCCTGAAATATTAACAGAAGATATTCTTCTTACTTATCTATCTGAGGTTGAGTAATGATTAAAATTTATGCCTTTGTCTTCTCTTTATTCATAGCATCAAACAGTCTAGGTGCTTTTGTTCAGAACGATGAAGCTGCCCCTGATTTCAAACTGCTAAATAGCTTTGGAGAAGAAGTAAGCTTGCAGAACTATAAAGGAAAGAAAGTTGTACTTGAATGGACGAATCATGGTTGTCCTTTTGTTGCTAAACATTACTCTACAGGAAACATGCAATCGACACAGAGCTTTGCAAAAGAAAATGGTGCTATTTGGTTGAGCATCATTTCATCAGCTCCAGGAACACAAGGGTTTGTTTCCTCGTCAGAAGCAAATGAATTAACAACTTCAAGGAAAGCCATCCCCTCTCATGTTTTATTTGACCCTGATGGAACTGTTGGGAGGATATATGATGCAAAGACAACTCCCCACATGTATATAATTGACGAGCAAGGTCTTCTCAAGTATCAAGGGGCAATTGATGATGCCGGTGGCAGAGGATTCATGTCAAAAAATCTTCTTGAAGCAAAGAACTATGTAAAAAGAAGTCTTAAAGAAATGGAGAAAGGTAACGAAATCACCAATCCCATCACAAAGCCTTACGGTTGCTCAGTAAAATATTCCTCTTAAGCTTATTCAGGTGCTTTGAATACCGATCCTAATTTCTGACCCAGCCCCATATCTCCTGAAAATTTAACCTTACCTTGCATAAAAGCACCCATTGCAGCTTGTTGATCACCAGAAAATACTTTTTCCATAGTTTCCTGACTATCAAATGTCAAAGTTAATCCAGGATCTGCGTGGTCTCCCTCCTCAACAGACAAATTTCCATCATTTATATCTACGTAAAAATTTGTAAGGTCTTCTATATTGATCTGTATAGTAGCTTCAACTCCTTTAGCTCCTTCGGAATCAAAGGCCGTTTCAAGTCCTGATTTTAAATCACTGAAAGTTGCCATAATTCATAATCCTTATATTTGTTAATATACAAATCATCTCAAAAATAGCTTTGTTAAACTAGGGAAAATTTCAAAATAATTTTAAAATGAAGGCTAATATATGAGACATAAAACATGAACAGGGAAGAAGTTAGCGAAGAATCTAAGAAAGATTTCTCCAATAAAGTAAACGAACAGGCTGGTCGTAAATCTAATGTCACAGTGACATCTGCAACTAGCATGAGCAAAGAACAACTCGATAGCTGGAATAATGATGGCTATATATTAATACCCAACTTTGTCGACGAAAAATTTTGTGATGACATGAACGAAGAGGTCCTTCGCATCATCAATGAAATAGTCCCTAAAGACAGTCCATTCAGTCATGCGTATGCGGGAGATGGACACATTGCAATAAGGGAAATGAAACCTAGTAAAAATGCTAAGTCCATTGAGGATGAGATTTCAAAACTATTTAGAATTCATTCAAAAGGAATATTTCATGACTTCATACATAAAAAATTATTGGGAGATATACTGGAAGACATACTGGGCCCAGATATAGATTGTTTTTTAAGTCAATTTATTTTCAAAAATCCAGGGGCTTGGGGACAACCCTGGCATCAAGATTCTTCTTATTTTCCTTTCGATAGAGAACCTCAAGTAGCAGCCTGGTTAGCTACCAGTGAGGCTACTCTTGAAAATGGTTGCCTAGTAGTACTTCCTGGCTCTCATAAAGAGTCTTTGCATGAACATCTTCCAGATGAAAGAGAGGGCTCTAATTACGGTTATACTGAAATAAAAGACCATGATTTTACAAACGAAATTCCTATGACCTTGGAAAAAGGTGATCTTTTACTTTTTCATAGCTTCTTGATGCACAAATCCTACGATAATGAATCAAATTCCAGAAGAACAGCGATGGTTTATCATTTTGCTGAAACGGATACTGATTTCGGTGAAGTAGATAGTCCTACTAATGAATGGATTTCTATTAGAGGAAAAGGTTTAAATGCTTAAATTACTTAAGGTCTTTGGCATAATTCTAATTCCTTTTGTATTAATTTTTATCTATGTATATGTCTCTTCTTCAGGTTTGGTAGGTAATCTGCCTAAAGACGGTGACATTATCTCCAAGCAAAGACCTGTTGAAAAAAGTGATTTAGACCAAAAACAAATTTTCTTTGGTGATTTACATGTCCATACTACATTTTCGCAAGATGCCTTTTTGTTTAGTCTGCCAATGCTGCAGGGTGAAGGAGCCCATCCCCCTGCTGATGCTTGCAATTTTGCACGCTTTTGTTCATCACTAGATTTCTTTTCCATCACTGATCATGCTGAGGGAATGACGAAGCAAATGTGGGAAGATTCGATAAAATCTATAAGAAACTGCGATTCTGTTTCGTCTGGAGAGAATAAAGATCTGATTGTATTTGCTGGATGGGAATGGACTCAGATGGGCCCTACTCCAGATAATCACTATGGTCACAAAAACGTCATCCTTAGAGACTTAAAAAATATTCCAGATGTACCAATTGGAGCAGGTTTAACTGGATTAGACTTGTTAATAGAAAATGATTTAACTCCCTTTTTGCCACTTGTAGCCGATTTTCCACCAGAGAGTATTGATTTTGATTTTTTAAAATTTAGAGATGAAAGTTATTCAATTCCTTTTTGCGATCAAGAATTTGAAGAAGGAAAGGAATGTAAAGAAAGAGCTGAAACGCCAAAAGCTCTTTTCAGCAAAATTGATGAGTTAGGTTTGGAAGCAATAGTCATCCCTCATGGCACTACTTGGGGCATTCATTCTCCACCTAACTCAAAATTAAGCACACAACTTCTAAATGAAAATCATGATCCTGAAAAGCAGAGGCTGATTGAAGTTTATTCAGGTCATGGTAATTCTGAAATTTACAAAAACTTCAAGCATACTGAGAAAGTCTCTCAGAATGTATTTAAATGCCCCGCTCCTACAGATGAATTTGAACCTTGCTGTTGGAGAGCTGGAGAAATAACTAATAATCAATGCATCGAAGAAACAGGACTGCCTTGCGAAGAAAAGGCAGAAAATATTAGAGAGGAATTTGCTAATAATGCTTCAGGTTTGTTGAGGTTTGGGCTGGTCGAGAATGCTTCGGAGGAAGATTGGAAACAGTGCGGACAACTAAAAGATGCCTTCTTGCCTGCTTATACTTATCGACCTAATATGAGTGCTCAAGCTGCTTTGGCATCTCAAGTCAGATCGGAAAATGCGTTAAACTCTTTTAAGCTTGGAATGATAGGTTCAACTGATAATCATAAAGCGAGGGCTGGTGCTGGGTACAAAGAGTTTGCTAGAAAATCTATGGGAGATTCATGGGGAGCTAAAGATAATTTAACCTGGATACTGCCTCCTGAAAGAGGGGCTTCATTTTATTCTACCGGTGGATTGGTGGCCGTGCATTCTGACAACTTAGAAAGAAATGCAATATATAACTCTCTTTATGAAAGAGAAGTTTATGCCACTTCGGGAGAAAGAATGCTTTTGTGGTTTAACTTGATTAAAGGAAATGAAGAGGTACCCATGGGAAGCGAAACCTCTCTTGCAAGCAACCCTAGCTTTGAGGTGAGAGCGGTAGGATCTTATAAACAACTTCCAGGATGTCCTGATTATGTTCAAGAATCAATGCCTAAAGATGAGATTAAAAGACTTTGTTTGAATGAATGCTATAACCCAAGTAATGAAAGAAATCTCATCGATAGAATAGAAGTCGTTAAAATTAATCCAACCATATATTTAGATGATCTATCAAATGCGATCCAAGACCCTTGGAAGGTTTTCGTATGTAATGATGGTGGTCAAGGATGTTCAATTACCTTTGCGGATGATGAATTTTCTCAAGATGGAAAGGATGCTGTCTACTATGTTAGAGCCATTCAAGTTGAAAGTGATGCAGTTGGTGGAGATCCTCTTCGTTGCGAATTTGATGAAAACGGAGAGTGCATAAAGATAAAGCCGTGCTACGCTAGCGGTCCTGAATTTGACCCTTCAGACGATTGTTTAGCTCCTATTGGTGAAAGAGCTTGGTCTTCACCCATCTTCTTAAATTATCTTAATTAAAAATAAAATGCTAATATGCCACTTCAAATGAAGATGGTAGATGGATTTCAGAGGTAGCCATATCCTTTCTATAGATCAGTTCGATCGTTCAGACATTGAGAAATTATTTTCTGTTGCAGATAAATTAGAGCCTTATGCTTCTAAAGAAAAAATCACGCGTGTTCTAGAAGGAGCGATACTGGGTAATATGTTTTTTGAGCCAAGCACAAGAACTAGAATTAGTTTCGGTGCCTCCTTTAACTTGCTTGGCGGAAATGTAAGAGAAATTACTGAAGTAGAAAGCTCTTCGCTTGCAAAGGGTGAGTCACTTGCAGATACGGCTCAGGTTCTTAGTGGTTACAGTGATGTTATTGTCATGCGTCATCCAGAAAATGATTCAGTTCAAAGGTTTGCTGAAGCAAGCAGAGTGCCAGTCATAAATGCAGGTGATGGATCAAACGAACATCCTTCTCAAGCTCTTCTCGATCTATATACAATTCAGAAAGAATTATCACAAAATGGAAAATCAATAGATGGCTTGAGAATAGCCTTAGTAGGAGATTTGAAATACGGAAGAGCTGTTCACTCTCTCTGTAAGATTTTATCTTTGTACGATAACGTGACAATGAACCTTATTTCTCCCAATGGACTTAGAATCCCATCTGAAATAGCAGAATTGCTGGCTTCCAGAGGGCTAAATGTAAAAGAAACGGAAAACCTTGAAGATGGAATCTCCGAAGTTGATATTATTTATGTCACAAGAGTACAAGAAGAAAGATTTAAGGATAAAAAAGATGCCAATAAATACAGAGGTTTATTGAGTCTAAATCAGTCAATTTATACAGCGAACTGTGAACCTAATACCGTTATCATGCACCCTCTTCCGAGAGATTCTCGAAGCGATGCTAATGAATTGGATAGTGATCTCTACGAAAATCCCAACCTAGCTATTTTTAGACAAGCAGATAACGGGGTAGTTATTAGAATGGCAATTTTTGCACTTGTTCTAGACATTGAAGAAAAAATTGAAGAGACCTCCAGACCGGTTAATTGGAAAGTAGGTTTGAAGGATTAAGCTAGAGCCTTTTCTAAATCGTCAGTGAGGTCTTCTAGAGCCTCTATACCCACAGACAATCTCACTAAGCCATCACTGATACCAATTTCTTCTCTTACTTCTGGGGGGATCGATGCGTGAGTCATGATAGCAGGATGCTCAATGAGACTTTCGACTCCTCCAAGACTTTCTGCTAAAGAAAATATCTCAGTCCCCTCTAAAAACTTCTTAGCACCTTCCAATCCGCCTTTGATCTCAACCGATATCATCCCTCCAAAGCCATTCATTTGCTCTTTAGCAATCTCATGTTGAGGATGACTCTCTAAGCCTGGATAAATAACCCTTTGAATTGAATTATGAGACTCTAGAAAATTAGCTATCTGGATAGCGTTGGAACAATGTCTCTCCATCCTTACAGGCAAGGTCTTAAGACTACGCAATAATAAGAATGAATCAAAGGGGTTCATGATTGAACCCACAGCATTTTGCAGATATAAAAGTTGTTCAGCCAGTTCTGTTTTATCGTCAGAGCAAACTACCACCCCACCTATTAAGTCTGAATGTCCGTTAAGATATTTTGTAGCAGAATGTACAACAATATCGAAACCAAACTCTAGAGGGTTTTGTACAAAAGGAGAGCAGAAAGTATTGTCACAGACTGCAATTAAGTTATTGTGTTTTGCAAAAGAAGCTATTGCCTTTAAATCAGCAATTTTGAGCAAAGGGTTTGTAGGCGTCTCAATCCATATCATCTTAGTATTAGGTTTAAGAGAGGCTTCTAAAGCTTTAACGTCACTTAAATCACAAAAAGTAAAATCCAAACCAGCTGATCTTTTTCTTACATTCTCAAAAAGCCTGTAAGTGCCTCCGTACAAGTCGTCCATTGCAATGACATGATCTCCTGAAGAAAGAATTTCAAGAACAGTAGCACTAGCTGACATTCCTGAAGCAAACGCATATCCAAAATTACTTCCCTCTAAATCTGCAATGCATGCTTCAAGGGCTTTCCTGGTGGGATTGATACTTCTGGAGTAATCATAACCCTTATGAACGCCTGGGCTTTCTTGTACATAAGTCGAGCTGGTGTAGATGGGTGTCATGATTGCACCTGTTGTAGGATCAGGTTCCTGTCCTGCATGTATAGCCCTTGTTTCAAATCCTTGTTTGTTCTTTTTTCTAGACATAGTTCTAGTTCAGTCTATTTCTATAATGATTAATTAAATCGACTTTGGTAATAAAACCTATGAAAGTATCTTCATTGTAAATGATTGCAACCTTGCCTTCAGATAATATGCCTATAAGTTCATCTTCTGAGGCATTATATTGAAGTACATCAAGCTGCTGGATCATATGTCTTTCTACCTCATCTGAAAAAGTTCCTTGATTTTTGCTTACGCTGATAAGCACATCTTCTTCATCAATTATTCCTAATAGATCGCCCTCTTTAATAACAGGTAATTGAGAGATATCGGAAGCTCTCATTCGATTATAAGCAACCAATAAACTATCACTTGGGGCAACAGTAATCATCTCACCTTGGTCTGCTCTTCGACTTATTAAGTCTCTTAAGTCACCAAATTTTTCAGTTTCGAGAAGATTGTTATCATGCAACCAGGATTTATTAAAAGCTTTAGAGAGGTATTTATTTCCTGTATCGCAAATAAAGGTAACTACATTCTTGGGTTCAGTTTGTTTCCGACACCATTTTGCTGCCGCGGCAACTAGAGTTCCTGAGGATGACCCTCCTAGTATTCCTTCTTCTTTCAATAACACTTGTAAGACTTCAAAAGCCTCTTTGTCTGAGACTATTTCAGCATCATCCATAAGGGTTAAATCAAAGTTATTTGGAATAAAGTCCTCTCCAACTCCCTCAACCAGCCAACTCCCTCCTTCATATTTATATTTGCCTGTTAGGATAGCATCGGCCACCACAGAGCCTTCCGGATCTGCAGCTACCATTGAAATATCGGGGTTTTTTGACTTGAAGAATTGAGCTAATCCGGTAAGGGTTCCACCTGATCCTACTCCGGCAACCACAGCATCTACATTACCTTTCATTTGCTCCCAAATTTCAGGAGCTGTTGTTGTTCTGTGAGCCAATGGATTTGCAGGATTGGAAAATTGATCAGCCAAGAATGAACCCGGAGTCTCCGAAGCGATTTTTCTTGCAAGATCTTGATAATATTCTGGATGTCCCTCAGGGACATCGGATCTTGTTAATATAATTTCAGCCCCTAAGCCTTCTAGATGCAATATCTTCTCTCTACTCATCTTGTCAGGTATCACTAAAATGATCTTATACCCTTTTAAAGCTGCAATTAATGCCAAGCCAAGACCTGTATTTCCTGCGGTTGCTTCGATAATTGTTCCTCCCGGTTGGAGATCTCCTGAAGCTTCAGCTTCTTCAATTATAGAGAGTCCTATTCGGTCTTTTATAGACCCCCCCGGATTGCCTGACTCCAATTTAACGAATAAATTACATGGCCCAGTATCAAGAGATTTAAGTTTTAAAATTGGAGTGTTTCCAATTAAATCTAATAGAGAATCTTTAATGTCCATATATGAGTACTTTAATTACAATTCTTACATCAATTTGAATAAAATGATACAACACGGAGATAGTTGATATGGAAGAAACAAATAAGAAACAAAAGGAATTTTGGTCAGGTGCAGGCGGAGATGTTTGGGTTGACAAGCAAAGAGAGATGGACATTATGCTCAATCCGCTGGGAAAAAATGCAATTAATAAAATTGATTTCTCAGACAAACTAACAATTTTGGATATAGGCTGTGGATGCGGTGATACTTCCTTAGATATTGCTAAAAAAGTTCCTGAAGGAAAAGTATTAGGACTGGATATCTCGGAACCAATGCTCGATAGAGCAAGAAATTCTGCCAATGAACTTTCTCTGAAAAATATAGACTTTGAGGTGAAAGATGTACAGACAGACTCAATGCCTTCTGAATATTTTGACGTAGCTTTCTCAAGATTTGGAGTAATGTTTTTTGAAGATTCTTATGCAGCTTTTAAAAATATTTATGCGTCTATCAAGCAAGGCGGTCAGCTAGCTTTTGTATGTTGGCAAAACCCTTCTTTGAACCCTTGGCAAAGTCTCTCAATTGGAGTCATAAAAGATTTTCTAGATCTGCCTTCACCACCTCCCAAAAGTCCCGGTCCTTTTGCTTTTGAAGATAAGACTTATCTACTAGATATACTTCAAACATCAAACTTCAGAAATATAGAAGTCATCGATAACCAAGAGGATATAACTATGTTTTCAGGAAAAACTCTCAAAGAAGCTTGCGAGGACTATCTGACAATTAATCCAGTTGTAACTGAAATGCTAAAAAACTCTAATGAGACTTTAAAGGAAGAGATATTGAATGCATTAATGGATAAGTTTTCAGCTTTTGATAAAGGAGATGGTTTACTTTTTCCAAGTGCAACTTGGGTTGTTAGTGCTTCTAAGTAATCGCTCTTAACTGACACCCTAAAACTTTAAGGTGCACCATGAGTGCACAAAATTTAATCACTTAAGGCTTTCTATATATGGCATGAAAATTGCATGTGAACATGCATGGAAACAAAAAAAAATATCAAACTTAAAACTTTAGGAAAAATTGGAAGAGAAATAAGCTACTTCTTACCCGTATTTGCCGGAGCATATGTAATAATCAACTTCGTGACCTGGGCTTCGTAATGTCTGCTGAAATAACACCAAAAAAGGTAAAAAAGAAGTGGGGCATGGAAATGACAGACTCCCTGAGAACCACTCTTACAATAAGAATACTTGTTTGTTATGTGATATTCGATACTGTGGCAGACTTTCTGTAAATTACCCGAACTTACAAAAAGTTAACTTATTTCCATCTAAGTCTCTAACATAAGCTCCGTAAAACGAAGGTACCCTTTGTCCTGGCTCTCCTTCATCTTTTGCACCTAATTTTATAGCTTTAGCATAAAGAGCATCTACATCTTCTTTAGTTTCAAGAGTGATACCTACCATGCTTCCGTTGCCAACAGTTGCTTCGTCTCCATTGTGAGGAACAAAAACTGCGAAATTAGTATCATCTCCAGGGATAGTCCAAAAGAAGCTTCTATCATTTGGTCCGAAACTTGTTACACCCAGCTCATCAAATAATTGATCATAAAACTCTTTGGCTCTTTGGAGGTCATTTGTGCCAACAGTAACGTATTTTGCTATTTTTCCTTTCATACCTTCTCCTTAGTATTAATTAAATTAAATTCGTCTCTTGTTTTAAATTCCAGAACAGTTGCATTTATGCAGTATCTGGGAAGGCCATTTGGTCCATCTGGAAAAACATGTCCAAGATGAATATCTGACGATACCGATCTTATTTCAATCCTACGCATTCCGTAACTATTATCTGCTTTTCTATAAACAGATCCTTCAACGGGTCTTGTAAAAGATAACCAACCTGTTCCGGAATTAAACCTGTCTTTGGTATCAAACAAAGCTGCTCCGCTTAGCTTGTCAATAAACACACCATCGGGTGTATTTTTAAAAATTTGATATTCTTTGCAAAATCTAGCATCAGTCCCATCGTTGAAAGCTACTCTGTAAGCTTCAGTATTTCCTAATTTAAATAAACCTAGAGCTTTATAGAATTCTTTAGGAGTTAAATAACCTTGATTTGCGAAAACTTCAGATCCATCCTCTATAAAGAGAATTGTTGGAGTGGCCCAAGTTGGAGTCTTGATGTTGAGCTCTTCTAAATTTGTAGCAAGCCTATAATGTAAAGGGATGGTACCTGCGTAATCATCAGAGACGTCTTTTCTAAACTTAGCGCAGTAAGGGCAATACCCCTCTGGTTCAATAACGACTATATGTTTACCCTGCTTCAAGGGTTTATTATCTAACCTGTTAATTTCATCAGATCTAACAAACTTCACTCCTGTTGAGTGGTCTGGGCAATAACCATTTGGATTTTTCTTGATGTAGTCTTGGTGATAGCTTTCAGCTTTATAAAATGTTTTAAGAGGCTTTACTTGTGTTTTGATGGAACTATATCCTTCCTTATTTAGCAAAATTTGATATTCAGAAATCAATTCAGAGATTTTTCTTTCTTGATATCTGTCTGTGTATAAAACAATTGACCTATACTGTGTACCAATGTCATTTCCTTGACGATTTAATTGGGTAGGGTCATGCGATTCAAGGTAATGGACAATTAGTTCTTCAAGGGAAATTAAGTTCTTATTAAAAGTTACCTCCACTACTTCAGCGTGGTTATCAGGATTAAACTTATTGGAGAATTTAGTAATTTCTCTGTAAGAAGGTTTTACACCCTCTCCATCAGCATATCCAGATACAGCATCTATCACACCATCTAGGGCTTCATAGCCCTTCTCAGCGCCCCAAAAACACCCTGAACCTAAAACTATAGTCTCTATATGTGATGTAGAGCTTTCATTGGTTGACCAAATGAAGTAACTGAATATAAATGTAAAAATTAACAGAATCTTTTTCATAAATTTAAAAGCCCCAGTTGTTATTAGACAGCCATGACAGAGCTATGATGAGTCCCCAGATTGATTGGACAGATAAAACAATAATACTGCCCAAAGTTCCAAGCATTCTAAAAATACTTTTAGCTTCTGGTCGTGTAATTCCATAAGCATGAGCTATTCTTGCAAGTAAGAAAATATCCCCCAAAACCATCAAGGATACGCTGGATACTTCAGCTACAGTTTCAAGCAAAAACATTAATATCAAGAAAAACAACGCATTCTCAATTAAATTTCCATGAGCCCTGGTAATTTGTAACATGCCAAAGTCATCACCAAGTCCAAGATTAGTTTCTGTTTTAAACCTTTGACGCCCGGTTAAAAAAGACAAGATTAAGGCTAGGATAGTCAGAGAACTGGCATAGAAAAGTGTAAGCATATAAATAGACCTTTAATTTAACTTTATAAGGTGTATTGTATTAAAGATTAGATATCTTGGGGTAGTTATGAGAGTTTTATTAATTTCTTTTATTTTAATTTTTGTTTCTGGCTGTGCTGTTGCTAGTTTGGCAGGAACTGCAGTCAATACTGCGGTCAAGATTGTAGAAGTTCCCATCAAGGTTGTTGGAGCTGTTGTCAGCTCAGAGGATGACGATAGTGATGACGAAAACAAAGATAATTGAGATAGCTGGTAGACACGAGTGGACTCGAACCACCGACCCCCACCATGTCAAGGTGGTGCTCTAACCAGACTGAGCTACGTGTCTATCGTTGATTTGGTGCATTATATAGAGAAATTTATTAGTGTGATGACAAATTTTAAGGGGCGTATACTGGGCAAAACACCTGCACTTTTACATAGAAACTCTTACCTTTCTTTTCTAAAGCATTGCTTGTAAGAGCTC